>BS_KBA_SWE02_21mDRAFT_10000503_pt1 | contig 14670 bp, 15 predicted proteins | sample BalSeasSWE02_21m_FD_9196 | JGI IMG/M metagenome (IMG submission 9196)
AATATGTTTCTCTTGATCCGGCCATGCGGGGGTGGATAAATGCAAATAAGTCATATATAGCTCCTGTTGAATTAAATGATGTGATGAGAGCTGGTGGCGTAGGAAAAATTATTAAATCAAAGAACCCAAATTTTAAAGTTGGAGATTTTGTTTATGGGCCAACTGGAGTACAGCAATATAAGGTTGCCAATGGCGATGGTTGGCATAAAATAGATCCATCATTAGCGTCATTGCCCATGTATTTAGGTGTTCTGGGGATGCCAGGTATGACAGCTTATTTTGGAATTTTAGAAGTTGGAGAGCTAAAAGAAGGTGATACTGTTTTGGTATCGGGAGCAGCTGGTGCTGTGGGAAGTATTGTAGGTCAAATTGCTAAAATTAAAAACTGTAAGGTTGTAGGTATCGCAGGGGATTCAAAAAAGTGTAAATATCTTATTGAGGAATTAGGTTTTGATGAAGCTATAAATTATAAAGAAGATGATGTTTACAATAAACTTAAGGAATTCTTCCCAAACGGAATTGATGTTTATTTTGACAATGTAGGTGGTGAAATTTTAGAGGCAGCTTTAGGAAACTTAGCCATGCATGCAAGAGTTGTAATTTGTGGTGCAATTTCTCAATATAATAACAAAACACCTATCAAAGGCCCATCAAATTACCTGTCATTACTAGTAAACAGAGCCTCAATGAAAGGCATGGTTGTTTTTGATTTTGCAAAGGACTATGATAAAGCTGCCAAACAAATTGGACAGTGGATTATGCAGGGAAAATTAAAATCTAAAGAAGATATCTATGAAGGGATTGAAAATTTTCATGAAACTTTTCTGAGATTATTCACGGGTGAAAAAATGGGAAAATTAGTTTTGAAGGTCAGTGACGATTAAGATTAAAATACATTTTCAATTTTGATTTTTTCATCTCTAAAAAACACCTCATCGCCAATACGTTTTGATGTAAGTAATTGCCCCATTGGGGTATCCATAGAAATCGTATAAAATTGCTGGTCATCTATAGAAATATTCCCAGCACTAATTGCTATAAAATAGTTTGATTTGGTAGTAAAAACCAAGCTCCCTAAGCATATTATCTCTGATGATTTAGTGATATCTGTCTTTTTCAAAATATCTTTTGTTTTTTGAATTTCCAAAAGTTGTTTCCCAGCTTTTTCTAATTCTATTTGCAACATGGCCCGGCCTGTTTCGTGCTTATCGCCTGCTGAACTTTTTGTTTCAGAGTCTAATGATTGTTGCAATTCAAGAATGGAATTATTGATTGTTTTTAACCTACTTTCAACAAATTCTAAGCAATAATTATATAAATGTTTTTTAACTTCTAGTTTACTAATCATTTATCATAATCTAAAGGGCCAAAAAAATACATTTGTCTAACGATCCATTGTTTTCTTGATTGAATATAGTTGGAAGCAGGATTTGCCCTATATCTTTTGGGGTTGGGCAGTATAGCCGCAATGGCTGCTGCTTCTTGTTGAGAAAGTCTTGAAGCCGGTTTTTTGAACCAATATTGTGAGGCTGCTTCAATACCATATATGCCATTTCCCATTTCTATGCTATTTAAATACACTGCCATAATACGTTCTTTGGACCAAACCAATTCAATTAAAAACGTAAAATAAGCTTCAAAACCTTTACGCAACCAACTGCGTTGTGGCCATAAAAACACGTTTTTTGCTGTTTGTTGACTAATTGTACTTGCGCCTTTAGTGCGTCGTTTTTTTTGATTGTTTTCCATAGCTTTTTTTATGGCTTCCATATCAAACCCATGATGGGTTAAAAAGTTTTGATCTTCACTACAAATTACGGCAAGTTGAATGTTTTTTGAAATTTTATCAATGGACACCCAATCGTGCTTCCATCCCGAATTCTTTTCTTGTTTAGGTTGTTCAAAATATCTAATGACCATTAACGGCGTTATGGGGACAGGAACAAATTTGAACAATACAACAAAAAATATGGACAAAGCAAATAGCCATAAAATACTTTTAAAAATAAATTTAAAAAAACGCTTTATCATATATAATACTAGGTTAGAAGCGACATAGAATGTTCACTATTTTAAATTGATCAAAATATAGGTATTGGTTTATATTTTAGTGGTCTTTTCTTCAATTAAAGGAGTTTTGATGTCTTTTTATAAACCACATTTCTTTCTCCCAAATATTTAATAAAGTAATTAAAGCAAGCTTCATGTTTTCCGACCAATTCTGGAGGGAAAACGCCTTTTTCTTTAAAAAGTCCTTCTAAAAAAAGGTTTGCTGCGGCTGTTGCTGTATAGCCTGTAGTTCTTGACATTGAAGACGTTCTTGTTTCAGAATTATATTCATCGTGTAAATCATAAACCACCTCTTCAAAATCACCATTTTTGTTTGTTCCTTTTAATGTTACTCTCATTACGGTCAGCTCTTCTTCAGTTTCGCCCAACTTCCATTCGTTAAATAATATTTTGCTTGTAAAATCCAATGGAGATACTTTATTACCTGCTACTTCTATTTTTTCTTGGCTAAAAAACCCACTTTCTTTTAAAACTCTTACATATTCAACATGTCCCGGATAACGCAATGTTTTCTCTTTCATATTGGGAATATGTGGCATCGTGTATATTATAGATCGCAACCCATCTGAATTAAACGATTCCAATGTTCCTATTTTTTCAAAATCAACATATTCACAATCTGTTAAGGGTTCTCTTATCACTTCATGCCCTTGTTCAACATATCTTGCCGGACGAGTATATTCTTCAATTACATCAACAGGAGAAAATGGTGCTTTATAACAAAACGGCCATTTTTTTGTTTTTGGAAGACCACCTACCAAACATTCAAAATCAGTCAATTTCATTTTTTCATTATAATACCCCAAAATAATGTTGTCCATTCCAGGAGCAACTCCACAATCAACTATTGCTGTTACATTTTTTTGTTTTGCCAAAGCATCCAATTCAAGGGAATTTTCAGGAAAAAAGGAAATATCAATTACATTCATTTCACTTTCTATAATTGATTTAAGAGTTTCAAACCCTAAAAATCCAGGTACAGCACAAATAACCAAATCGTGTTTAATAATTGCTTTTTTAAGACTCCCTTTATCGGTAACATCAAGCCGTTCAATATTTAAGGTTTTGCATTTTTCTTTAACATTGTCCAATACGTTTTGATTGAAATCGGTTAAAGTGACATTATGTTTTTTTGAAAGATCTATGGCCATAGCGCTACCTACCATTCCCGCTCCTAAAACTATTATATTACTCATGAAATTATTTTAAATTAAGTGGATATAAATGTATTAATTATAAGACAAAAGAATGAATAGTTTTAAATAAAAAAGCCCTAAATTAATTAGGGCTTTTTAAAATATTTAGTTTTCTTCAACTGTCTTTTCTAACACAAATGTTTCCATAAACTTAGTGGTGTAGTTCCCCGCCAAATAATCGGGGTTTTCCATAAGTTGTCGATGAAAAGGGATGGTTGTTTTGATGCCTTCAATAACAAACTCTTCTAATGCGCGTTTCATTTTATTGATAGCTTCTTCACGAGTTTGAGCCGTAGTAATCAATTTTGCAATCATAGAATCATAGTTTGGTGGGATTGTATACCCTGCATAAACGTGAGTATCCAACCGAACGCCGTGACCACCTGGGGCATGTAGAGTTGTTATTCTTCCTGGAGAAGGACGAAAATCGTTAAATGGATCTTCAGCATTTATTCTGCATTCTATTGAATGTAACTTTGGCAAATAGTTTTTACCAGAAATTGGCACTCCTGCAGCCACCAAAATTTGTTCACGTATTAAATCAAAATCGATAACCTGTTCTGTAATTGGGTGTTCCACTTGAATTCGAGTGTTCATTTCCATAAAATAGAAATTTCGGTGTTTATCAACCAAAAACTCTATGGTTCCTGCGCCTTCATATTTTATATATTCAGCTGCTTTTACTGCTGCTGCGCCCATTCTATTGCGCAAATCATCGGTCATAAATGGTGAAGGTGTTTCTTCAGTCAATTTTTGGTGACGGCGTTGAATTGAACAATCTCTTTCTGAAAGATGACAAGCTTTACCTGTAGAATCACCTACTATCTGAATTTCTATATGGCGTGGTTCTTCAATAAGTTTCTCCATATACATGTCGTCATTGCCAAATGCTGCTTTAGATTCTTGTCTTGCAGATTCCCATGCATCTTTAAGTTTTTCAGGTTTCCAAACGGCGCGCATTCCTTTTCCACCGCCTCCGGCTGTAGCTTTAAGCATTACTGGGTAGCCTGTTTCTTTAGCTACTTTTTCACATTCTTCAAAATCAGCAATTATTCCATTACTACCTGGAACACATGGTACTCCAGCTTCTTTCATAGTAGCTTTGGCCGTAGCTTTGTCTCCCATTTTAGCTATCATATCGGCTGATGCTCCAATGAATTTAATGCCATGCTCTTCACAAATTTTCGAAAATTTGGCGTTTTCTGATAAGAATCCATATCCCGGGTGAATAGCATCAGCATTGGTAATCTCTGCAGCGGCAATAATATTGGACATTTTTAAATAGGAATCACTACTTTTTGGGGGACCAATACAAACGGCCTCATCTGCAAATTTTACATGAAGACTATCGGCATCAACAGTAGAATAGACCGCTACTGTTTTAATGCCCATTTCTTTACAGGTTCTAATAACACGAAGTGCTATTTCTCCTCTATTAGCTATCAATACTTTTTTAAACATACCTATAAAATTTTAAAATCTCAAATTCCAAAGTCCAATACATTTGGATTGGTTGTTCAGAATTTTAAAATTTGGTTAAGATGGATCTACTAAAAATAATGGTTGATCGTATTCAACCGGAGAAGAATCATCAACTAAAATCTTAACAATTTTACCCGAAACTTCCGATTCAATCTCATTGAACAATTTCATAGCTTCGATCACACATAATACATCTCCCTCTTTTATTGTGCTTCCAACCTCAACAAAAACAGGTTTGTCTGGAGATGGCTTGCGATAAAAAGTACCAATGATTGGTGATTTTATAGTTATATATTTTGAATTGTCATCTTTTGGAGGCTGCGAAGTAGCAATAGGAGCTTCGGCTGCAGCGGGTGGCGCTTGTGCAGCTAATGGCTGGNTTACTGGAACTTGATGAACATAGGTTGTCGCTTCACTGCGGCTTTCACCGCCGGTTTTAATGGTAATCTTTATGTCATCCATCTCTAATTTAACCTCACTTGCGCCAGATTTGGCTACAAATTTGATTAGGTTTTGAATTTCTTTGATATCCATAATAATTAAATTAGTTTGTTATTAGTCAGTTTTATAGTTAGGAATTATATGCCCACGTTAAATAAATTGATCCCCAAGAAAACCCACCTCCAAAAGCAGCAAATATTAACTTGTCTCCTTTTTTTAGTTGATTTTCATAGTCATGTAAAAGTAAAGGCAATGTTGCAGATGTCGTATTGCCATACTTTTGAATATTCATCATTACTTTTTCTTCTTCAAGTTGAATTCTGTTTGCGGTAGCTTCAACAATTCGTTTATTGGCTTGATGTGCAACCAACCATGCAATATCCTTTTTAGTCAGATTGTTTCTTTCCAATATCTTTTCTGTAACATCGGCCATATTAAAAACTGCATTTTTGAAAACTGTTTTCCCTTCTTGAAACACAAAATGCTTCCCTTCTTGAATAGCTTCTATAGTTGAAGGATAAGATGAGCCCCCATAAGTGGCCTGTAAAAATTCTCTACCGCTACCATCGCTTCTTAAATATTCGTCCTGCAATCCATAACCTTCACCATTTGGCTCAAACAAAACTGCTCCAGCACCATCACCAAAGATAATACAGGTTGCTCTGTCTTTATAATTGATCATTGAAGAGTTTTTATCTGCGCCAATAAGTAGAACTTTTTTGTATTTACCAGACTCAATGTATCTGGCTGCTACTGACATACCGTATAAAAAACTGGAACAAGCTGCCTCCAAATCAAAAGAAAACGCATTAACTGCTCCAATATTTGAGGCTGTAAAAGCTGCAGTAGATGCAGCTTTCATATCTGGTGTTGCGGTAGCAACAATGACCAATTCTATTTCTTTTGGATCAATTCCTTTCTTTTGGATAAGATCTTTTGCTGCATTAATCGCTAAAAAAGATGTTCCCTTTCCTTCTTCCTTTAAAATTCTTCGCTCTTTAATACCTGTTCGGGTTGTAATCCATTCATCATTAGTATCAACCATTGTTTCCAATATCTGATTTGTCAATACAAACTCAGGCACATAAGCCCCTATTGCGGTAATGGCAGCGGTGATTTTAGTCATTTTGTGTAATTAGTTTTTGCCAAAAAAAGCCGAAAATATATCAAAATACAGCAAATTTTAATGAAATTACTGAATTTTGGTTAGATTTCTTGCAAATTAAGTTGTTTTTAAGACATTGAGAAATTAATCATAAAAAAAACGCCCATAAATGAGCGTTTTAATATATGCTAGCATAATACCTATGCTAAATTTTCAGCTTTTTCTGAATTATCAATCAATACTTGGCCTCTATAATACAATTTTCCTTCGTGCCAATGTGCTCTATGATAAAGATGTGCTTCACCAGTAGTTGGGCAAGTCGCTATTTGTGGAGCTGTAGCCTTATAGTGGGTTCTTCTTTTGTCTCTTCTTGTTTTGGATGTTTTTCTTTTTGGATGTGCCATTATATATGTTATTTATCCGTTAATAGTTTTTTTAATGTGTTCCAACGAGGATCAATTTCCTCTATTTTTTTTTCTTTATTGTCTATGTCCTTGGGACTTAATTCTTCTAGCTTCTTAAGTATGTCTGTTTGTAATGTTCCATCTTTAATCCCCGGATGTATTCGTTTAGCGGGTACAGATAATATGATTAATTCATATATGTATTGAGCTATATTAAGTTCATATTCTGCGTGTGGAATTATAAGTATGTCTTCGTGCTCGTCATTATATTCATCTCCAAATTTAACAACCAAATCAAAAGTCCCCTTTATTTTTTGATTATAGGGTTCATTTGAAATATCACAATTCACATTAACAGTTCCTGAAATCTTAAAATGCAGCTCTAGCAGTGTTGTTTTTTTTTCAAAAACTAAATCTGTTTTGACCTTTACATCATTAAAATCATCATACTCAAAATGTTCAAAGAACGATTTATCAATTTTATAATCAAAATGGTGCTTGCCTAATTTTAAACCTATAAAAGGTATTATAAACTCTTTAAGCGGCTTCATACTCGCATTCATTTTGAGCCTGCAAATATATAAATTATATATAAATATTATAAGCTTATTAACAAAAAATGTTTATTACTTTTTTGAAGCTTTTTTAAGAGGGTTTTTTGAAATTTCATTAAACTCATGCCTATTTTTAAATATCTGAATAGCCATAAAAACAGCCTCCTTAAAAGAGCTTTCGTCTGCTTGACCCTTCCCGGCAATTTCATAAGCTGTACCATGATCGGGTGATGTTCTAACTTTATTTAGCCCCGCTGTATAATTGACGCCTTGTCCAAAAGTAAGGGTTTTAAAAGGTATTAAGCCCTGATCATGGTATGATGCAACAACGGCATCAAAGTTTTTATAGTTATTAGATCCAAAAAAACTATCGGCGGAATATGGCCCATAAACCAGTTTACCAGACTCTCTAATTTCAGCAAGAGTAGGTTTCAAGATCTCATCGTCTTCTTTACCAATAACTCCGCTATCTCCTGCATGTGGATTAATTCCTAAAACTGCGATTTTAGGCTTATTGATGTTAAAATCAACAATTAGAGAATTATAAATTGTTTCAATTTTTTCAATAATAAGTTGTTTTGTTATTTGTTGTGGAACTTCTTTCACAGGAACATGATCTGTTAACAAACCCACTTTCAATTCATCAGTTACCATGAACATTAAACTGTTGCCTCCAAGGACTTTTGCGAGATAATTTGTATGACCTGGAAAATTAAATGTTTCTGATTGAATGGTGTGCTTATTAATTGGGGCTGTAACCAAAACATCAATTTCGCCTTGTTTTAGTTTTTGCGTTGCTTTTTCTAATGATTTTACGGCAAATGTTCCAATCACCGTATCTTCTTTGCCAGGTTCTATTGAAATATTTTCCTTCCAAACGTTATATACATTGATTTTTCCATCAATAATTTGGTCCCCCTCATTTACACCGTTAAAATTGATTTCACTATTGAATTGCTTTTTAAAAAAAGACATTGCTTTAATGGATGCAAAAATTATAGGTGTACAAAATTCGAGCATGCGTGAATCTTCAAAAGTCTTTAAAATCACTTCTGACCCTATGCCATTTAAATCGCCAATAGAAATTCCGACTTTAATTTTTTCGTCTTTTTTCATTTATATGCTTTCTTTTGTGTGTAAATTTAACATTGCAAATTTAACCAATTATTCGTCATTATGTTCACAGGTATTATTGAAGATTTAGGAAAGATCACACATTTAAAACGAGATCAAGATAATTTACAGCTAACAATTAAATGCAATTTTTGTTCTGAATTAAAAATAGACCAAAGCGTAGCCCATAATGGTGTATGCCTTACAGTAACTAATATTAAAGGTGATGAATATACAATTACTGCAATAAAAGAAACTTTAAATAAAAGCAACCTTGGAGCCTTGAAGGTTGGTGATGAACTAAATTTAGAAAGGGCTATGAAATTAGGCGACCGACTCGATGGACACATTGTTCAAGGACATGTAGATCAAGTAGGGGCATGTAAATCTATTATAGAGGAAAATGGGAGTTGGGTCTTTAATTTCGAATATGATCCTGAAAAAAATAACATGACCATTGAAAAAGGTTCAATAACCGTTAATGGCGTTAGTTTAACCGTTGTAGACTCTAAAAATAATTCGTTTAGCGTTGCTATAATACCCTATACATTTGAACATACTAATTTTAAATCTATAGAGGTTGGCGATTTGGTCAATCTTGAATTTGATGTGTTGGGAAAATACATCCAAAAACTTTATGAATCCAGAATATAGCTATTTTAACTTGTTCTTAATGCCATAAAATATACCAGCTAACAATAAAACAGGCAATGCCCCATCTATAGGTAAACCGGGTGGTGGTGGTGGAGAAGGTGGTGGCGGTATACCATCGCCAGTCCTCTGTGCCATGCATACAAAACTTATTAATACAAATAAGATTGAGGCAAATATTTTCTTGTTTTGTATTCCCATTTAACCCTTTATAGCAAAAAAAGTCAATAAAATCTATGTTTGTTAGCTGAGAAATTTAAAATTAGGCTGTCAACAAAAATTTTATGTGCTCGCTTCTAAACTTATTAAACATCTATAGAACCTAGTTTTACAAAATATATTGCATTAATATGTTCTCAAGATAAGTTTGTAAAAATATAAAAAAAAGCTTGCCTTCAAAATAAAAATACAACAAATCGTCTATTAAAGACAAAAAACATCGATAAAATGCATAATTTGAGGAGCTGGTTTCATTTTACAATTTTTCAAATATACAATGAATTAATTGTAAAACACTTTAACAAGTTTTAAATAATTGCTAATTAAATAATTATAAAAGGGACTTGTTTTTCTTAATTTGTGCTATTAAACAAAAAAGCCTTATGAAATTTAAAAACTCAAAAGGCTTTATAAAAATTTAAAGTGGTCCCACTTGGGCTCGAACCAAGGACCACCTGATTATGAGTCAGGTGCTCTAACCAACTGAGCTATGGGACCTAAATTGGCTGCGAATTTAATACTTATTTTCAAGTTCTACAAGCGAAATGTGCCTAAGTAAAATCGACATAATAAATCAATAAACCTAAATTACGCAAATCATACAATAGTCTTTTAATATTAGCTATGTGGTATTTAATTTAATTCCTATATCTTTAATGTCTTTCAAATAAAAACCCATAATGAAACACCTTTATTTTGCTGCAATAAGTTTGGGACTTATCACAAATTCTTGTCAAGAAAAGCCCAAATGGTCCGAAAATGTTCTTGATGATAACATTCAAATCGTTACAATTGAAAATGGTCCTAACCTTGGATATTCTAAGTCTTCTGGGGTCAGCCTTTTAGTTGTCGATTCATATCCATTTAAAGATTTAAACAGAAATGGTAGTCTAGATCCATATGAAGATTGGAGACTTCCGGTTGAAGAGCGCGCCAAAGATTTAGCATCCAAAATGACTGCAGAGCAAATAGCTGGATTAATGCTCTATTCTGGCCATCAAAATGTACCAGCATCCAGTTCTGGTTTTTCTAGAGGAACTTATGGAGACAAATCATTTGAAGAATCAGGCGCAAATCCTTATGATTTAAACGATCAGCAAATAAAATTTTTAACAAAAGACAATTTAAGACACGTTCTTGTGGTTGCAGTTGAATCACCTGCTGTTGCTGCAAAATGGAACAATAATGTGCAAACTTTAGTTGAAGGGCTTGGACTCGGAATTCCCGCAAACAATTCTTCCGATCCAAGAAATGGAGCTCGTGCAGATGCCGAATACAATGCAGGTTCAGGAGGCGCCATTTCTCAATGGCCTGAAGAAATTGGACTATCAGCAACTTTTGACCCTAAAATAACTGAGCAATTTGGAACTATAGCTTCGCAAGAATATAGAGCTCTGGGGATTACAACTGCCCTTTCTCCTCAGATCGACTTAGCAACAGAGCCAAGATGGAATCGTTTTTATGGAACCTTTGGCGGAGACCCAGCATTGGCTACCGATATGGCAAGAGCATATGTAGACGGCTTTCAGAATAGCCAAAAAGGAAATGAAAATGCTGAAGGATGGGGCGCGCATTCTGTAAATGCAATGATCAAACATTGGCCTAGTGGCGGACCTGAAGAAGGCGGACGAGATGGACATTTTGCTTATGGTAAGTTTGCAGTATATCCTGGGAATAATTTCAATACTCATTTAAAACCCTTTATCGATGGTGCCCTTAAATTAAGTGGTAAAACTAAAAAAGCAAGCGCTATAATGCCGTATTACACCATTTCATATAATCAAGACACCATATATGGAGAAAATGTTGGAAATGGGTTTAGCAAATATATAGTAACAGACCTTTTACGAAACAAATACGGATATGATGGTGTGGTATGCACTGATTGGTTAATTACAGCTAACGAAGGAAAAAATCCTGATGTTTTTGCTGGTAAGCCTTGGGGCGTAGAAGCCTTAAGTGTTGCAGACCGTCATTTTAAAGTCATTGAAGCTGGTTTGGATCAATTTGGTGGCAACAACGATGCTGGTCCCGTATTGGAAGCTTTTGAAATGTACAAAGAAAAATATGGAGAAGAAGCTGCTCGAGCAAGAATTGAAAAATCTGCTGTTCGACTTTTAAGAAACATCTTTAACGTTGGTCTATTTGAAAACCCCTACTTAGATGAAAAGGTATCCGTTGCTACAGTTGGAAAACCTGAATTTATGAAAGCGGGGTATGAAGCACAATTAAAATCGATTGTGATGTTGAAAAACAAAAACAATGTATTGCCAATTAAAGAGCGTAAAAAAGTTTACATTCCTATGCGACAAGTTCCTGCTTCTATTGATTTTTATGGTCTACCGGTTGCCCCTACTGAAATAGATCCTGTCAACAGAACCATTATTTCTAATCAATATGACATTGTTGACTCTCCCGAACAGGCAGATTTTGCAATGATCTTTATTAAAAGCCCGTATAGCAATGGGTATTCAAGGGTTGATAGAGAAGCTGGCGGGAACGGTTATGTCCCGATTAGTTTACAACTTTCCAATTACACGGCAACTGAAGCTCGTGAACAATCCATAGCAGCCGGAGATCCTGTTATCGACCCAACGATTACAAACCGTTCATATAAGAATAAAACTTCAAAATCAAATTCATTTCCCGATTTAAAAACCATTGATGATACCAGAAAAGCTATGGGCGACAAACCTATAATTTTAGTGGTTTCAGCTTCCAATCCAATGGTGTTTTCCGATATCGAATCGAAAGTTGATGGAATTTTGGTTGAATTTGGCGTGTCTAATTCAGCTATTTTAGACATCGTAAGCGGTGCCGTGGAGCCATCTGGTTTATTGCCACTTCAAATGCCAATTGATATGGCTACGGTCGAAAAACAACTCGAAGATGTTCCCAATGATATGGTCCCTTATATTGATTCTCAGGGTAACACTTATGATTTTGCTTATGGTCTAAATTGGACAGGCGTAATTCATGATAAACGTGTTGAAAAATATGGGCATTAAAAAAATCATCAAGATTAAAAGCCCAGTTTTATTCTTTCAAAGTAATCTCTTGACAAAGTTCAATAAGAATTCCATTGGTAGACTTTGGGTGTAGAAAAGCAACCAATTTATTGTCGGCTCCTTTTTTTGGTGTCTCATTTATGAGAATAAATCCTTCATCTTTCAATCTTTTAATTTCAGTTTCAATATTGTCAACCGCAAATGCAATATGGTGAATGCCTTCGCCCCTTTTCTCAATAAATTTAGCTATCGGACTATTGCTATCTGTGGCTTGTAACAATTCAATTTTATTGGGTCCCGACTCAAAAAAAGAAGTTATCACATGTTCGCTTTCCACCTGTTCGGTTTTATAATGCGCTTTGCCAAATAATGAAGCAAAAACTTCATTGGAGGTTTTCAGGTCTTTTACTGCAATACCGATATGCTCAATTTTCTTCATATTATTTCCTATGCAAATGGGAATCTCGTTTTAATTATATCTAATTTCCACCTACAAAATTAAGATAATCCTTAAATATCGTCTATTTTTGCCTTATGGAAAGTAACAGACAGAAAAAAATTGGAGGAATTTTACAACAAGACCTAGCCGATGTGCTTCAAGGAGCAGCAACTCGTGGAGGAATGAAAGGTATTATTATTTCTGTATCAAAGGTAAATGTTACTACCGATTTGTCAATCGCAAAAGTGTATTTGAGTATTTTTCCAAATAAAGAAGCCGAAGAACTTATGAAAGGCATACGTTCTAATACGCCTTTGATTAGACATGAACTCGCACAGCGCACCAAACACCAATTGCGCCGAATGCCACATTTGGAATTTTTCATTGATGATTCGTTGGAATATATCGATCGTATTGAAAAATCTTTAAAAGGTGAAGACAATCCAATTTCCGACCCTAATTTACTTGATAAACGAAAAAAGTCTTAATTGAATTTTTCTTTTTACATCGCAAAGCGTTATTTGTTTTCTAAAAGCAGTAATAATGCTATTAACATTATGACCGGTATCGCCGCTTCGGGTATCGTTATTGCGTCGGCTGCTTTGTTTATTGTATTATCCGGGTTTGCCGGTTTAAAAGATTTTAGTTTGGAATTTTCTTCTTACGTCGATCCCGATTTAAAAATTATTCCTGTTGAAGGCAAGTCTTTTGTACTTTCAGATGATGATGAAACCCAACTTAGAAAAATTGAAGGCGTTTCTTCAATTTCAAAAATTATTGAAGAACGTGTTGTTCTTGAATTTGAAGGAAAGAAAAAATTGGCCACAATTAAAGGGGTTGATGAAAATTATACACGCGTTACTGATATAGACTCTATGATCATTCAAGGAAATTGGTTGGGAGAGGGAGGTAGCCAAGTTGTTTCGGGTGGTGGAATTGCATACGATTTGTCTTTTGGTGTTTTGGATTATGGCAAAAGTCTGTCCATTTATGTTCCAAAACCAGGAAAGGGACAAATTAGTTCGGTTAAAAGTATATTTAATAGTATTGAGGCCTTTAACATAGGAATATTTGATATCAATGAAGACTTAAACAATGAATATGTTTTTGCCGATATTAACACTACACGGTATTTGTTAAGCTATGGCGCTAATCAGATTACATCGGTTGAACTAAAACTAAAAGACGGTTCTGATGAAAATCTAATAAAAGAAAAAATATTTGGCGTTTTAGGAAATCGGGTTGAGATTAAAAACAGGGCGCAGCTAAATAGTGCGCTCTATAAAATGTTGAATACTGAAAATTTAGTAGTCTATCTTATTTTTACATTGGTTATCATTATAGCGCTATTTAATGTAATTGGCGCTCTCATCATGATGATTTTAGATAAAAAAGAATCTCTGCATACCTTGTTCAATTTAGGCGCTACAGCTAAAGATATTAAAAGAATATTCTTTTTACAGGGAAGCTTAATGACCCTACTTGGCGGACTACTTGGCGTTACAATTGGATTTATTGTGGTTATGTTACAACAGCAATTTGATTTGGTTATGATTACGCCTTCATTGCCCTATCCTGTAACTATTAAATTGGTAAATTTTGTGATAGTAATATTAACTATAGGGTTATTAGGAGTTTTGGCCTCTAAAATTGCTTCAAGCAGAATTAAAAAAACATTGGTGACTTATTAGCTTTGAGCAAATTGATGCCCTGAGAACACCTCTAAAACTTCATCAAAAGTTTCAAATACTTCTTTTGCAGTGTCGCCGGTTACCATTTTTGTCCGGTACTCTTTAAAGTTGGGAATGCCTTTAAAATAATTGGTGTAATGGCGCCTCGTTTCAAATACACCCAAGGTTTCTCCTTTCCAGTCAATGGCCATTTGCAAGTGTCGTCGGGCTGCATTAACGCGTTCTTCTAAAGATATAGGCTCTAAATGCTCCCCTGTTTTAAAGTAATGTTTTACTTGTTTAAAAAACCATGGATTG
>BS_KBA_SWE02_21mDRAFT_10000504_pt1 | contig 14654 bp, 14 predicted proteins | sample BalSeasSWE02_21m_FD_9196 | JGI IMG/M metagenome (IMG submission 9196)
AACCAGCAGCTACTTTGTCATAGGTGAAATATACCCAAACAGAGAGTACTAATTCAAATACTGCTGTAGCCAGAGCCGCAACCCTGATCTCGGTTTTCCGCTCCGATTTGATCAACAGGAGAAGGAGAGCCGCTACCAGCGGACCAAAAACGATGATACTCAATATAGGAAATTGCATTGTTCACCTCAACTAAAACAACATGGTTACGGCTTTATTGATAACTTCCAGGATCCAGGCTGGCCAAATGCCAATTACCAGAATCAAAGCCATGAGCGGAACCATGACAATTATTTCCCGGGTGTTAATGTCAGTCATGTGTCCAATCCAGCGCTCATTTAAAGGTCCATGTAAAACTTTTTTAATTCCTTTTAGAATATAAGCTCCGGTAAACAACAAACCTATCATTGCTATTGCTGTGTACACGGTCAAAACCGGGAAGGCTCCTCGAACAACCAGGAACTCTGAAATAAAGCCATTCAAGCCCGGCAATCCCAGGGACGCCATGGAAGCGAAGATAAGGATACCGCCATAGACCGGAGCCAATGGGAATAAACCACCCAATTCATCGAGGTTGCGCGTGTGAGTCCGTTCGTATACCACGCCGACCAGGAAGAACATTGCGGCTGCTGACAAGCCGTGATTAAACATTTGCAGAATTGCACCATTCAATGCGATAGTTGCATTCAATGTCCCTATAGACTTTGCAGCTGCTGCGATTCCCAGCAAAACAAAGCCCATATGATTGATGGATGAATAGGCCACGAGACGTTTGAAATCTTTTTGCCCATAGGCTGCAAATGCCCCAAAAACGATTGCCATCACAGCCAGGAAAGCCAGAACACCTGCATATTGCTGTGCCTGAGCCGGATAGAGCGGTAATACCAAGCGCAAAAAGCCATAAGCGCCTAACTTCAAGAGTACACCAGCCAGGATCATCGACCCGGCAGTAGGAGCTTCGGTATGGGCATCCGGTAACCAGGTATGAAATGGCCAAACAGGTACTTTGATGGCAAAAGCAATAACAAAAGCCCAAAAAGCAACTGCTTTTACCGTCTCAATAGGCAACCCAAGCGGAATATTCTGCAATTCTGAAGCAACAGGCCAAAGTTTGAACAGGTCCGGTAAATTGTAAGTACCAAAACTGACACCGATCATCTGGATCGCCAGGAGAAGTCCCAAGGAACCTGCCATCGTATAAATTATAAATTTGAGAGATGCATAGTTTCGATTTGCACTTCCCCATTGATTTATCAGGAAATACATCGGAACCAAACCTATCTCCCAAAAGACAAAGAAAATCAACAGATCCAGGGATAGGAACACTCCCAGCATGCCTGTTTCCAGCATCAGGAAAAGCATCATGAATGCTTTGACACGATCTTCAATTTTGAAGGACGCCAGGATCGAGATCGGAGTCAATAATGTTGTCAATAACACCATGGATAATGACAAGCCATCCACACCTACAAAGAACGATGAATTAATAGCCTGATACCAGGGATATTGCTCGGTAAATTGAAATCCAGCTGCATTCGAGTCAAACCTCATCCATAGCCAAATCGTGAGTGCCAGTGGTATCAGGCTGGCTATCAGAGCAGCCCAGCGGATAACCTTGACTTCTTCTTTTGGCAAAAACAGGATTATTACTGCAGCCAGGACAGGAAACAACAGGATGGTTGTCAGCATATGATTACTAATGAAGTCCATCAATCTCTCCCAGTCGCCTTATACCAGCAGGAAATAATAAAGAACTGCTACGATTATTGCCACAACCAGTGAAGCGAGCATGTAGTACTGGATACGCCCTCTTTGAATGATCGGTGCCATGATCTTACCAATTTTCTTGGCACCTTCACCGACCAAGTCACCAAATCCATTCACAACCGGAGCGTCGAAATATTGCCTGAAGGAATGGCCTATCCCGGCAGCTACCCCTCCAACCCGGTTTAAAAAACCATCAATGATGGTCTGGTCGAGGAATTTATAAGCAAATGTTTCTGAAAACCAATAAGCAGGTTTTACGAACAAAAAGTCATAAATCTCATCAAAGTAATATTTATTTTTGAGCACTTTGAACTGCAGCTTATCTTCTTCTGCAGATTTTACATTTCTATATACCAGCCAACCAGTCAACAACCCCCCCAGAGCGACGGTTAATGATGTTAGAAGAGGCAAGATATTAAATTCGAGAACTTCCGGGTGCTCTGCAAGTGTTCCACCAACGAATTCATGCAGCCAATTTGGTATCAACCCACCCAACAATGGAAACTCTTCCGGTATGCCGAACCAGCCAAAACCAATAGCAAATACGGACAGAATTACCAAAGGCATGGTCATTGTCCAGTGGGTTTCCTGGGCATGTTCTGCAGATTTTGTGCGAGGGTTACCAAAAAAGGTAAGCGTTATCTGACGCATTGTATAAAAAGCTGTTAGGAAGGCTGCTACTGCAAGAGTGATGAAAACAGCCATATGACCATGAGCAAATGCATCCGCCAGGATCTCATCTTTTGACCAGAATCCGGCGGTTAATACAGGGAACCCCGAAAGAGCCAGTCCTCCGATCAGGAAAGTCCAGAACGTGATCGGCATCTTCTTCCTCAAACCTCCCATATTGAACATATCCTGTGGATCAACGGAGTGATCACCAGTATGTAGTACCCCATGTTCCATGCCATGGATTACAGATCCAGAACCGAGGAAGAGCAAGGCTTTGAAAAAGGCATGCGTTATCAAGTGGAATATTGCAGCTACATAAGCTCCAATCCCCAAGGCTGCAATCATAAAGCCAAGCTGGGAAATAGTCGAATATGCCAGGACACGCTTGATATCATTTTGAGCAACTGCTATTGTGGCTGCAAATATGGCAGTGAAGGCACCAGTAAAGGCAATAATGCTCATGGTAGTGGTCAATCCATGACCCGTAAAATCTGCAGTGATGAGCGGGAACATGCGGATGGCAGCATAAACACCAGCAGAAACCATCGTGGCCGCATGGATCATGGCCGAGACCGGGGTGGGACCTTCCATCGCATCAGGCAACCAGATATGCAATGGCCATTGAGCCGATTTTCCCACTGTGCCGATAAACAGAAGTAAACCAATTAAACCTGCAGCGGACAAGCCAAAGATCGGGGTTGCCGTTGAGGCTAATACCGATAATGTGTGTTCTGTAAAAATTTCCTGGAAAGAAAGCGTACCGGTAGCCCAATACATGAAGGAAATTCCTAAGAGCATGAAAACATCACCAATTCGTGTTGTCATGAATGCTTTGATGGCGGCATTCCGGGCGGATGGTTTTCCATACCAGAAACCTATCAACAAATATGAACAAAGACCCATGATCTCCCAACCTACAAACATTGTCAGCAGGTTATCCGAAACCACGAGGGTATACATACCAAATGCAAATAAACCAATGAAAGCGAAAAATCGGGAGTACATCGGTTCGATAGATGGAACCATGTGTTTGTGCCCATGTTCATCTTCGACTGTCGCCCCATGTGGTGGCAAACCGGGTTGATCGTGATCGCCTTTTGGCTGTCCAAAATTTTGATAACCAACACTGTATATGAAAATCATCAAAACAGTCCAAGCCACGAAAAAGAGAGTGACTGCCGAGAGAGGATCTATTAACACACCAATTTTTAACCAGGTGTCCCCAGTTGGAATCCAATTGATCGAAGAATGGAAGACTTCTTTTCCAAAGTGTTCGACACCTACTGCCCGGAAGAAAACCACCATCCCACCCAGCCAGGAGAGGGCAGCCGCACCGATGGCAACACTATGGCTTAATACTTTGCTTTTGTTTGTAAAAAGCACGATTAGGAAAAATGCCAACAAAGGGGGAAGTGGTATAAGCCAGATGATTGATTCAGACGACATAACGTTCTCCTACCACTTTAGCAAGTCAAGGTCATCGGCAATCACTGTAGAACGACGACGATAGACTGAGATGATTAATGCCAGACCAACAGCTACTTCGGCTGCAGCCACAGCAAACACAATAATGGCAAAAACCTGTCCAGCAATGGATCCAGTGCCGTATCGCCAAAATGCTACCAGGTTGATATTGACTGCGTTAAGCATCAATTCTATTCCCAGTAGAATGGCAACAGCATTTTTGCGGGCCAAAACACCAAACAATCCGATACTAAAAAGTGCTGCCGATAAGATCAGGTACCATGAAAGAGGAATACTCATGCCTGCCTCCTATTCCTTACTCGATGTTGCGATATAAACTGCGCCGACCAAGGCTGCAAGTAGTAGTATTGAGGCAACTTCAAAGGGCAGGACAAACGCATCGGGGGATACCAACGCTTTTCCTAATACCATCAAAGGATCCACACCTGCAGGAAGCGCTTTCGCTGTTCTTGAAAAGCCATCCCAACTGGAGAGAATGTATGCCAAACCAGCAAAGGTTAACAATGCCAACAGGGCTGAAATCACCCAATTTTGATTGATTTGTGGGCCTTTGTCCCTCATCTCCCGTCGTGTCAACATAACAGCAAAGATGAATAAAATTGCAATTGCACCAATATATACAACCACCTGCACCAAGGCAAGAAAACTGGCTTGTAACAAGCCATATAATATTGCCACACCAAACAATGCGGCTACCAGCCAGAGCGCTGCGTGAACCAAATTACGCGTGGTGACTACCATCAAGGCTGAACTTACGATCAATGCTGCACAAAACAGAAAAATAATTTGATCAGGAGTCATTTCAACTCACTCCTCTCTTAGTGATGCGCTACCTGGATGACAGGTTCAGCGTTTTTTTCATGTTCAAGGCGTTCACGTTTTGAATATTTTCGCAAGATCTCGATCACAATCCATGCCAAAACAACATTGCTTAGGAACATCCCCAAAACATAGAATTGAGTTGGAGCCAGGAGATTATCAAACAAGGCAGTCATCATGAGCAAAACAAATGCCAGTGGTGTCAGGAATTTCCAATTGAATGTAAGCATATGATCGATTCGAATACGGGGCATTGAGTATTTGACCCACATGATGATCCAGTAACCAATCAAGGCTTTTACTAGGAAGACAACAAGTTCGATAAATGGATTAGATAACCAGGCAAAGGCTGTTAATTTTTCCAACCCAAAGAAACCACCATATCCGCCGAAGAAAAATACTGCCATAAATCCACCGAAAGTAAAGGCATGTAACAATTCGCCGGCATAAAATAAGCCAAATTTCATACCCGTATATTCGATATGAAAGCCAGCCACAATTTCAGACTCTGCTTCGTTAAGATCAAAAGGAGAGCGCCCCAGCTCTGCAATAGCGCTGATCATAAAAAGGAGCAAACCAAGAGGTGAAAGTATGACAAACCACAAATCACTCTGGGCTTCGGTGATCCCTTTCACGCTCATTGTTCCTGCAATAATTGTTGGGATCATTAGCGCCACAACCATTGGGATCTCATAAGAAATCATGGTTGCCACCATTCGGAACGCGCCGATCAGTGCATATTTATTGTTGGATGCCCACCCGGCCATGATAACAGAGAGGGTCCCGAAAGAACCTACCGCTACGAGGTAAAGAACCCCAACATTGATGTCAACACCGTAGATATTCGATGCCAATGGGACAATCGCCCAGATCAATATTACACTTGCCAACGAGATCACCGGCGCCATGTTGAAAACTGCTTTATCGGCACCGTCTGGTGTGATATCTTCCTTTATTATGAGCTTAACAATATCCGCAAATGGCTGGAAAATTCCAAAAGGACCAATCCGGTTAGGTCCCAATCTATCCTGGAAGCGCGCTACTACCTTTCGTTCAACCCAAACCAGGGCGATGGCGATCAACATAGCGAACAGGATCATGACAATAATGCCGATTAGTGATGTGATAACATTTGTCGGACCAGCAGCCAGTCCCCAGCCCATGAAAACGCTACGCAACCAACCAGCTATAAAGTTGATCGGATCATTCCAAAATGTCATAGGTTAACTCCTTGCAACAAATAAAAGGCTGAAAGGATCAAACCTATCAGCCTTAAAGATAATTACCTTATGCTAAGCCCATTCCAGCAAACCTTTTCGCCAAGTGAATGTAAGTCCGGCTAACAAAATGAGAATGAAAATAATACCCTCCACTACTGCAAATAATGGGAGTTTCCCCAAGGCCACTGCCCAAGGGAATAAGAAAACAGTTTCCACATCAAAAACCAGAAAAACAAGTGCAAAAATGTAATATTGGGCTTTGAATTGAACCCAACTCTCGCCTACCGTTTCGATACCGCATTCGTAGGTGCTTTGCTTTACTGGATTAGGTTTATGTGGAGCCAGAAAATGGGACGCGATAAGCGGGACAATCGGTACGATGATACCGATCACCAAAAATAAACCAATGTACAACCAATTATTTTGCATAAGCACTCCAAACTAAGAATTTATTTTCCCAAGTGCATAACGGGCGAATTCTACCATGAAAAAGTACGTTATAGCACTAACTCAAATCAGTATTTACCGTGACTTATGTCATAAATTATTTATATTTGTGAATTATTACACTATTTAGTGAAACAATCGACAGATATTAATCAAAATAATCGTAATATTGATATATTTTTTTTGTTTAATTACCTTTTTTATTAGTTATTGCCTTATAAGATCTCATAATATACCCAATAATTCGATTTTTTTGTATATAAATACCAATAATTATCCCTAAAACGCTTATAACCCTCCAATAGTTACTGTTTAACCCTAGAAAAGATACCACTTTAATTTCGAATGATTGAGCAGAAACAGCCTGTTCGATAAAATCGCCTTCTAAAATTGGGAAATATTGTAAATATAGCCAGGCAATGCCATTATATAATCCATCATCATTCGGAATAATTTCCCAGATAAATTCAAGGTCTTGATCCTCTGGAAGTACATGACCGGAAATACCTTCTGGCTTTTTATTTATGCCGAATAATTCAATTCTAGCTTCAGCATTGACCGTAAACACATTGTATAAGTTTTCAAAATTGGTTAAATTTGCGGGAGTTTTAGTATTATCATTCTCTACGAGATGCTCATTATTGCCAATAAAGCTGAGCTTTATTTGAGACTGGTCTCCCTTTCTGATAATTGGCGTCCATTCCAAGGTTACTTTTCTCACATCCTGAAAAGCCAGCGGAATACCCAGACTGCTCTCATTGTTTTTTCTGTCTGGTTCATTTAGCGATATCTCTTGTACTTGTAATTCACCGGATTGAAAAATTATATTCCTAGTTTCAGACTTAATTGGCCATTCAATCCATAAGAGCAAGCTCAAGCTCAATAAGCACAATAAAAGTCCTAACCAATTNCGATTTCTCGAATTATCCATAGATAATAGATTATATCTCTTGATTTCCGTGTTAAACTATACATTCCAAATAATAATTCAATTTTGCAAGGAGCAAAGATGGCTGTATACCCACCAGAACCTTTCCGCATCAAGATGGTCGAGCCAATTCGGCAAATTTCCCATGAAGATCGTGAAAACGCCCTCATAGAAGCTGGATATAATGTTTTTTCTCTAAAAGCCCAAGATATTTTTATCGATCTATTGACCGACTCCGGTACAGGAGCAATGAGCCACCAACAATGGGCAGCCATGCTTTCTGGGGATGAGTCATATGCAGGTGCACGTTCCTTTTTTAGATTGGAAAAAGCTGTTCAAGAAATTTTTGGTTTTAAATACTTTGTACCAACCCACCAGGGCCGTGCTGCAGAAAATATTCTCTCGGCTGTGCTGGTGAAACCCGGTCATTATATTCCTTCAAATATGCATTTTGATACAACCGACGCAAATATCCGAGCACGTGGAGGCCGACCTGTCAACCTGGTGATCGATGAAGCATTCGATCCTGCGAATCAACACCCCTTCAAAGGCAATATGGATATTGCCAAACTTAAGGAATTTATCCTAAACACTGGCCCCGAAAATATACCCTTCGGCATGCTAACGATCACCAATAACGCAGGGGGAGGTCAGCCTATATCATTGGAAAATATTAAGGCTGTGTCTGATACATACCATGAGCACAACATCCCATTTTTCATTGACGCTGCTCGATATGCCGAAAATGCTTACTTCATTAAACTGCGAGAACCCGGCTTCGAGAATATTCCTGTTCTTGACATTGCTAAAAAAATATTCTCGCTTTGCAGACGGGATGACCATGTCCGCCAAGAAAGATGCCATTGTAAATATTGGGGGGTTACTTTGCCTCAATGATGCAACGATCTTTCAAAACATCAAGAACGAATTGATCCTTCGTGAAGGATTCCCTACTTATGGAGGTTTGGCAGGCAGAGATCTGGATGCCATGGCGGTAGGATTATATGAAGGTTTGCAAGAAGATTACCTGGAATACCGTCTTGGCCAGACACGTTACCTTGCACAAGGAATAAATGATTGTGGTATCCCAACCATCCAGCCAGCTGGAGGACATGCAGTTTATGTAGATGCGGCCACTGTTTTACCGCATATTCCACAAGGTGAATTTCCAGGACAAGCATTAGCCGTTGAACTATTCCGTGAGGGCGCCATTCGAGGATGCGAGATCGGTTCTGTAATGTTCGCACATCCAGACCCCGATTCCGGCGTTATGATCTATCCAAAACTTGAATTGTTGCGCCTGGCAATTCCCCGTCGAACATATACACAAAGCCATATGGATTTTGTTATCGATTCATTTGCTTCAATCAAGGTACGTGCTAAAACAATCCGTGGCTATAAATTTCAATATGCCCCAGCACTTCTGCGCCATTTTACAGCACGTTTTGAGCCAATCAAATAATTTTTTTCGATTCATAAAAAAATCTCCCGCATGGTTGTGGAAACCTGTGGGAGTTTTTTTTATTGTTTATGCAAAGGTAGCCTATTATTACTGAGGCCTGAAATCGAATTAAGGAATAATTATTCCCAAATGATTTGCAACTGCGCGCTCAAAACCAGGGATATTTCTATCGATCGGGGAATTTAATACCTTTACTCCCAAGCCTTTTTCTATTGCAAGCGTGGAAGACCCACCCCCATCCAGATTCATAGCAGTATCAGCTCCATAAAATAACATAATCTCAGCTAATTCTGACATCGTTGCACCTTGACTATAAAATGGCTGACGGCCATCTACTACTACAATTACAAGTTTATTCCCCTCCCCATTTAGCCCTATCGCAGTTCTTGGTGCAGGAATTTCATCATCCAACCCCGATACTGCCACTTTATTTTCAACAATCATTCGATCCCCTGAAAGGGCATTATAGATCCTTTCCTCACCTGGAGGGAAAAAACTTATGTGATTGCTGGCAGTAAAATAAATGGTTGGTTGATTTAACTTTTCATGATACTTGATCCCTTGTGAAATGGCTACTCCGTTAGGAGTAACTCCATCTCCTGGGTGTGGATAGAAATTGAAAAAACCATTCGAATACCATGGTGTAAAGCCATCCCCATTAATAGCAACTTGAACATTATATTTTTTTACGAATTCAGATGTTGTCATTGCTTTTAACGGCATTTCAGTATTGAGATCTCCAGGAGTGACCAGAAATTCCAAGCCTGGTGTATTTAAATCTACTGTAATAATATGCGCGATAAAAAGCCGTGGTTTTATATGAAAACGACGATAATATAAGACCCCATCATATAACTGGGTTCGTACAGATGTAGGTAATGGTCTTCCAGCGTAATATAAAATTGGTAAACCAATTATGCATAAGATTATGAACAAGGCAACATGATAAACCTTGTTCTTTTTTTCAGTTGTTTTCATAAATTACTTGTATCGAATTTTTCAAAATTATCACAATATGCGAGTTAAATAAACTACCGCACGATGATGTAAAAAATATAGCATTCACGTTTTTGGCTATACGCAAAAAATCGCTAACTAATATTTTTATCTTCCGCTTTACGCATGGTTTGAAATGCAGCTATTGCAACTTCCAACATTGCCAGATCCGGCTCTCTTGTGGTGAGCAGTTGTAATGCCAAATTGGGTTTGATCATGGCGCGAACAATTGCTGAATCAAGGTGCCTGGCTGTCCAACGGATATACTCGTATGCAATTCCTGCAATTACGGGAATTAAAAGAATTCTGCTGGCCAACCGCCACCACAAGGATGGCAAAGGTCCCAACAAGGTGAATGCCAATACTGAAAGTAACGCCAGGGTGAGTAAAAAAGCGGTTCCACAACGAGCATGTTGAATGGAATAATTTGAGACATTTTCTGGTGTAAGTTCGGCGCCCGCTTCAAAAGCATTTATTGTTTTATGTTCTGCACCATGATATCCAAATACCCTGCGAATATCCGGCATGAATCCTACTGCCCATATATACACGATCAAGAATAGCAATCTGACCAATCCTTCCACCAGATTGCCAAGCCAGGGTGACAATTTAAGGAAATGTTCGGTCAGATATCCGATACCTGCAGGCACGAGGAAGAATAACGTCAAACCGATAAGTAATGAGAAACCCAAGGTCACATATAACATAGGACCTTCAATTTTTTCATCTTCACCTGTTTGGGTATTTGCCGAGATCGTCAGAGCTCGCATTCCTAATCCAAGTGCATCCCAGAGTAAGATCAGCCCCCTCAAGAAGGGAATTTTTGCGAGCTGACTTTTATAGATGCCACCAAGTTCTTCGGTATGTGTAACAATTTTACCGGATGGGTCACGCATTGCTATGGCTAGTGAAGTGCGACCTCGCATCATCACCCCTTCAATTACTGCCTGACCACCATATGTTATTAATTTATCTTCCATTTTTTTTCACCATATCAATAAGCCGCCGTTTTTTCGGCGGCTTATATTATCTATACTCCACACAACCTAATCTGCAAGGTTAAGAAAGAAATGAATAAGGGCATTTATCCCTTTGTACCAAGTTGGGAGGTGGATCTTTTCATTCGGAGCGTGAAGATTATCGTCCGGAAGCCCAAATCCGGTTAACACAGAATCCACGCCCAAGATCTCCTGCATATGCGTAACAACAGGCACGCTACCACCTTCGCGTTTAAAATACGGGTCAATCCCCCACGAAGTTTCTAAAGCCTTCCGTAAGGCAATAACACCCGCAGAATCCCTGCTGGAGATGGATGCCCGGCCACCTGCCATAGCAGTCAGCTCCCAGCGGATGTCCGTGGGGGCATTGTTTTCGAGGTATTCGATCAATTGTTTATGAACTTCTTTTGGATCTTGTTTTGGGACGAGACGCATTGAAATTTTTGCCATTGCCCAGGCCGGGATTACCGTCTTTGAACCGGTTCCAGTAAATCCTGAGAGCATCCCATTAACATCCAATGTGGGCCTGGCGCTAGCCTGTTCGATTGGTGTAAATCCTATCTCGCCCGCCAATGCGGGTACACCTGTCTGATCAAGGAAATGTTGTGCATCAAGTGGCAATCTGGCCATTTCGGCACGTTCCTCATCACTCAGATGTAATACAGAGTCATAAAAGCCAGGGAGTGTGATCTGACCCTGCTTATCGTGCATTCCGGCGATCAATTCTGCAAGGGCATTGGCGGGATTGTGGACAACACCACCATAAATCCCTGAATGCAGATCTGAAGTTGGCCCAAATATTTTCAATTCAAAATAAGCCAATCCACGCAAAGCATAAGTAATACTTGGTGCATCAGCACCGATCATACCGCTATCCGGGTTCAGTGCGAAATCACACGCCAGTAAAGCTTTATGTTCAGAAATAAATGACTCCAGGTTGGGAGATCCGATCTCTTCTTCTCCCTCAATGATCCATTTCACATTGACTGGCAAACCACCGGTTTTTACAATGGCCTCAATGGCTTTAATTGCTGCGACGATCTGACCCTTCATATCAGATGCACCACGAGCAAACAAATTATCGCCCCGTTTCGTGGGTTCAAAAGGCAGGCTTTTCCATAACTCCAGAGGATCTACTGGCTGGACATCATAATGCCCATATATTAGAACCGTTGGCATTCCCTTGGATGCTTTCCATTCTCCATAAACGATCGGGTGCTTGGCTGTTGGAAACAATTTAACTTTTTGCATACCAATAGATCGCAATTGAGTGGCAACCCATTCAGCTGCATGCCCCATATCCACAACCCTGGATGGGTCTGTGGATATGGAAGGAATGGTTAATATTTCCTTTAGTGAGTCAAGGAATTGTTCTTTGTTTGATCCTGCATATTCCAACGCCGAAGTACGTTGATCGGTCATGTAAATCTCCTAATATTCTTTTTGCTTCCAACTTTTCAGCAAAATTCTGTATAACCAATAATTCGGTTCATTTAATAATTGAGGTCTATTTCCTAATCCGGATAAAATCCCTGGGTACAGAGGTGGATCTCAATCTATCGTCTAATTCACTCCAAGTATATCGCCCTTTCAGTGTTCCTGATACATCATCTACTATTTATGATTTAAATCAAAATACAATAGGTCGCCAAAAAAAATCGCTCATATAAATATCAGGGTTGATCTGTGCCAGTTTGAACATTTTCAAGCGCGCGTCGAGTTACAAGGTACCAGTTATTGATGCCTTCAAAACGATCACTGATCGCAGATAGATGAGAAATCTGAATACCGGAAACCTGGGAATCAACCCCAAAGGAAAATACTGGATAATATAGAGGCAATGCAGGCAATTCTCTGGCAAACAGGATCTGAAAATTTCGATATAACCTGATCCTAAAGGGGGTATCTACAATAACCCTGGCCTGCTCAATATATTCACTGGCGCTACGATCGTCCCATTGGGAATAATTCTGACCACCGGTTGCCTCCGCCTGATGCCAGAACGGGTAAGGGTCCGGATCATGTGTATTGCTGAAATCCAAATCGACCAAGGCAGCTTGATAATTTCTTGGTACAAGGTGATCGTTTATTAGTTGTTCATAAGAAACTGCCTGGAGTTCCACATTGACCCCCAGGGCTCGCCAGTTATTTTGAATAGCTTCAGCCACGGAAGCATGGACTTCATCATTTGGATAGAGTAGTGTAAAGGATAAAAGGATGCCGTCCTTTTCCAGGATGCCACTTCCATCCGACGCCAGGTTATAACCCAAACTGTCTAATTTGGACACAGCTTCTGAGAGGTCGAAATCGTATTTTTCGATGCCATCATAATAAGCCCAATTTCCCGGCAAAATGGGGCTAGTTGCAATTATCGCCTGCCCATGAAGCAATCGATCAATCATCCATTGCCTATTCAATCCCATCATCAATGCTTTGCGGATCTCCTTATCCTGTAAGAAGGCTACATCGGCATTCTTGAGATTAAAAAATACCATGCTCAGTTTCGGTAAGCGACTGCTATAAATGGATAAATTTGGCTCAGCTAAAGCGTAATCCAATATTTCAAGGGGGATCTGACTAATACCGGTTATTTCGCCTTGTTGATAGGCTTCCAAAGCAGATCGGGTATCGGGGTAAAACTGAAAAGCTACTTGCTCAATATATGGATTTTGGCCATAATATTCCGGGAAGATCTTTAATACTACACCAGTGATCTGTCCATCCGCTGTAATCAGAGAATCAAATTGATAGGGTCCACTTCCAACTGGTTTTAAATTAAAATCAGCAGCCATTAATTTATCTACTTGCAAATCCTCAAGTAAATGCCTGGGTAAAATTCCAAATTCCAGGTAATCCATGAAAGGAGCAAATGGTTCAGATAACTCAAAACGCAATGTTTTTTCATCCAGTGCAGTAACATTGACCTGGTCCCACATGGAACGCACATCTTCTGGATAGGCAGAGATCTCATTACGCATTAAATTTAATGTAAAAAGAACATCCGCGCTTGTAACTGGCTCGCCATCATGCCAGACAGCCTCTGGTCGAATGGATACATTGTAGATGGTCCCATCCAACGACACTCCCCATGATTCTGCAAGATCTGGTTGAGGAATACCGGCAGGATCAAATTCTATTAACCCGCTAAAGATCAAACTGTCGATGTCTTTATCTACAGAGTCGTAAATATCAAATAGTGGATTCAAGCGGCCAAAAGTGCCAACTATTCCTTCTGTGTAAATCCCCCCACTTGCCGGTTGTGGCAGAATCACAATAGAAGTTGGTTGCTGGCGAATCAATAGAATTCCGACAACCCCCAACGTTAAGATGACGATCAATAACTGCCAACGTAATTTTTTCATTGAGTTAAATGGGAAATAAAGAAAGGCCTTTGCCGGATAATTCCATATCTCCGGAAGTGGCCTTTCCTTTCTTCATCGAATAATTATAGATTTGCTGAGAGTATAACGGCAGATATGGCTAGAATAAAGAAAACAATGCTGAGGACCAATGTAACCCAAAATAAAGTTTTCTCAATCCCGCGTCGGGCTGTAAACACGCCACCAGTATCAACGCCTGTAAGACCGCCCAAACCAGCGCCTTTGCTTTGCAAGACGATACTGATCACCATGGCGATCGAAACAATGATCATTGCAATACTAATATAAGTTGCCATAAATAAGCCTCCATTTTCTTAACGGGTTGATTATACCTGTGAAGGTGGTAAATCGTCAACGCATTGTTATCGATCCTAAACATAAAACAAACCCGCATTTCTGCGGGTTTGAATGCCGGAGGAGGGATTTGAACCCTCACGAGGAAACCCTCACTACGCCCTGAACGTAGCGCGTCTGCCAGTTCC
>BS_KBA_SWE02_21mDRAFT_10000505_pt1 | contig 14648 bp, 12 predicted proteins | sample BalSeasSWE02_21m_FD_9196 | JGI IMG/M metagenome (IMG submission 9196)
CCTGGAAAGCCGTGGTACGCTTGATGGCTCCAATCACACCGCATATTTGTGAAACCTTGTGGCAAATGTTGGGTGAGACAGCCAGCGTGGTTAGTGCGCCCTGGCCGGTAGCCGACGAGTCGGCCCGCGTGAGGGACCAGATCACACTGGTGATCCAGGTGAATGGCAAATTGCGTGCGCGTATAGAGTTGGCGCCCGGTTGTGATCAGGAACAGGTCATGGTCCTTGCGCAGGCCGATGAGAACGTCACGCGACATACTGATGGTAAAAGCATCCGCAAAGTAATTTATATTCCAGATCGGCTGCTGAACATCGTGGTAGGTTAACAGGCTAAAAATGATGAAATTAAACCGTCTGCCTTGCTTTCTTGTTGTCCTTGCCGTGCTGAATGCTTGTGGGTTCCATTTGCAAACAAAGCCTGAAGTTCCGGCGGAAATGCAACAAACACGACTTATCATTCAAGATCCATACAGCCAGTTTGCACGACGCCTGGAATCCTATTTAGAGCAGGCTGGGGTCAATGTCGTGACGAATCCTGGTGATGCCGCCGTGCTCGAGGTTCCACTCAATGCCACGCGCAAGGAAATCCAGTCGATTGGCGACAATGCCCGTGTACGTGAGTTCCTGATTCGGCATACCGTCCAGTTCCGGTTGCTGGCCAGTGATGGTACTGAACTGATTCCTCTGCAGACTTTTGAGCAAAGCCGGGTCTACAGTTTTAACGAACAGAACATCCTCGCTGCAGAGCGGGAAGATGAGTTCTTNAGAAATGACCTGGCAGACAGCCTGGCACTGATGGTTGTCAGGCGTCTGGGTACCTATAAGAATCAGTAACGACAAAAGATGTTGCTTAAGTCAGATCAACTTGCAGGTAGCCTGAAACGCGGGCTGGCACCCATATACCTGGTCGCCGGTGAAGAACCACTTTTATTGCTGGAATGTTGTGACCAGATAAGGGCAGCGGCAAAGACCCAGGGTTTTATAGAACGTGAACTTCTGCATGTTGAACCTGGTTTTGACTGGTCGGAGTTACGCCATGCTGCAACACCCTCGTTATTCGCTACCCAGAAAATAATCGATTTGCGTGTGCGCACCGGCAAACCTGGACCGGAAGGTGCCAAAGTCTTGAGCGAATGGGCGAGTGCGCCTGATCCCAATATATTATTGCTGGTCAGTTGTCAGCAATGGGATCCGGGTTCGCGCAAATCAAAATGGGCCGAGAATCTTGAGAAAGCCGGTCTGCGCATCGATATCTGGCCGGTCAAGGCACAGGAACTGCCGCGCTGGCTGGAACAGCGTATGCAGAAACACGGGATGCAACCGGAGCCGGATGTGCTGCGTATACTCGCAGACAGGCTCGAAGGAAATCTGCTGGCTGCGCGCCAGGAAATAGACAGACTGGCGCTGATTAAGGGCGCGGGCACTGTCACTGTGGATGATGTGATGAAGGTCGTGGCCGATAGCAGTCGCTTTGATGCGTTTGCACTGGCAGAGTATATGTTAACCGGTAATTTACGTGATGGATTAAGGGTTGCGGCAGGCTTGAAACGCATGGATACGCCAATTCCCATGCTGCTGGGCGCGTTGTTGAGAGAGCTCAAAGTCCTTGAAGTCTACCGCCTGGCCGTACGCGGGGGCGAACAGGAATCCATGGTATTCCGACGCTTGAATATCTGGCAAAACCGTCAACAGACTGTGCGTACAGCGGCCAGGCGTCTGAATACCCTTAAACTGTTCAGCGCATTCAAGCTGTTGTCGCTGATTGACCGGCAAAGCAAGGGGCGTGCCGCTGGCGATCCCTGGCAAAGCATTGATGCCCTCCTGCTTCAGTTAGCAGCTTGAATAGCGCCAACATAATTCTTCATGACTAAAGTCGAGTCTTGTTCAGAGACGCCGCTGGCCTTGCTTGGCGGCACATTTGACCCCGTTCATTATGGCCACCTCAGGTGTGCAGATGAAGCGCGTCAGAAGTTGAATCTGGAAAAGCTTTACCTGTTACCTGCAGGTTCCCCCCCGCACCGGGACGAACCCCAGGCGACGACAAGGCAAAGACTGGACATGTTGCAATTAGCCCGTCTGGAGTTTCCACTCCTGCTGATTGATGATCGCGAGACCCGGCGCAGCGGACCCTCCTACATGGTCGATACATTACAGGAGCTGCGCGCCTGCTTTCCCAAGCGGCCCTTACTGTTATTAATTGGCCAGGATGCTGCTAACCAATTACATACCTGGTTTCACTGGCAACAGTTGTTTGACCTTGCCCACATTGTAATTTTGACCAGACCTGGTATCAGTACTCACTATGTGCAGGAACTGGCACAACAGATTCAATCCCGATCAGCTGAAGATATGCAGGAATTACACAACTCCAAAGCCGGCATTGTGCTTCACCTGGAGGTTGAGGCGATTGATGTTTCCGCGTCAGGCATCAAAAATAGCATCCGTTTGGGGCGCTTGCCGGAGGCGCTGCTGCCAGCGGCAGTTTTGGATTATGTGAACGAAAACGGACTATATTTAACTGCTTGATCATCAAGGCAAACCTACGCTTCGCTTTACGCGACCGGTTACGCCAGTTAAAATTGTTGTACTTCCTACAGGTAATACTAAAATTTGAATATCCAGACCGTTTCTAACGACCCAATCACTGACCAGTTGCTAAAACTCGTCGTTTCCTCATTAGAAGACTTCAAAGCTACCGATATACTGGTGATTGACGTTTCAGGCAGAAGCCCTCTGACTGAACGTTTGGTCATTGCATCGGGCAGTTCAACACGGCATGTGAAATCCATGGCGGAGAACCTTATTGTTAAGGCCAAGGCCGCAGGTTTTTTGCCGTTGGGTGTTGAAGGCGCACGTGAAGGTGAATGGGTTTTGGTCGACCTGAATGACGTCATCGTTCACCTGATGCTGCCCCAAACCCGGGCTTTTTATAACCTTGAAAAACTCTGGGAAGCCAGCGCCGATCGACGCAGTGGTGTAAGTAGTTCTGCCTGAAGGAGCGGTGCTCTGATGCAATTGCTGGTAGCAGCCGTTGGCCAGCGCATGCCAAACTGGGTGACTGAAGCATGGACAGAATATGCCCACAGAATGCCGGCATCCGTGGGTTTGTCCCTGCGTGAAATCAGCATGGCAAAACGCTCAAAAAACGCCGATACAAAGCGCTTGACTGCGCTTGAAAGCAAAGCCCTCTATGCGGCCATGCCGACCCGCGCCAGGGTGATTGCGCTGGATGTACAGGGTCAGGCCTGGTCGACCGAAAAGCTGGCAGTGCAATTGGAGCAATGGATGGCCGATGGTCGTGATGTAGGTTTCATGATTGGCGGACCGGAAGGAATTGATTCAGATATTTTGCAAAAAGCCGATGACCGCTGGTCTCTCGGGCCACTGACTTTACCTCATCCGCTGGTCAGGGTCGTGCTTGCCGAGCAGTTGTACCGGGCCTGGACCATCACTCAAAATCACCCATATCACCGCGCATGAATTTATTACATACCATACTCCTGGCATCAGGATCACCGCGGCGGCGGGAACTACTCANGCAACTGGCGATCAACTTTGAAGTCACAGTGCCNGACNTTGACGAGTCGATAATCGCAGGCGAAACACCGCGCGAGTACGTCTTACGTTTGTCGCGCGCCAAGGCATTGGCAGGATTCACCCAGTGCGGGGGAAGACTTCCGGTTTTAGGTTCTGACACGATCGTCCTGCTGGATGGTGATATTCTGGGTAAACCAGAATCAAGAACAGAAGCCGAGAGTATGTTACAGCGTCTGTCGGGAAGAACACACGAGGTTTACTCGGCTGTTGCACTGGCACTTAATCCCGAAACCGTTTTGGAGGCACTGAACATCACCGCAGTAACTTTCGGTTTAATGCCGGCGGCCTGGATCCGACAATACTGCGAGGGTGATGAACCGATGGACAAAGCCGGCGCATATGCAGTGCAAGGCGGGACAGGTCAGTATATACGCCGCATTGACGGCAGTTACACCGGTGTGATGGGCTTGCCGCTGTTTGAGACTGCTCAATTACTGCGCAGCGCCGGTCTGCTCGCATGAGTGTCTGCCAGCATTGGATGCACTACACTAAGATGCTTGGATTGAGCACAAGCGGGTGTGGGATGATACGTAGATGAGCGAAGAAATCCTGATCAATGTCACACCTACCGAAATCCGTGTCGCGGTCGTTGAAAACGGTATGCTGCAAGAGGTCTCCCTCGAGCGCAACAGTCATCTGGGTTACCTGGGTAACATTTACAAAGGAACCGTGTCGCGTGTTTTGCCCGGGATGCAGGCAGCATTTATTGATATAGGTCTTGATCGAACCGCTTTTTTACATGCGTCCGACATTTACCGGGTCGAACGTGAACAAATGCCCGACGACCCGCCGCCCGAACCTCCCATTTCATCACTGGTTCGTGAGGGTGAGGCAGTTGTGGTACAGGTCATCAAGGACCCACTGGGCACCAAAGGTGCGCGCCTGACCACCAATCTGAGTATCCCATCGCGATTCCTGGTTTTACTACCCGACAGTGAGACCATCGCGATATCGGTGCGCATCGAGGATGAAAAGGAACGTAACCGTCTTAAAAGCCTGCTGGCCACCATGCGCGAGCACAAAGGTAAACACGGTTACATTGTGCGTACCAACGCTGAAAATATTAATGAATTTGCATTGTCAGCGGATATGACCTACCTGGCAAAAATCTGGCAAAACATCACCGAACAAATCAGGCTCAGCAAACCTGGTGAATGCATTTATGAAGACCTCTCGATACCGCTACGGGCCGTGCGCGACCATATGCATGAAGAAGTTGAGAGAGTCCGTATTGATTCAAAGGACGAGTTTGAACGGTTGAAAGATTTCACCGCTAAATTTTTGCCCGAGTGGCAACAGCGTGTCGAATACTATTGCGCCGAACGCCCAATTTTTGACCTCTACGGTATTGAAGATGAAATTGACCGCGCTCTGCAGCGTACGGCCCCGTTGAAATCAGGTGGTCATCTGGTCATAGACCAGACTGAAGCCATGACCACCATTGATGTGAATACCGGNGCGTTTGTTGGTCACCGGACATTGGAAGAGACCATTTACAAAACCAATCTTGAAGCAGCTCAGTCCATTGCGCGGCAACTACGCCTGCGCAATCTGGGTGGCATCATCATCATCGACTTTATCGACATGAAAGATGCAGAGCACCGGCGCCAGGTTTTGCTTGCACTTGAGCGGGCACTCGACCGTGATCATGCAAAGACCAATATTTGCGAGTTTTCACCATTCGGTCTGGTAGAAATGACGCGCAAACGCACGACGGAAAGTCTTGGGCACCTGTTGTGCGAACCCTGTCCGGTCTGTTCGGGACGAGGTATTTTAAAGAGCGCGGAAACAGTCTGTCTCGAGGTGTTCCGGGAAATCATGCGCTCAAGCCGACAGTTTGAAGCCAGCCGNCTGCTGGTGGTNGCATCGACATGTGTGGTTGACAGAATTCTGGATGATCACTCCACTACCGTGGCAGAACTTGAGGAAACGATTGGCAAGTCAATCCGCTTCCAGCGTGAAGATCAATACACCCGCGAACAATTTGACGTGGTGCTGTTGTAGGTCAACATGAATCGTTCCCTATGAAAAATTTGCGCAAGATTTTCCTGCGACTAAGAACGCTGCTTTGGACCGCATTGACACTGCTGTCGATACTGGCAGCGGTGGTTGTGGGTATTGGCAAGTTGTTGATGCCCTACAGTGTCCATTACCAACCGGAATTGGAAGCCTGGTTGAGCAAGGCATTTAATCAACCGGTCAAGGTGGAAAGCTTCAGTGGCGAGTGGAAGGCATTCGGGCCGCGGATCAGTCTGCGGGGTCTCACACTGATGCCCGAAGGTATGCAGTCCGAGATTGCCATCAACCGCGCAGCACTGGATATCAAACCTCTGAATGCACTGATTCCCGGCAGGCCTTTATACAGTTTCCGGATAATCGGTGCCGACTTATCACTGGTGCGCACCAGTGATGGACGTTATCTGCTGTCAGGTCTGGGTGTCAGTAATACCGGGTCGGGTAAAGAGAATAACCCGGGTTTAAGGGAGGTGGCTTTAAATGGCGAGGTTCGCTTGCAGGACATCAGTCTTAGGTTTGATGACCCGGAACACTCGATTCACCTGTTTTTAAGTAATGTAAACGGTCGCCTCTCGGCGGATGGTCGCAAAGTCTCGGCGGAGATAAATGCCAGTGTAACTGACAGGGATCAACAGCGGGTGGTGGGTGACCTGGAGGCAACTGCAAAAATCCAATTGGATTCGGAACAACATATCGCAAATGCCCGCTGGCATGTCAAAACCGGAGAGCTGATATTGGCGGAGTTGGTCAAACAACTGCCACCCCACCCACTGGTTCCGGTTTCAGGAAAAGTAAATGCTGAAGCGTGGGGTGAATGGCAGTTGGGTAGTCCACAGGAAATGCAGGGTGTGCTTGATCTGCGTGAAGCGCAGTTAAGCTCACAAACCGGGCCACTGATTGTTGACCATCTGAACAGCCGGTTTAACTTTAGATTTACCCAACGCAAAGACTGGCGTCTGGATTTATCGGACACGTCGGTCGTATACGCGGGTGAAGAGTGGCGCACCGACCGCTTATCAGTGGCCAGGAACCTGTCGCAGGACCTGGGTTTATGGGTCAGTTCTGATTATCTGGAACTGGAGTTCCCTCTGTTACTCACACAAAGGATCATGGCGAACAACAAAACTCCATGGCCGGTAGCAATTCCGAAGCGAGCTCAAGGTGGTGTGACAAATCTTGATTTCATAATGGACTCAAAGTGGCACTTAACAATGGCCAACGGGCAGCTCGAAAACGGGCGCTTCTGGGGCTGGGACAAGGGGCCTGATATTGAAGGCATCAACGCTCAGGTCGAGCTTGATACGGGCGTTGGAAACGTCAGTTTCAGTGGCCGGTCAGTCAAGCTGGACTGGTTGTCTATGTTCCGGCGACCGGTGGTTGCCGCATTCGCAGATTGCAAGCTGGAAGTCCAGTGGGTTGATAAAAAAGATTGGCGGTTTGACCTGAATTACTGCCAGGTAGAAAACGCAGATATCAGTGCCATTGGCCGGGTGCGTATGGCATGGGGAGAGGGTAAGCCCAATGTTGATATCAATGTGGCAATGGCGCGTGGTGATATCTCGCGTTTTGGGGATTATTGGCCTGAAAACATGATGGGCAAATCGACCTTGCGCTGGTTGCGTTCCTCTCTGCTCAGCGGCGTGGTTGTGGACGGACGATATTCCATGGTCGGTGATCTGGACGATTTCCCATTTCTGGACCATACCGGGCGACTCCAGGCTATTGCACCGGCCCGGGATGTGAGCATCAGCTATGCCGACGACTGGCCCCATGTGAAACAGGTGGATGCGACAGCATTTTTCGAAGGCCGGGGTATGCGGGTTGAAGGAAAAATAGGCGATACCGCCGGTGCAGTCGTTGATAGAGTAACTGCCAGTATTGATGATTTTAAAAAACCGGTATTGGATGTGACCTATCAAACATCTTCGACTTTGCCGGATCTGGTCAGGTTTATCAGATATACACCGCTACTCGATGGACTGGATCTGGACCTGAAGCAGTTTGTTTTTGAGGGTAAATCAGAGATAAATGGCCATCTCCATACCCGCTTGGGAGGTTCAAAAGAGCCCTTACAGGTCACCGGCAGCTTGTTATTAAAGGGCAATCAATTCACTGATCTGGTCTCAGGGGTTAAACTCGACGGGATCAAGGGAAAGCTGAACTACAATCGTGAAGGTCTTAACGCAACGGCGTTGCCGGCCACGTTCAGGGGGTTTCCTGTCAATCTTGACATTTCTTCCACATGGGCCGCAGAAGAAGTATTCCGCGCCCGTTTATCTGGTTATTTGCCGATTGACAAAGTCATTCCGGATGAGTTGTTCGAGATTGAACCGCTATTCCATCGGGCCACGGGGTCAAGCAACTGGGATGTCAGCCTGAGTGTAGCATCAGTTGAGGGCAACGAAGAGCGGGAGGTTTGGCTGGATATTTACAGTGAACTGGAGGGTGTGAGCATCGACTTGCCTGCGCCCCTGGAAAAGTCCGAAAACCTTAACTGGCCTCTGCGGGTGCGGTATCCCATTCGTGCTGCGCAACACGTTTTAAGCGCAGATCTCCCGGGTAGTTTGCAACTTAAGATGGAATTGTCAAAAGAGGATTCCAGACCGGTCCGCGCCGCTGCAGAGCTGGGTGGCAAAGTCCAAACCTTACCCGAGGAGGGTTTGTTTACTATCGGTGGTTCAAGCCCAACATTTGATCTTGAAGGCTGGGTCGATCTGGCCGTAGACCGTTTTTCGGAATTGGGCGACGGCGACGGCCTGACATTGAAAGCCGCCAGTGTTGATGCGGGACAGATTTCGGTTTTCGATCGTCAGTTCGACAAAGTTGGACTTCTGATGACCTATGAAGACGGTATTATTACCGGTGTATTTGATGGTGAAGATATCAATGGAACCGTTCGGTATTTCAAAAACGATGAAGGCGCTCACAGTATGTCTGGTGAGTTTGAACGGCTGATCATGCCGGACCCGCTCGCGGAAGGTATGAAAGTTGAAACGAACCCCGCCGACCTGCCGGAAATGCACTTTTACTGTAAAGAATTCGGTTACCTGGGCCTGGTATTGGGTGAAACCCGAATTGAAGGATATCCGGTCAGCAACGGTTTTCACCTGGAGTCAATTAAAGCGGAATCACCCAGCTTCAGTTTTGATGCAGTGGGTGACTGGACTCGTGATGACCAGGGTGAACGTTCGGATTTCAATATTCGTATCAGCTCTGAAAGCCTGGGTGCGGTACTGGAAGCCATGGACATTTCATCTGCCATGCGGGGTGGTCAGACACTGGTTCATTTTGATGCCTGGTGGGAGGGTCCGCCGGCGGCTTTTGCGCTGGAACGACTGAATGGCGATATGGATGTCAGTGTGATCCAGGGAAACATCTTGACGGCAGATTCCGGCGCCGGGCGTATGCTGGGGTTGCTCAGCCTGACTGAATTGCCACGGCGATTGGCAATGGATTTCCGGGATGTATTTGACGAAGGTTTCAGTTTTGACGAGGCCAAAGGCACAATGAGATTTGAAAATGGCACCAGCCATACCGATGACTTGCTGTTAAGCTCGACCGCAGCGGAAATTACCATCGTTGGCAGTACAGACATGGTCGCAAAAACATTTGACTACGAATTTGCAGTGCGACCGGGTGTGAGTAAAACCCTGCCGGTTATCGGCGCAATTGCCGGTGGCCCGATTGGTGCGGCAGCGGGCCTGGCGCTGCAAGCTATACTACGTGATGCACTGGGTGAAGCGGCAGAAGCAAGGTATACCATTCGTGGCCCCTGGGAAGACCCGGTGATTGAACCGGTTGAAAAACAATCGAGAAAAAGTACGAACGAACTAGAACCGGAGTCTACGGAGCCGGCCGAAACACAACCCAAGATTGAACAGGCAACTGAAACCGGCGAGACTGGTTTACAAGCAAAAGACGGGAAGACCTATGACTGATGCGTTAAAACTCGCAGAACAGCAACTACTGGCACCTGGCGGCCTCAGCCACACAGACCTGGAAAAAGTTTTGCACCACCTGATGGGTCCTGCGGTNGATTCCGGTGATCTGTATTTTCAAAACACCAGTCACGAGGCCTGGTCGCTGGAAGACGGANTGGTCAGGAGTGGCACCCATGCGGTGGANCAAGGTGTTGGCATTCGCGCAATCAGTGGTGAAAAAACCGGGTTTGCCTACGCCGATGAAATNATCATGCCATCTTTGATGCAGGCATCAACCGCTGCCCGCGCCATTGCCCGGCAGGGCGCACAAGGTGCAGTTCAAGCCTGGCGCCGGCAGCAACCGCAGGCATTGTATTTGCCGGATGATCCGATGCAGGTTCTCAGCGCTGATCAAAAAGTGGATTTGCTGCGCCAGATTGACACCTATGCCCGCTCACTGGACCCCAAGGTCAAACAGGTGATGGTGAGTCTTGCAGCGACTCACGAAACCATACTTGTTGCATCAACCGATGGTTCACTGGCAGCAGATGTGCGACCGCTGGTCCGTCTGAACGTTTCCGTAATCGCAGAGCATGAAGGCCGACGCGAGCAAGGTGGCGACGGTGGCGGCGGGCGTTTTGATTATCTGCAATTAATCAAGGATAACGCCTGGCAACACTTTGCAGATGAAGCGGTCAGGCAGGCCCTGGTCAACCTCGATGCAGATGCAGCGCCTGCCGGCAGTATGACTGTTGTCCTCGGCCCTGGCTGGCCCGGTGTGCTTCTGCATGAGGCCGTTGGTCATGGACTGGAAGGTGATTTTAATCGCAAGGGCACCTCGGCTTTCAGTGGCCGGCTTGGTGAAAAAGTAGCATCTGAAGGCGTCACTATCGTTGATGATGGTACGCTTCCGGAACGACGTGGATCATTAAGTGTTGACGATGAAGGCACCCCCACGGAACAAACGGTTCTGATTGAAAACGGCGTGCTGGTTGCGTATATGCAGGACAAACTGAATGCCCGCTTGATGAATATGAAACCTACCGGCAATGGCCGTCGTGAATCATTTGCTCACCTGCCAATGCCCAGGATGACCAATACTTTCATGTTGCCGGGAAAACACGATCCCGGGGAAATAATCCGTTCGGTGGACAAGGGTTTGTATGCCGTCAATTTTTCCGGGGGGCAGGTTGATATTACTTCAGGAAAATTCGTTTTTTCAGCCTCCGAGGCCTATCTGATCGAAAACGGCAGGATTACCCGACCCGTGCGTGGCGCCACCTTGATCGGAAATGGACCCGAAGTCATGACCCGTGTGAGCATGGTAGGTAATGATTTGCAACTGGATGGCGGAGTGGGTGTGTGTGGTAAGGATGGGCAAAGCGTGCCTGTGGGCGTTGGTCAGCCGACTTTGCGGATTGATTCATTGACGGTTGGCGGTACGCAGACTTGAGTGCGTCCCGGTTTGTCAAGCTGTGGTGTTTCTACTTTAAAGGTGGTAANGGCTGCTCAGTATCCATTTCACGCAGTAACTTGAATAATTTGCGTGAAGACATCGGTGGTTTTCCAAGGGTTGCTTCTTTTTTGGCATTACGGATTAACTGGCGCAGAGATTGTGCATTTGCGTCGGGTGCCTGCTCGAGCAGTTCGGACAAAACCTGGTCGCTGCCTTCCAGCAAGCGGTCCCTCCAGGTTTCGATGTGATGAAAACGCTCATTTACTTTCCGGTTTTTCTGATCAAAACTGTTNACGGCATCCAGCAACTCGTCGTTGTCGCGTTGACGAAGCATTTTTCCGACGGTCATCAATTGTCTTTTTCTGGCGCCGTGGGACTTGATGGCTCGGGCAAAGTCCAAAGCATCGCGCAAATCCTGTTCCATCGGCATGCGTTTGAGCCGGGATTCCGGCATTACAACCAAAACTTTGGCCAGTTCCAACAATTCGTTAGCTTCGCGTTTGCGCTGGCTTTTACTGATTTCAAGCGTTTCATTTTCGGTAATGGATTCGTTCATGCCGATTTTTCACCCAGGGGGTTGTTAGCGCAATGTCAAATAATATAGGACACTTCACCAGATGTTAGATTCGAGTATGGTAGCGCAGGATGTGCCTGACCGCGATCAGGAATTCGCCTCGCTGACCGATAGTGCGCAGCAGGCGTTGGATTACGCACGCAGTTTAGGCGCCAAAAATTCTGAAGTATCAGTGAGTATTCATTACGGTCTGGACGTGAATGTACGCATGGGTGAAGTTGAAACGCTGGAACATTCACGCGACCGTGGATTGGGTATCAGTGTTTACCTGGGCAGTAGTAAAGGTCACGCCAGCAGTGGTGATTTGCGTCCGGAAACATTACGCAAATGTGTGGAAAAGGCCATTGATATCGCCCGCTTTACGCAGGCAGATAAATGTAATGGTCTGGCACCGGTTGACCGGCTTGCAGACAGGTTTCCGGACCTCGATTTGTGGCACCCGCAAGCTTTGGATGCGGAACTGACCACGCAGCGGGCACTCGCGTGCGAGGCGGCAGGACTTGAACACGCCGAAATTACCAATTCAGATGGTGCTTCGGCCTCAAGCAGTTTTGGCTTGAGTGTGTATGCCAACTCCAATGGTTTTGTCGGAAGCAGAAGTGGTACGCGCTACGGACAAAGTTGTGTGTTGATTGCAGGTNCAGGTGATTCCATGCAGCGTGATTACTGGTACGACTCACGGCGTGCGTTTNCCGATCTTGAAAGTGTTGAAGATACAGGCCACGAGGCGGCGCGCAGGACGGTCAGTCGTCTTGGCGCGCGTAATATTCCAACCTGTGAGGTGCCGATTCTGTTCGCGCCGGAGGTTGCACGCGGACTGGTGGGCCATATGCTCGGGGCAATATCGGGTGGATCGTTGTATCGTAAGGCCTCTTTTTTGCAAGACACCATGGGTCAGCAATTATTTCCCAACTGGGTGATGATGTCGGAAAGACCTTTTATCCTGCGAGGGCCATCCAGCACCTCATTCGACGCTGAAGGTGTGGCAACCAGCGACCGCGACATCATCAGGGACGGTGTTTTGACCAGTTATGTGCTGGACAGTTATTCAGCGCGGCGCCTGGGACTGGAAACCACGGGCAACGCCGGTGGTGTGAATAACCTGATAGTCAAACCTGGAAAATTTTCGGCCCGCGAGTTGATGCAGCAAATGGGTACCGGCCTGCTGGTCACCGAGGTCATGGGGCAGGGTGTCAGTATCGTGACGGGAGATTATTCCCGCGGTGCAGGCGGATTCTGGATCGAAGGGGGTGAAATTCAATTTCCAGTCGATGAAGTGACCATCGCCGGCAATCTGAAAGATATGTTCATGGCGATCGAAGCAGTTGGAACGGATAAGGACGAACGCTCGAGTATCCAGTGCGGATCAGTCCTGATGGGCAAAATGATTGTGGCTGGTTCCTAGTTGCCGGGAAAAAGCCAGCGCAACCGGCATGATCGTAGCTCCCTGGTTTTTAATCGGTAACGCGAAACTGACTGGCAGTGCGCCTGGTGAGAATTGCAGCAAGCCAGGGCAGGTAGCGGTTAACGAAGACGATGGCTTTATATTGCCTGCCAGGAATAAGCACTGGTCTGACCCGATCTGCGGACATGGCCCTGATGGTGTCTGCAACCACGTCTTTGGCATCGAGCCACAAATAAGCCGGCAGCTTGCTGACCATTTCACGGGTGCCGTTGACATCATGAAACTCGCTATAAGTAAATCCGGGGCATAAAGCACAGACCTTTACGCCTTTAGTCCAATTTTCCAATGCGAGTGCTTCGCTGAATTTGATCAGGAAAGACTTGCTCGCGCCGTACAAGGTGTGCCCGGCACTGCTTGATACCAAGCCTGCCACTGAAGCGACATTGACGATGAAACCGCGGTTGCGTTCCTGCATACCTGGCAGCAAACGCCTGGTCAGTTCGCAGACAGCAGTCATCATTACCTGGATAAAATCGGCATGTGCCTGCCAGTCTGGAACATGAAAACTTCCCGGCAGGCCATAACCTGCATTGTTCACCAGGTACTCAATTTGGATGTTTTCCCGCTCAAGACGTTTAACGATGTCTTCGCAGGCGCCCCTTTGTGCAAGATCAGCAGTAATAATTACGCTGCGGGTGGCATAGGAATTCTGTAATTCATCCGCGACGGCCTGCAGCTTTTCTGCGCGTCGTGCGACCAGCACAAGCTGATAACCTTCCGCGGCTAATTGCCTGCAGAATTCGGCGCCGATGCCAGCCGATGCACCGGTCACCAGTGCCCATGGTTTCTGATGATTTTCACCTCTATTTTCCTGACTCATAATACGCACCTGTGTCCTATGAATTAGCGGTCATGCTACTACAATTGTCAGCTGATGGATTGACATTCACCGTGATGTTTTGGAATTAAAGCTGAAATACGCTGGCCGCCTATTTTTCTCCGCCAGTCTGGCAGATTGCTCAGATTCGGCCGGTTTTCCGCAGGCATAGCAGTGGGAATTTGGCTGGCATAATTTTTTAAGGCAATAAATTGACCTGCATCATTTGTTTTTGTGATCATCTACCGCATCATCGCCAACGGTTTTGGACTTGCGACAAAAGTGACGTGTAGGTATGCTTGCGCGCCGCAGTATGTGACTTAAGTTAAACAGGAAAATAACAATGAGAAAAATACTGGTCGCAGGTAACTGGAAAATGCATGGGTCCAAGACCATGGTGAGTACCCTGCTTGAAGGTTTGCTGGCTGGTAGTTCGGCTCAGGGTAAGGCCGATTTAGCCGTGTTTCCCTCGTTCCCTTATTTGTCGCAGGCAGAATCTATTCTGTCCGGTAGTCATATCCGCTGGGGTGGGCAAACGCTGAATCCAAATGCACCAGGTGCTCATACCGGTGAAGTCAGCAGCAGTATGTTGACAGATATGGGTTGTCATTATGTGCTGGTGGGTCACTCGGAGAGACGCGCAATCTATGGCGAAAGCGACGCAGACGTTGCATTGCGCTTCAAAGCCGCACTCGATGCGGGACTGGAACCGGTGCTGTGCGTCGGGGAAACACTTGAAGAACGTGAACAAGATCAGACAGAAGCAGTAGTAGCGCGTCAACTGGATGCGGTTATCGATAGTG
>BS_KBA_SWE02_21mDRAFT_10000506_pt1 | contig 14643 bp, 10 predicted proteins | sample BalSeasSWE02_21m_FD_9196 | JGI IMG/M metagenome (IMG submission 9196)
AGGAAACAATATAATTTTTGAAGCAGCTGGCGACGAAGCTAACGTAATATTTGGTGTTGTAAAGAAAGAAGAAATGAATGATTACATTTCTTATACTGTTATTGCAACGGGATTTGATAGCGCAAGAGGAAACAATTACGGTAGTAAGACCAGCACTATTAAAAAACAACCTTCTTCACTATCAGATAATATCCGTGGTGGATTTAGTTTATTTGGCTCTGAAAATGTTGATGCAAATGATCTTGATGTTCCGACTATTTTAAGAGTTAACAGCCCAAAAGCATCAATTGAAGATGATGAAGAAAAAAATACTCCTAGCGGATTGGCAAAAGAAAGAAACGAGAAAAAGGATGATTCTAACGATGATGATAGTTCATCATTCTTAAGAATGATTATGGACTAAGTCATTAACTATTAGCTAAATATTTTTTTCAATCAAATATTCAGAGAGGATTTATGAGTGATCGTCATTCAAATTCCGAGTGTGAGAATATTCTCTCTTCTGATAGGATTGAATAAAATCTGCTTAACTGTAAAGAGCATTCCGAACAATTAGATAAAATTATCAAATCAGCAGGTAAACTTGTTGTTTACCTTCCCATCATTTTTGAGGTGATTAGTGCTGCAGGATTATTTTATCTTATAATTTTTTAATCCTGTTTGATTTCTATTCGTCAAGCAGTCGCGATTCTATCATCACATTTTCTTCATAATCTTTTGCCACAATCACACGGTTTGGTCTGCAGCATATTCTGCAGTCTTCTACAAAATCCTGTTTTCCCTCAACTGTTAAATCTATCCACACCGAATTTTCTACGCCGCAATATTGGCAAACCCAGTTTAAAGTATCATCCGTTTGCATTTTGTCCTCACACTAAAAATTTACACCTGTAATAAGGCATTTAAATTGTTTAAAATCAATTCTTAACTAAGCTATTGCTTTTTAATTTTAAATATTTTATATAGTGCTCAAATGTTCACTATTTTTATGTATGGCAATGGAAACCGAAGAACTAATATATCAAATCCCAAAGGAGTGGCGAGACAATACAAAAATGTTTTCGCTTTACCCACCGATACCTAAAAACACAGCCGCTGTTAAGTTTGATATTTATGATTTTGAAATGCTCTTTAATGATGAGGCCACGAATAACCTTATCCGCACAGGGCAAACGATAGGTTGCTTTTATATCGAATCGCCTGGTATGCGTTCACTCCTTCGTAAACTTGATGTACACGATTTTGAAATGCTTACTGCGGCAAGTTCAATTATTCGTCCCGGTGTTGCGGAAAGCGGAATGATGCAGGAGTTTATTGCCCGCCACAAAGATCCAGCAAAAAGAAAATATCTTGTACCAGCGATGGAAGATGTTCTTGGCGAAACTTACGGGGTAATGATTTATCAGGAAGATGTTATAAAAGTTGCGCATCACGTTGCAGGTTTATCGCTGGAAGAAGCAGATCTTCTCCGCCGCGCAATGAGCGGCAAGATGCGCTCACATTCTGCTATGCAAAAAATAATTGATAAATATTTTTCATCGTGTAAAAATAAAGGACTTACCGATACACAAGCCAAAGAGTTGTGGAGACAGATAGAGTCTTTTGCAGGATATTCTTTCTGCAAAACTCACAGTGCTTCTTTTGCGCTGCTCTCTTACCAGGTTGCATTTCTTAAATCACATTATCCTGCGGAGTTTATGGCAAGCGTTCTAAGTAACAGAGGTGGCTTTTATTCTGCTGCCGTTTATGTGTGGGAGTGTAAACGATTGTGTTTGAAGATGCATCTTCCGTGCGTCAACAAAAGCAACTACGAGTACAAGGGAAGGAAAGATGAAATTCATATTGGATTGATGGCAATAAAAAATTTATCTTACAATGGCTGCCAAAAGATTTTGGATGAAAGAAAGAATGATGGCGAGTATCATTCGCTGGCAGATTTTCTTATTCGCACAAAGTTGGCATTTGAAGAAACATCTATTCTTATAAAATGCGGAGCGATGGGATGTTTTAAGAAAACAAGACCGGAGCTTTTGCGCCTGTTGGATATTTACATTAAGAAAAGAAAAATTCTTAATGAGAGTTCTAATGATCTTTTCTTACACGAAACTTTTGTGATGGAAGAAGAAGTAAAAACTAACATCAACTTTAGTGTTGAAGAAATATGTAAAGCAGAATATGAAAGTTTCGATTATATGGTTACCCGGCACCCGCTCTTTTTTTATCGCAGTTTTACTGAGCATAATTCAATCGTAAAAGCAAAAGATTTATATAAACATCGCGGCAAAAATGTGCGCCTTATTGGATGGTATATGACATCAAAACGGATAAGAACACGCAAAGGGGATATAATGAAATTTCTTTCGCTTGAAGATAGAACCGGCACGTTTGAAGCTATTATTTTTCCAAGAGCATACGAGCAGTTTGCCGAATTTACAATGTCTATGGGTACATATATTATTGATGGCAGGGTTGATGAAAATGATGCGACGAATGTTGTTGTAAGTAAGCTTAGTGTTTTGTCAGTTGCATCTGTAAAAGTTGCGGATCAAAAGGACAGCGTTGATAATAAATATTTTGGTGATGTAGAAAAGATAAGCGAAGAAGATTTTATGATGCTTGAAGGAATTGACAAAGAAAAGTTAAGATTGGCTTATGCGAGTTAAAAATTGCAACTAAAGATAGCCTCAACCTTCAGGTTGAGGAAGTATGTTTTGAATGTTTATAATATAACATTTATGGGATCTCTTAATTGTATTGCATAATTCGCAAGCTGAAGCTTGCGCTTACCAACTTAACTTTACAAAGTAATTTTAGATTTTATAAATACTTTTTTATAAAGAATAATCGAAATCATTGCTGCAATGATAGAAGCAATAATATCTAAATAATCAAAAGTCCGCTCCGTCCAGTGCTGCTCTATCTCATAAGCCAGAACACCGAGAGTAATGAAAAGAGTAGCATTAATATGTTCTTTAAATGAAATCGTACCTTTGAATAATGGATATATGAATGAAAAACCTAGGATAGCACAAAAATTAGGAAGGCTGCCAAATAATAGATCATAAAAATGACTGTAACCTATAAAATGTCCTCTGAAATAAAAATTATTTAAAATGAAAATCAGTATTGATGCAATTATTATAATTGCAAAATAAAACCTGTTATTAATATTCAAGATTTTTCTTTAAATCTATTTCATATTCACAAACTGAGTAGGGAAGTCCAATTTCGCTTCTTTAACCATTGTAATAACTGATTGGAGATCATCAATCTTTGTTGCGGTTACTCTAACTTGCTCATCCTGAATTTGTGCACTAACCTTTAACTTGGACTCTTTAATCAACTTTGTAATAATCTTTGAATTTTCTTTAGAGATACCGCTTTGCAAGTTTATAACTTGTTTAAGTCTTCCGCCAGCCGCTGCTTCAGGTTCACTAAACTTTAGTGCTTTAATGGAAATGCTTCTACGAATGAATTTTGTTTCCAAAATATCAACAGAGGATTTCCGGGAATAATCATCCTTAGTGTTGATTGTAATGAGCTTATCTTTTTTGTTAAGCTCGAGTTGGGTGTTGGAATCCTTCAGATCATAACGCTGATGGATTTCCTTTAATGCCTGATTAACAGCATTATCTGCTTCCTGAAAATCTATTTCAGAAACGATATCGAATGAATGATTTTGTGCCATAATTAAAACCAAATTAGTTGGTCGGGGTGATAGGATTCGAACCTACGGCCTCTTCGTCCCGAACGAAGCGCGCTACCGGGCTGCGCTACACCCCGAAAAAACAATAAGAAAAGAACTCATGACCTTCCCGACGTGCTACCGGGTAGAGTTTATCCCGATTCCTGATCGGGGCTACACCGCGAAAAGGTAATTTACTATGATGCAAATATAAAAAATAATTTCTAATGAATGTCGATTTAAACTTTACTTTAAAAAATAATACGCTTAAGTTTGGTTCAAATAAAATTAACCTTTAACTCTATCCCGTGAGATGGAAAAGGATGAACAAAATTACAAGTAAAATTAAAATAAGGTAACCTCTAAGGATAATTAATCCGAAGAGGCTTTTTTGTATATGGATGTAAAATCAAAAATAATAGACGCTGAAGGATTTGACAGAATCCTTACAAGAATGGCTCACGAAATTCTTGAAAAAAATAAAGGCTCACACAATCTTGTTTTAATGGGGATGAGAACACGTGGTGAATTTTTAGGAAAACGAATTGCTGAAAAAATCAAACTGATTGACAATGCTGATATACCATTTGGAGTGCTTGACGTAACTCTTTATCGTGATGATTTTAGAACAAGATTAAAGCAACCTGAAGTTTCTGTATCAAACATCACTTTCGATATTAACGAGAAAGATATTATTCTTGTTGATGATGTTTTGTTTACCGGAAGAACAGTTCGCTCTGCTCTGAATGCAATTATGGATATGGGACGAGCACGTTCAATCCAGCTTTGCATATTGATTGATAGAGGACATCGTGAACTTCCAATCCGTGCTGATTATGTTGGAAAAAATATTCCTACATCCCACAATGAAGAAATAAAAGTTAAAATTAAAGAACACGATGGCGAAGACGCCATCTATATTATTGAATCAGAAAAGAAATAAAGCTATATGTCATTATCAAGCCGGCATTTATTAGGTCTAAAGGATGTTCCTAAAGAAGATATCCAATTAATCTTAGACACAGCAACAACTTTTCGTGAAATACTTGAAAGACCGATTAAAAAAGTTCCTACACTTCAAGGAAAAACTGTTGTAAATCTTTTTTATGAAAGCTCAACAAGGACTAGAATATCTTTTGAACTTGCAGAGAAAAGACTTTCTGCTGATTCTATAAACTTTGCAGTTTCAGGAAGCAGTGTTGGCAAAGGTGAAACGTTGAAAGATACCGTAAGAAACATTGAAGCAATGAAAGTGGATATGATAGTTGTTCGCCACGCTGCGGCAGGTGTTCCGTTAATGCTCACTAAAATATCAAATTCAAATATTATAAATGCAGGAGATGGAATTCACGAACATCCAACGCAGGGTTTACTTGATATGTATTCCATCAGAGAGAGACTTGGAAAGATTGAAGGATTAAAAGTATGTATTGTTGGAGATGTTGCGCACAGTCGTGTTGCTCTTTCAAATATTTATGGGTTGAAAACAATGGGCGCAAAAGTTTCAGTTTGTGGTCCTTCAACAATGATTCCTAAATATCTAAATGAGCTCGGAATAGATGTTATTAACAACATCGATGAAGCAATACAAGAAAATGATGTGTTGAATGTGTTGAGAATACAACTTGAAAGAAAAGCGAGAGAATATTTTCCTTCGATCAGAGAATACTCTAAGTACTTTGGAATTGATAAGGAACGATTAGAAAAAAATGATAAAGATATTTTAATACTTCATCCTGGCCCTATAAACAGGGGTGTTGAGATATCTTCAGAAGTTGCTGATGGAAACTCACAAATAATTTTACAACAAGTTACAAATGGAGTTGCCATTAGAATGGCAGTACTTTATTTACTCGGAACACTTAATTAGAAAGTTTTGAAATGAAATTAGTATTAAAGAACGTAAATATCTTAAATCCATATCAAAATGTTGATGAAAAAAATGTTAATGTTTTAATTGAAGATGGTAAATTTAAAAATATTGGGAAATTAACAGATGCAGAATTTAAAGATGCAAAAGTTTATGAATTAAATGGAAAATATATAGTCCCAGGATTTTTTGATATGCATGTTCATTTACGTGAGCCTGGCAGGGAAGATGAAGAAACAGTTGTAACAGGCTGCAACAGTGCTGCAAATGGCGGTTTTACGGGTATTGCCTGTATGCCTAATACTGATCCAGCTATTGATTCCGCTGAAGTAGTAACATTAATTAAAAAGCAATCTGCTAATCATTTGGTAGATGTTTATCCAATTGGTGCTGCAACTGTAGGAAGAAAAGGTGAAGTAATTTCTCCGATGGCAGAATTAAAAGATGCAGGAGTTGTTGGTTTTTCTGATGATGGTATTGCAATTAAAACAGCATCAATACTTAAACGCTCTCTTGAATATGCTAAGATGTTTGATCTTCCAATAATTGAACATTGTGAGGATGAATCTCTTGCAGGTGGAGCAATGAATGAAAGCATAAATTCAACTTTACTTGGTCTTCCTCCAATTCCATCAGTTGCTGAAGATTTGATTGTGATGCGAGATATTTTAATGGCAGAATGCACTGATGCAAAAGTTCACATAGCACACATCAGCAGTAAAAAATCTGTTGAGATGGTCCGTGATGCAAAGAAAAAAGGCATAAAAGTTACAGCTGAAGTTGCACCACATCATTTTACATTAACAGATGATGCAGTTAAAACTTATGATACAAATGTAAAGATGAACCCGCCTTTACGAACAAAAGCAGATGTTGAGGAAATTATAGCCGGATTAAAAGATGGTACAATAGATTGTATCGCATCAGACCACGCACCGCATTCTATTGAAGAAAAAGAAATGGAATTTGAATATGCTCCAAATGGAATAATTGGATTGGAGACTCAGATTGGTTTAGCATTTACAGAGCTTTACCACAAAAAAGTTTTATCGCTGGAAAGTATGATTGAAAAATTATCCATCAACCCAAGAAAAATTTTAAATATACCAGTTCCGGAAATAAAAAAAGGAGCAACTGTAAATTTAACAATCTTAGATGTTGATGCTGTTTGGACCGTTGATAAGAAAAAATTCTTATCAAAATCATTAAATACTCCTTTTGATAAACGGTTACTGACAGGAAAATCGGTGGGAGTTATTAACAAAGGAATGATGTTTATTGATGGAAGTTTCACTAAAATCTAAAAATTAGTGGTTAGCAATAAATTATTGTTCAATCAATGTTCAATTAACTATACATTTTTACCCGCAATTACTTATTTAATAGCTAATAATCAAGCTTTTATATGGCATTCATTTTGGTTCATCATACCGGAAACGAAAACACAGTAAAGGTGAACAAAATGAAAAAGCTTTCAATATTCGCAGTTCTAATCGTGTCAGCTCTTATATTCAGTTCTTGTGATGTAAACGATTCATACTACTATGATTATACGCCTCCATCTCCTCCGAGTGGAATACAAGTTCTTAATGGTGATAATAGAGTAGATATATATTGGAATCGAAACAGAGAAAGTGATGTTGCAGGATACAATATCTATTATAATTACACTTACGAAGGAAAATATACTCTTATCGGATCTACATCTGGAACACAGTATGCTGATATTGATGCAGTAAATGGAAATAAATATTATTATGCAGTTGCTGCTTATGATTATAATGGAAATGAAAGTGAACTTAGTTATGATGTAATTTATTCTACACCAAGACCGTCAGGATTTAATCAGCCAATATTTGATGCTCAGCGATTTCCTGATTATTCGGGTTATTCATTCCAAAACTATTCGGTTGTGCCATTTAATGATATTGCTGCAGACTTTTTCTTTGATATTTTTGAAGGTGTTCCTTATTTAAATCTCTGGGAAGTGCCAGCTCCTACTTACATTCAGGATATGGGACTTACAAATGATATTTATGATATCCCGTATGCACCTGAAAATGGATGGATTTTCAAAGAATATTTAATAGCTTATGTTGGACACACTTATGTTATCCGTACAATTGAAAATAAATTTGCTAAAATCAGAATTAAACAAATAAGTGCAGATGGGATTGAATTTGATTGGGCTTTTCAACTTGTACCAGGGGATCAGCAATTGAAACCTATTGTAAGAGGTGGTGAACGTGAACTTAGTAGACTTCAATTAGCGAGATAATTAAGAATTTATTACTTTTGTCGTGGACTTGTATTTGAAAATTGATAAATATGGGTTCACGACTAATCTATTTAATATGAACAAATATTTTTACATACTTATAGTTTTATTACCGCTCTCGGTTTTATTTTCTCAAACTTCTAATTTTACAGGGAAAAATGAAACAAAAAAAGGTACTCAACAAGAAGAACTAATTTTCAAGGAAATTGAATCCGGAATTAAAGACGGAAGTGTTGAAAGAATATCAAAATATTTTGGCCAGCAAACTTATTTTAGTTTTTCTAATGGTATCAATGGCTATTACAGCAGTAACCAAGCTTTTTATGTTATAGAAGATTTTTTTAAAATTTATAGGGTTACATCATTTAAACTCGATCATATTAAAAGTGATAACAACCATTCTTATGCAACCGGAAAATATAGTTATGATAATAAAGGACAGAGAAGTTCTGCACAGGTTTATATTTCATTAAAGAAAATCGGCACTAAGTGGATGATAACTCAATTTACTATTAACTGATGTTTAAGAAGATAACTGAAAAGTTTAAAGGCGATAGAAAATATTTCTCTATCGTCTTTTTTATTTTAATTGTACTCACCGTTTCAGGTATAATTACTGAATCAATCCTTAATAGAACAACAGAAAATTGGAATGATATACTAACGGAAGAGATTTCTAAAATAGAAATCTCAATAACATCCGATTTTAATAAAAAACAATCTGAGCTTGAAAAAAAATTAAATCTTGTTCGTCAGGATCTAAGAAAATCGCTTGCACCGGAAAATGAATCATATAAAGAAATTGTAAAACTTATTAACGATGAAGTTTTTAATGATTACTCAATTGAAATATTTGCCCCAAACGGTAAGTTAATTGCTTGGAATCAGATAATAGCAATAGATCAGGATGAATTATTTCCTTTAAGTTTTCCACTGGGAGAAACTTATTTCCTTTCTAAAGATTTACTAAACTATTTAGCTATTATAGATACGACTCATCTCGAATCAGATATATTTTATATTGCTATCTCAACTCCAATTGAAGAAAAATTTAAAATTAACAATCAGTATTCTAGAAATATCAGTTTTAGAAATGAACTTACTGCAGAGTATCAAATTGATTTAAGTATCGATTATTCTCCTTACTCAGAAAAATCCAAAGATGGTAGAAAATTTGCTTTTGAATTATTAAACACCAAGAATAACAAAATCGGAATGGTGTCTTTTACCAAACCGTTGTTAACTAATGCTATTTTTCAAATAAAAGATACCGCTACTAAAATTCAGTCTCTTCTTGTAGTGCTGGCTGTTTTATTTGTTGGNTTTGGATTTAATACTAATTTTAGAANACTCGATTCTTACTTATTTAAATTATTTCTTCTTCTAATTTATTTATCTGCTCTAAGAGCCATAGTATTTGTTGTCGGATTTCCATCAAATTTTATAAGCGGACCATTATCGGACCCATCATATTTTTCATCAGCCTTTGGCTGGGGAATTATAAAATCACCGATAGAGTTTTTAACTACAATATTTTTTCTCGTAATAGTTGCAGTACAGATATTTAGATATACAAGTAAATATTTTAATTCATCTAAAAAGATTAAGCATAAATTTCTTGGTTACTTTATTTCTTTACCTTTATCAGCCCTTATTTTCTTAATCTTAAGAGGACTAAGTGCCTCGATTAGAAGTATCATTTTCGATTCAACAATAAGATATTTTAAAGAGCCTAATATTCTTCCGGATTTACCATCACTTGCGATGAACTTTAATATGCTTCTGCTTTCTTTTGCTTCGGTTCTTGCAATAATTGGTTTGCTTAATCTGATTATTAAGTTTCTAAATGTTGATATTCAAAAAATAAATAGGAGTCAAATATTTCTTGTTCTAATTATCATTGCCTCAATTATTGGATTATCGTTCTATCTAAGTAATGATCCATTAATAACTCCGGTAATGCTTTTAATATTTGTGATACTCTTATTTTTTCTCTTTTACCAAATTACATTTAAGAATAAAAGCACTGCCTACAACTATTTGTTTATTTTACTGATTGGATCAGTAATATCAATTTCGCTCTTAAACTTTTTTAATACTAAGCTGGAAAGAGAATCACTGAAGACTACGGCTTTTGAAATTAACAGGGCGGATTCTAATTTACTTTCATTCATGCTTGATGAAACTTTAAGAGATATAAAAGAAAGAAAAGATATTTTAAAAATATTTGGCGATCGTTATACTAATTATGATGCTCTTGCATTTAAAATTTGGGGAAGCAGTCCGATGCAGCGTGAGTCACTAAACTCGGGTATTAGATTTTATGATAAGGATAGAAATGTTTTGGGAGAGTATTTTGTTGGGCTAAATCCTGATAAAAAGATATTTGATTATTTAAGCGCTGATGATAAAATAAATATTGCAGAAATTGAAAACAAAGGTGATAATTCTGAAAAATATTTTGCTGGATTAATCAAAATTTCGGAAAGGGGAATAATAAAAGGCTACATTTCTTCTTTCGTTAGTTTTGATATTAAATCAATCGGAGCCTTAAATTTTCCTGATTTTGTAGAATCTAATCTATCTATCTTAAATAAAGTTATTGATGTTAAAAAACTTAAGATATTTCAATTTAGTGGAACAAGATTACAACAGGTTTATGGAGATATTTATCCATCGCGTGACCAGATAAAGCAAATACTGCAAGCCCAAGTAGATACACTATATAATGATGCTTGGCTTAAAATCAGATTTGATTCCGAGACTTATGAAACGTACTTGCTAAGGGTTTCGAATAATGGTACAGACATCACCACTACTGTTTCCGTTGAGGAGAAGGCGTTTTCGTGGAATCTGTTTAACTTTTTCAAAATATTCATTATTCACTCATTGTTTATTGTTATCGCATTTCTGATCATCCTAATAAGCCGGATTGGAAAATTTAATCAAAGCTTTAAATCTAAATTGTTATTTGCATTTTTAGTTATATCAATTATTCCTGTTATTGTTTTAGCATTATATAACTCGAATATTGTAAGCGAAAGAGCGAAAGAGGGAATTATTAATGAGCTTAGCCAAAGAGCAAACTATGTTGAAAAACATATTACAAGTCAGATTGATAAAAATAAAAAACGTGATCTTAAAATAGCCTCTGAAAATGCAGCGCGTGAATTAGGGATATCATTTGCACTGTATGAATCAACCGATCAGATTTATAATTCTAAAGATATTTATAATCGGATAGGATTGTTTGATAAAAAATTAAATCCTCAGGCGTACTATCATCTAAATTATTTGCGTTACCAGGAATACTTAGCGTCTGAAAATCTAAATAACTATCAGTTTGATTCTTATTACCGAATTATTAAAGTGAACAATAAGGATTATATTTTATCAGTTAATGATGCTTTCAACAAAATAAAAGTATCATTTTCAACTACAGAAATAAACGTGGTGATATTTGGAATATATTCTTTTGCTGTAATTATTATAATCATTATAAGCACCTTATTTGCAAATCAAATATCCCAACCGATTCAAAGACTAACTGAAGCAACTGATGCTGTTAGTAAAGGTGATCTTAATATTAAAATTGATCACAGAGAAAGAGGTGAGCTTAAAGATCTTTTAAATGGATTCAACCAAATGACATCTGAACTCAAAAAGAACCAGATTGAACTTGCAGAAATGGAAAGGGAAGCTGCCTGGAAAGAAATGGCTAAGCAAGTTGCGCATGAGATTAAAAATCCGCTAACGCCAATGAAATTAGCATTGCAGCAGCTTATAATATCTTACAAGGATAAAAGTAAAGATTTTGATAAACTCTTTGAAAAAGTATCTAACACAGTTTTAAATCAAATAGATAATCTTAATCAAATTGCCTCAGAGTTTTCAAGATTTGCAAAAATGCCAAGTCTAAAAATTGAAACATTGGATATGCTCTCAGTTATAAATGATACGACTAATATGTTCATACACGAAAAAACATCAATTAAAATTATTACAAAGTTAAATGAAGCAATTATAGATGCTGATCTTAGCCAGTTAAGAAGAATGTTTATTAACCTAATTCGAAATTCTATGCAGGCTGATGCAACAATTGTTACAATCGATCTTAATGCTAAGGAAACAAATTTTACAATTTTTTTTAGCGATAACGGAAAAGGAATAAATGATTCTGAAAAAGATAAAATATTCAATGATAATTTTACTACCAAAAAACAGGGAATGGGTTTAGGATTAAGTCTTGCTAAAAGATTTATGACAAGCATTAACGGTGAAATAATTTTACAATCAAGCTCACCGCAAGGAACAACGTTTGAGATTATTTTTCCAGTGAAACAGCAAATCAATAGTTAGATAAATGAGTAAACTAACTCCCCATCAAGAACTTGCATTAACGACAACCGGACATATGGCTTTGACTGCTAATGCCGGTTCGGGTAAAACTTTTGTGTTGGCAAGAAAATATCTTGATGCACTTACTAGAGACGGTTTGGAAATATCAAGTATTGCTGCCATTACTTTTACAGAAAAAGCGGCAAGTGAACTTTACCATAAAATATCCATCCTGATTGATGAAAGAATAAAAGAAAGCGCAAATTTATCGGACAAGAAGAAACTTGAAAAGATAAGAAGACAATTAGTATCAGCTAACATTTCTACTATACATTCTTTTTGTATTAGTGTTTTGCGTGAGTATCCAGTTGAAGCAGATCTCGATGCACGTTTTATTCCAATTGATGAAAACTTATCTGAAGAACTTATTGAACTCTCTGTTGAAGAAATGATTCGTGCTTCTTTTGATAATGAATTGGTTAATGAAGATTTAAAATATTTAGTTAGAATATTCTTGTCTAAAATTAAACTGCAGAACCAGATTGTAAATCTTATTAAGAATCGAAAAAATGTTTTTACTGTAAAAGAAAAGATTTATTCCCAGGATGAAAAAAGTATAGCTGACTTATTCTTTGGGGAATTTTCCAAAAACTTTTTCATTATCTGGAATAAACAAAAAGACACATTAATTGAGTCTCTTCTTACAATTAACTCTTCAGTGCAAGTATCGGATTTGAAGAATTCAATTGCAATTGAAGTTAATACTAAACTTGAAAAGTTGAGAACAGAATCTGAGATAATTCAAATATTAAAATGTCTGGATGAGATAAAGACTTTAGCATTTACCGAAAAATATTCAATTCGTAAACGCGGATATTTGAAGAATGAAACCGCTGATTCAATTAAGAGTGAAATAAATGTAACTGAAGATTTGATGAAAAGTTTTCACGCTTTTCAAATATCAGAAAATTACAAAGAAATCGAATTGGAGTTAGCAAGATTTGGTAAAACTGTTCTATCTTTTTTTGAGTTTGCACTAAATATTTATGAAGATAAGAAAAAGAATGATGGCTTTATCGATTTTGAAGACATTCTTCTTCACACAAAGGTATTATTAGAAAATAACGATGTGCAAAAAGCAATTTCCGATAAATACAAATTTATTATGGTTGATGAGTTTCAAGACACAAATGAAATTCAATATCAAATATTCTTACCAATTCTAGATTACTTAAAAGGTGGACGTTTATTTATTGTCGGTGATGAAAAACAGAGTATCTACAAATTCCGCGATGCTGAAATTGAAATATTTAATCTTACAAGAAGTGATATAAAAGAATCAGTTGGTGAAAATAATCTTTTGATTTTGCCTGATAGTTTTAGAATGACTCCTACTATTTGTGCTTTTTGTAATTATGTTTTTAAGAATTTGTTTAAAGAGTCTGATGTAAGTTTGGGCGAAGTTCCTGCAACCAATTTAGTTTGTGCCAGAGTTGATGATAAAATAGGTCATGTTGAATTCCTGATTTCTAGGGATGATGTTGAAAATATTACTGATTCAGAAGCTGAGTTAGTTGTTAAAAAGATTTTATTTCTAATTGGAAATAGTAATTACTCCTTTAAGGATATTTCCATTCTTGTTAGAAAGAGAAAATATTTTGCTGATCTTGAAAAAGTATTTCTAAAATACGAAATACCATTTGCAATAGTTGGCGGAAGAGGATTTTATCAAAGACAAACTATAGCTGATGTTTTTAATTATCTGTCTTTTCTAGCAGATGAAAATAATAGCACCGCATTAGTTGGATTATTGCGTTCACCGTTCTTTAATGTTTCCGATTCTACACTTTTTGAAATATCATTAAACAAAGGTAGAAGTTTTTGGAGAAAAATTAATCTTGTAAAGGATAATGCTGAAATCAGTAAGATCTGCGAATTGCTAATTGAAAATATTTCAATGAGCAGTTCAGTTAGTTTATCGGATTTAATCCATAAAATCATAACAGATCGAAATTTCTTATCAATTCTTTCATCGCGTAGAGACAGCCATCAGGAAATTGCCAATCTTAATAAGCTTGTAAGCATTGCCAGAAATTTTAATTCTGTTGGATTTCGAAATCTTTACGACTTTTTAACATTTATGAAAGACTCGATAACAAGTCTGGCTGATGAATCTCAAGCTTCGATAACTACAAATGCAAATGCAGTTCAGATGATGACAATTCATCAGGCGAAGGGCTTAGAATTTCCGATAGTATTTATTTATAAAACTGATGAAGCAGCAATATCAAACGCAATAAAATCCGGTGAAGTTAGAGTTGATAAAAAATATGGTTTGTTAACTAAGGTTCCAGTTGATCAAAATTATTTTGAAGAGTATCAAACTGCTCCGATTGCAGTGATGTACAATTATTTTGAAGAAAAGAAAAACAATGCTGAGTTGAAACGATTACTGTATGTTGCAGTAACCCG
>BS_KBA_SWE02_21mDRAFT_10000507_pt1 | contig 14625 bp, 27 predicted proteins | sample BalSeasSWE02_21m_FD_9196 | JGI IMG/M metagenome (IMG submission 9196)
TATATAAGTATTTTTTGGAGAAAAATATTGTGTCTTTAGGTTTATTAGGAAACAAAATTGGAATGACCCAAATATTTGATGAATCCGGGAATATAATTCCAGTTACAATTTTAAAAGTTGGACCTTGTGTAATTACACAAGTTAAAACTACATTAAACGATGGTTATAATGCTATTCAGGTTGGTTATGGGAATGTCTCAACAAAAGCCTTGACTCAACCTCAATTAGGGCATTTACAAAAATCAAATATTCAACCTTTAAAATATTTAAAAGAATTTCATGTAAGTGATCCCACTGAATTCAATGTTGGACAAATTTTAAATGTTGAATCATTTGTTGCGGGACAATTAATCAATGTTACAGGAAAAAGTATTGGTAAAGGCTTTTCGGGTCTTCAAAAACGTTATAATTTTGCAAGAGGTCCTATGACTCATGGGTCTAAAAATCATAGAGCCCCAGGGTCAATTGGTATGGGAACAAGCCCAGGTCGTGTTTTACCGGGAAAAAAAATGGCAGGCCAACTTGGAAATAAAACTGCAAATATTAAAAAATTAAAGATTGTTCAAGTAAATAACGATGAAAATATTTTAGTTGTTAAAGGAGCCGTTCCTGGAAAACCTGGAAACTTGCTTAGTATCATTCCCTCAAAATAATGAATAAAAAATTTATTAAACAACTGAATATTAGGAAAAGTATTATATGACTGTTCAAAGATTTATAGAATACACTCCATTTGATTCAAATGGACAACAACTTCCCGGTGAATCCCGGAAAATTACACTTAATGTATTATTAGAAGATTCAGGAAATTATTTGATCCATAGAGATATTTTACGACACCAACTTTCTCAAAAACAAGGAACAGTTTCAACAAAAACAAGAAGCGAAGTTCGAGGTGGTGGTAAAAAACCTTGGCGTCAAAAAGGAACTGGTCGTGCACGTGCCGGATCAAGCCGTTCTCCATTATGGAAAGGTGGTGGTGTAATATTTGGTCCAAAGCCTAAAACAGCTAATTTAAAACTAAATAAAAAAGAACGTAATTTAGCATTACAAACGTTACTTTATAATAAACGTGATATTATTACACAAGTTTCGACTTTAGATATAAAAAACGTTAAAACAAAAGAGTTTTATAATTTCTGTAAAGAAAAAGGTTTCAACTTAAATGAAAAATTATTAGTAATTGATTCTGAAAAAACAACACCATTAAAATTATCAACTCGTAATTTAAAAAATGTTGAATTAATTTCGGCATCAAATTTAAATACTTTAAGTTTATTAAAAGCCAAAAAAATTTTAGTAACAACTTCAGCACTCAATGACATAAAGGAGATTTATTGTGGTTAATTCCTTAGACATGAATGTTATAAAATATCCAATTATTACGGATAAGGCTACGAGATTGTTAGCTAATAACCAATATAGTTTTATTGTAAGCCCTAAATCTGATAAACCTACAATTAAAGCTGCAATTGAATATTTATTTAATGTTAAAGTAGTAAAAATTAATACTGCTCACTTACCAAAAAAGAAAAAACGAATTGGTCAATATCTTGGTTGGAAAGCGCATTATAAAAAAGCCATTGTAACGTTATCAGAAGGCGATACAATAAACTTATTTGCAGAAGAAAATTAACAATTATATAAATTAATCAAGTTTATGAGTATTCGTCTTTATAAATCATATACACCAGGGACAAGAAACAGAGCCCTTTCAGCTTTTTCAGAAATAACAACTGATAAACCAGAAAAAAGTTTAGTTAAAAAGAATCATCGAAATAAAGGTAGAAATAATCGTGGTGTTATTACGATTAGACACCGTGGGGGTGGTCATAAAAAACAATATCGATTAATCGATTTTAAACGAAATAAATATAATATTTCTGCGGTTGTAAATTCAATTGAATATGACCCAAATAGAAATGCACGTATTGCTTTACTTCATTTTACAGATGGTGAAAAACGTTATATTTTACATCCAAATAATTTAAATGTTGGTGATACTATTTTATCTGGAAAAGGAATCTCATTAGATATTGGAAATTCATTACCATTGGAAGAAATTCCTTTAGGTTCATCTGTTCATAATATTGAATTAATCCCAAACCGTGGGGGCCAAATTGTTCGTTCAGCTGGTACATCAGCAAAAATTTTAGCCAAAGAAGGCAACTACGTAACATTACGGTTACCATCAAAAGAAATTAGATTAATCCGTAAAGAATGTTTTGCAACAATTGGTGAAGTGAGTAACAATGATGCCTTTCTGATTCAAAGTGGTAAAGCGGGTCGTACACGTTGGTTAGGTAAACGTCCAACTGTTCGAGGTTCAGTAATGAACCCATGTGATCATCCACATGGGGGTGGTGAAGGTAGAACTCCCATTGGTCGTACACGACCTTTAACTCCATGGGGAAAACCGGCTTTAGGGAAAAAAACACGAAAAACTAAAAAACTTAGTAGTGCATATATTCTTCGTCGACGTTCTTAATTAATTTATAAAAAAACTTATTAATAAGATTTTCAACAATGTCAAGATCATTAAAAAAAGGACCTTTTGTTGCATACCATTTGTTAAAAAAAATTAATAAAATGAATGCAGATGGAAAAAAAGATGTAATTACAACTTGGTCACGTAGTTCAACTATTTTACCGAATATGATTGGGTTTACAATAGCCGTATATAATGGTAAACAACATGTTCCAGTTTTTATTTCTGATCAATTAGTCGGTCATAAACTTGGAGAATTTGTTTCTACTAGAACATTTAAATCACATATTAAGGCTGATAAAAAAACAAAACGTTAAGGAAAAATCAAAGATGGCACGATTAGAATTAACATTAAATTTTCCAAAAAGTTTTCAAATTAAAACTTTTAATGTTAAATCGGAAAAAAAATTATCTCCGCTAGCAAGATTAATTTTACAAAGTGTTCAGTTTAAACATTTTTATTATGTGCGTGATGATATATCTTATCTCTTAAAATCTAATCCAAGTGAACGCGATTTTCTTTTACAAGCTTTATATTCAATTGTAATTTCTTTACAAAATAATTTATCTATAAATTTCTTTGATATGTGGATTTATGAAATTTATATAAATAAAGTTTCAACCCATAATAAATTTATGAATCAAAAATCCCAAAATCTAGAACCAGGTGAATATATAACAATTAAACTAGCGTATGGAAGTAGTGTTTCTCAAGAAAAAAAATAATATTTTATTATTAAATCTTTAGAAACCTTAAATCTATGTAAAAAATATTAAGGAAACTATGTTATGTCGAATGGCCAATCAGTAAAGGCAGTAGCAAAATATGTGCGAATATCTCCACATAAAGTAAGACAGGTTTTAGACCAAATTCGTGGTCGTTCATACCAAGAAGCATTAATGATATTAGAATTTTTACCATATGATGCTGGTTCTCCAATCTGGCAGGTAGTTCATTCTGTAGCAGCTAATGCGAAAAATAATTATAATTTAGATAAAAAAAAATTAGTAATTTCAGAAATCTTTGCAGATGAAGGCCCAAAACTAAAACGTATTCGACCACGTGCCCAAGGTCGAGCTTATAAGATTTTAAAACCAACTTGCCACATTACAGTTGTTGTAAAATCAATTAGTTAAGAAAATAAGAATTAAGGATTTTTTCTATGGGACAAAAAACACATCCTTTGGGATTTCGATTAGGTATTACACAAGAACATAGATCTGCTTGGTATGCAGATTTTAAACATTATTCAACTTTATTAGAAGAAGATGATAAGATTCGTACATACCTTAATAAATTAGCAAAATTAGCCAGTATTTCAGATATCCATATCAATAGAAATGGGTTAGGTGATCAAATTGAATTAAATATTGAAACAGGCCGCCCAGGAATACTAGTTGGGGATAATGGTTCAGGTATTAAAACATTAGCAACTAATATTAAAAAATTCATACCAAATAACCGTCAAATTACGATCAACGTAGTAGAAGTTGAAAATGTAAATGCAAATGCTTCCCTGATAGCTGATCTTGTAGTTCAACAGTTGGAAGATAGGGTTGCATTTCGTCGTGCAATTCGAGAAGCATTACAATGTCTTCAAGATAATCAAGTAAATGGAATTAAAGTTGAGGTATCTGGGCGATTAAATGGTGCAGAAATGGCTCGAAGTGAATGGATTCGTGAAGGTCGAGTACCATTACAAACATTAAGAGCAGATATTGATTATGCTACAAAAGAAGCAAACACAATTTACGGTGTTCTTGGTGTTAAAGTATGGTTATTTAAAAATGAAATATTAAAAAAATAATAAAAACAAAAGCAAATAACTAAAAAAGTATATTTATTAATTAATCTAATTTCATTATGTTAAGTCCAAAAAGAACAAAATATAGAAAATATCATCGAGGAAGAATGCGCGGTAAAGCAACTCGAGGAAATGAGGTTTCATTTGGAAAATATGGCTTACAAGCGTTAGAACCATCATGGATTACATCACGTCAAATTGAAGCAACAAGACGAACTATTACTCGTTATACTAAACGTGGTGCATCATTATGGATTCGTATTTTCCCTGATAAAACTGTTACCGCTCGTGCTGCAGAATCACGTATGGGATCAGGTAAAGGTGCTGTTGACTATTGGGTTGCTACGGTAAAACCGGGAACAATTTTATTTGAAATTAGTGCTGTACCCGAAGAAGTTGCTCGTGCTGCTTTCAATTTAGCAGCCTATAAATTACCAATCAAAACAAAATTTATTATTAGAAAGGATATTTAATAACGTATGGGTAAGACGTATAAGGAAATCGAAGCAACTTTCGCTTCTTCTAACCCTCCCTATATAGAAGTTGTTGAAGAAATAAGAGAAACAGAAAAAATTTTATTTGATTTACGCTTTAAAAAAGCTACTCGTCAACCGTTCAAATCACATGAAATTAAAACGGCTAAAAAAAAAGTGGCACAGTTAAAAACTTTTTTATGTCAAGCAGTGAAATAATATCAATCACTATTGACTAGATAAATTAATCAACTAAAAAAGCATTTTTACTTGAAATAATTTGTAATCAGAAAAATTCAGATTAATAATACAATTAAGTAAAAATAAAAATCGTTTCTAGACTAAATTAAATAGAGATTTTAAGGAATTTTAAAATGCCTGTAAAAGAAAAAGTTGGTGTTGTCATCAGCAATAAAATGCAAAAAACTGTGGTTGTAAAAGTTGAAAGCAGATATCCACATCCCATCTATTCAAAGACAATGATCAAAACACGAAAATATTTAGCTCATGATGAAATGAGTGAGTGCAATATTGGTGATCAAGTGTTAGTACAAGAATGTCGACCGCTTAGTAAAAAGAAGCGTTGGTCAGTTGCTCGAATTATTTCAAGATCATCTTTAATTACTTAAGATTAACCGTTTATGATATACCCACAAACAATGTTAACTGTAGCCGATAATACGGGTGCAAAAAAAATTATGTGTATTCGCGTTTTAGGTGGAAACCGAAAGTATGGAAAAATTGGTGACACTATTATTGGTGTTGTTAAAGAAGCTATTCCTAATATGCCTATTAAAAAATCGGATGTTGTAAGAGCGATTATTGTAAGAACATCAAAAACAATTCGCCGTGCTGATGGAATGTACATTAGATTTGACGATAATGCCGCTGTAATAGTAAATATGGAAAATAATCCACGCGGAACGCGTGTATTTGGTCCTGTTGCTCGTGAAATTCGCGATAAGAATTTTTCTAAAATTGTTTCATTAGCTCCGGAGGTTTTATAAATGCCAAAAGGTAAAAATTTACACGTTAAAATTGGTGATAATGTAAAAATTATTTCTGGTTTTGATAAAAATAAGACAGGTGAAGTTACTAAAATTTATCGTAATACAGGAAAAATTTTGGTAAAAGGTATTAATTTTAAGTTTAAACATATTAAACCGAATACTGAAAGTGATGTTGGAGAAATAAAACAATTTGAAGCTCCAATTCATCATTCCAATGTTAAATTAATTTAAATTATTTTAAATAAAGAATATGCGTAGTCAACAATCCTTAGAAGAAATTGCAGAATTATATGGTCTATTAGAAAATATAAAAAAAGAATATGAAGATGGTATTCATTCTGTTTTAAGAAAAAGTAATCCAGAATTATTTTCAAATCCCCATACGATTCCAAAACTTAAAAAAATTAGTATTAATCGTGGGTTAGGTTTAGCAGCCCAAAATACAAATATTTTAAAAAAAAGTATTACTGAATTTACTCGAATTACAGGCCAAAAACCTTTAATAACACGAGCAAAAAAAGCTGTAGCGGGTTTTAAAATTCGTGAAGAAATGGAATTAGGATTATCAAGCACTTTACGCGGTGAAAAAATGTATAGTTTTCTTACAAAATTAATATTTTTTACTTTTGCGCAAATTCGAGATTTTCGTGGTTTATCTGTTAGAAGTTTTGATAAAGCCGGAAATTATACATTTTCATTAAAAGAACAATTGATTTTCCCTGAAATTGAATACGATGATGTAGATCAAGTACAAGGACTTAGTATAACTCTTGTTTTAGATTCTTCTACACCAAAATCTCGTTCAAAAACGGTTGACCGCGTTTTAAATGGTATGATTTTATTAAAGTTTTTAAGATTCCCATTAAATGATTGTGGTTATTATGATAAATACGAGTCTTTTGGGGAAATTACTCAAGTATGGGATAAGAAAAAACACTTACGTCGTAAACGTTGGTCACAAGAATAAATAAAATGAAAAAATCAGATTAAGGAGTTATTAGTGGTCACAGATAATATTGCAGATATGTTAACTCGTATCCGAAATGCGAATATGGTAAAACATGAAATTGTTGAAATACCAGGAACAAAAATGTCTAAAGCGATAGCCGAAATCCTTAAGGAAGAAGGTTTTATTGAAAATTTTGAAACTTATACTGAAAATTCAAATCAATATTTACTTCTTTCATTAAAGTATGAAGGTCAATCTCGCGAACGAATTATTAATAAAATTGAACGCGTTAGTAAACCAGGATTACGAGTTTATGCTAATTCGAAGACTTTACCACTTGTTTTAAATGGTTTAGGAATTGCTATTATATCGACTTCAAAAGGTGTAATGACAAATCGAAAAGCAAAGTCTCTTGGAATTGGTGGTGAAGTTTTATGTTATATTTGGTAATAGGAGTAAATATATAATATGTCACGAATCGGGAAATTACCAATTAAACTGCCAACAACTGTAGAAATCTCACATCAAAGTGATGCAACAGTACAAGTTATAAATGTCAAAGGAAAATTTGGAAGCTTACAACGAACACTTCCAGAAGAGCTTAAAATTGAACAAATTCATAATGATAATGGTAGTTCATTAATTGTAAGTTTTGAAAATCAAACAAGAACAAATAAGTCTTTACAAGGACTATACCGAACATTAATCAATAATATGGTTATCGGTGTTACAGAACAATTTGTTATAATTCTTACATTACAAGGTGTTGGTTATCGTGCAAGTGTTCAAGGAAAGTCTCTAGTATTAAATTTAGGATATAGTCATCCAGTAGAGATAGATATTCCAGAAGGAATAACAGTAGAAGTAACACAAAATACAACGCTTAACATAAAAGCATGTGATAAAGAGCAGTTAGGATTATTTGCAGCAAAAGTAAGAGCATGGCGACCTCCTGAACCTTATAAAGGTAAAGGGATACTTTACAAAAATGAACAAATCTTACGTAAAGCAGGTAAATCGGGTAAAAAATAAAAATTATTAAGTTGTAAAAAAAAATTATATTATGAAATTTTCAAAAAGAGTTTTATTAAGACTTAAAAATAAAAACAAAAAATTAAAACCTGATAAGTATAAAAAATTAAAACGAGAAAGTGTAAGAGGACTAATTAAAGGAACAGTAGAACGACCACGTCTATCTGTTTTTCGTTCTAATGAAAATATTTATGCGCAAATCATTGATGATACGACAGCTAAAACACTTGTTTCTTGCTCGACATTAGATAGAGATATTAAACTTAATAGTGAAAATGGTCGAACATGTGATGCTTCAAGACTTATGGGGCAAAAATTGGCTAAATTAAGTATAAAAAAAAATATCACAAAAATTGTCTTTGATCGAGGTCCGTACTTGTATCATGGTCGTATAAAAGCTTTAGCCGATGGCGCTCGAGCAGGTGGTCTACAATTTTAATTAATAATTTAAACATAATAAATTTTATGAGTACCGAGTTTAACCAAGTTAATAAATTAAAAAAAACACCCCGTCGGAATGATAATTTAAATGAGGCAAAATTTGTTGAACGTTTAATTAAAATCAGCCGTGTAACAAAAGTAACAAAAGGTGGGAAAAAATTAAGTTTCCGTGCTGTTGTTGTTATAGGTGATGAAAATGGAAAAGTTGGCGTTGGAGTAGGGAAAGCTGAAGATGTTGTAAATGCTTTTAAAAAAGCAAAAACAGATGGCAGAAAGAATCTAATTGATGTTCCAATTACAAAATCATTAAGTATTCCACACGCTGTTATTGGTGATTTAGGAGCATGTAAAATTATCATGCGACCGTCTATTGAAGGTTCAGGAGTTATTGCTGGTGGTGCTGTTCGAACAGTTTTAGAAGTTGCTGGAATTAAAAATGTAATTGCAAAACAATTAGGTTCTGATAATTTATTAAATAATGCGCGTACAGCAATTGTTGCATTAGAAAGTTTAACAACATTAGATGAAGTTAAGAGAAAACGTTATCATAAATCTGTATTATAATTACTGACACGAACACGTTTATTAATTATCATATAAAAAGTACTCGAATTTTAAACTATTAAAAATGAAAATGAAAAAGACAGACGATATTTTATTAAAACGTCTTTTATTAAGTGTCGGAATACTCCTATTTATAAGAATGGGGACATTTCTTCCAATTCCTGGAATTAACCATGGTCATCTAGCTTTTTATATTCAACAACACCCTATTACAAAAAATTTAGTAAGTACTTTTTCAGGAAATGATACGTTTGTTATTGGATTATTTACTTTAAATATCTTCCCATATATAAATGCTTCAATTATGGTCCAATTGATAACGGGCTTAATACCTAGTATTTCTAAATTACAAAAAGAAGGTGGAGGAGAAGGTCGAAGAGCAATTACTAGACTAACTCGTTTAATTACGTTTGGATGGGCGTTAATTCAAAGTTCAAGTATTGCTTTTTATTTAAAACGTGCGTTATTTGATTGGAGCCCACTTTTAGCATTTGAAATAATTGTTTGGCTTACTACAGGTGCAATGATCGTTTTATGGTTAAGTGAATTAATTACCGAATATGGATTAGGTAATGGAGCATCCTTATTAATTTATACAAATATTATTTCAAGTTTACCAAATTTAGGAAAAAAATTAATTACTGAAAATAATGGAAGTTTGACTCTTGTTTCTGGGTTTGGAATTGCAATCTTATTTTTTATTGCAATATCAGGTATTATCACATTGCAAGAAAGTGCAAGAATTGTACCGTTAATATCTTCTAAACAACTTAGTCAAAGCCAACCAGTAGTTTCTAAAGTTACGTCAAATAACTATATCCCTTTACGTTTTAATCAAGCAGGGGTTATGCCAATTATTTTGACAACCGCTCTTTTGGTTTTACCAAATTATATTACAAATTTAGGGGTATTTCCGCTTTTAACTCTTCCGATTTTTTTAAAATCATCAAAGATTATATATTGGATTAGTTATTTTATTTTAATTTTAATCTTTAGTTCATTTTATTCAACTATTGTGTTGAATCCTAAAGATATTGCTCAAGAATTACAAAAAATGGCAGTAAGTATCCCTGGTGTTAGGCCTGGATTAGCTACAACATTTTATTTAAAACAAGTAATGAAGCGGGTGACCTTTTTTGGAGCAATAATATTAGCTATATTAGCAACTCTACCAAATGTAATTGAAGGCATTTTAAATGTTTCAAGTTTCAATGGTCTAGGTACTACGTCATTATTAATTTTAGTTGGTGTTGTTCTTGATATTTCACGTGAAATGAAAAGTATCATTCTTTCTAATATCTATAATGAAAGATTTGATTAAATCAAATAAAAAATCTATCTATTAATTTAATATTTATAACTTTATAATGAAAGTTCGTCCTTCAGTTAAAAAAATGTGCGAAAAATGTCGAGTAATTAAACGACATGGAAAAATTATGGTAATTTGTCAAAATCCAAAACATAAACAGCGACAAGGTTAATATTTAAAAGGAGTTAATTAAGTGGTAAGATTACTAGGTATAGATTTGCCAAGAAATAAACGAATTGCATATGCACTTACATATATTCATGGCATTGGCCTTACATCGGCACAAAAATTTATTGAATTAGCAGAAATTAGTGCAGATACTAGAACAGATGATATTACAACAGAACAAGCTGTAGTATTAAGAAATTTATTAGAAAATTGTGAATTAAATTTAGAAGGTGATTTGCGTCGTTTTAATGGTTTAAATATCAAACGATTAAACGAAATAAATTGTCATCGAGGTAAAAGACACAGAAATAGTTTACCTGTTCGAGGACAAAGAACACGAACAAATGCCCGTTCACGACGAGGCGCAAAGAAAACTGTTACTGGTAAGAAAAAATAATATTCTTTTGTTGGCAGTTTTACTAATTAAAAATATTACTTTAATATGGCACAAAAATTTCGAAAACAGGCAGTAAAAAAAAATAGAACTAATCTTGGAACAGGTGTTGTTCATATTCAATCAACTTTTAATAATACGATTGTTACAATAACTAATATGTCAGGAGATACAATATCATGGGCATCTTCTGGTAGTTCGGGATTTAAAGGGGCTCGTAAAGGGACTCCTTTTGCTGCTCAAACTGCAGCAGAAAAAGCAGCATTAGATGCATTAAGTACAGGTATAAAAACCGTTGAAATTTTAGTTAAAGGTCAAGGTTCAGGACGTGAAACTGCAATCCGATCAATAGAAGGAGCAGGTTTAGAAATCCTTTCAATTCAAGATATAACACCGGTACCACATAATGGATGTCGACCACGAAAGCGTAGACGTGTATAATTTTATTTACTTATAAAATAAATAAATTATGAATTCCACAAAAAATTTTATAAATAGTTCTAATTTATTAATGGAATGTATAAAATCAGAAAAAATTGAATCTGGCCCAATGTATGGACAATTTTTAATTGATTCATTAAGTTCTGGTCAAGGAATAACAATTGGGAATTTATTACGACGAGTTTTATTAGGGGATTTACAAGGAACAGCTATTACTGGTGTCCGCATTGCTGGTGTAAAAGATGAGTTTTCTTTAATTCCAGGTGTCCGTGAAGATATACTGGAAATTTTACTAAATTTAAAGGGAATTGTTTTAAAATCGAAAACACCTAACAGACAATTCGGACGTTTACGATTGCAAGGACCTGCAGTTATTACAGCTAGCTCAATTCAGTTACCACCAGAAATTGAAATTATAAACCCTAACCATTATATTGCAACAATTTCAAGTTCGCATATTTTGGAAATAGAATTTAAAATTGAATCTGGTAGCAAATATCGATTAGCAAATGAACTTTTTTCTGATAAATTTGAAGATTTTATAGAAACAGATGCCATTTTTATGCCAGTACAAAAAGTGGATTTTAAAGTGGAAAATGTTTATGATAATTCAAATAATATCAAAGAACGTTTATTAATTGATATTTGGACAAATGGAAGTATATCCCCTGAACAAGCTATTTTTTCTGGATCTAATTTGATTATCAATTTATTCAAATCGATTGGTGAACAAAAAATTAATAAAGAAAAAGAAAATATCAAAGAAAAAAATCATATAAAACCTATTGATCCTTATACCCATATTGCTATTGAAGAATTACAATTATCTGTACGCCCTTATAATTGTTTAAAAAGAGCTCAAATCAATACAATTGGGGACTTATTAGATTATTCTCCAGAAAAGCTTTTAGAATTAAAGAATTTTGGGCGCAAATCGGCAGATGAGGTTTTTGCTACTCTTAAAAATAAATTAGGAATAGTTTTAAAATAATTATTTAGTTTAAATTTAATTTTATGAATAAAACATTTATTCCAGCTTCAAATTATAATAAAAGAAAATGGTATGTTATTGACTGTAAAGACAGACAATTAGGACGTTTAGCGTCAACAATTGTACCATTATTAACAGGTAAATCGAAACCTATTTATCATCCATCGGTAGATGTCGGTGACTATGTAATTTTAATCAACACTGAATATTTAAAACTTGATCGTGAGATTGAGCGATTCCATGTTTTTGAACCAGGACGTCCAGGTTCATCATTAAAACGACTTGTAAATGTTGCACCTAAACGTATTATTGAAAGTTGCGTATTTAATATGTTACCAAATGGATTCCCAAAAAAACATTTAGTAAAACGGTTGAAAGTATATCAAGGTACTGAACATCCACATGTAGCTCAAGCTCCCCAAGTAATCCTTTAAGAAATTTTAAAGTATTACTAACGTATAGCAGTGGGATATATTAAAAATCATCTAGATAATTTTAAAATTTAAAGTGTTAAATTATTTTGCTAGTAAATCTATTCTGGATAACTAGCTTTATTTTTAAACTTTAATATTTTAACTAATGAACTAAAAAGAATTTATGAATACAGTTTTTCAAAAAGATAAAATTGGGATTGGAAAAAGAAAACGTGCTGTTGCAAGAGTATTTCTTGTTCCAGGAACAGGAACTATAACAATTAATAAAGTTTCTGGAGAAAAGTATTTACAATATAATACTAACTATTTAAATGCTATTAAAGCACCATTAGAAAAGTTAAACCTAACAAATCAATTTGATATTGTTGCAATTGTAAGAGGTGGTGGTTTAACAGGCCAAACTGATTCTATTAAATTAGGTGTTGCACGATTACTTTGTAAAATGGAACACGAAAATCGTTTAGTTTTAAAACCATTTGGTTTTTTAAGCCGTGATGCGCGTATTAAAGAACGTAAAAAATATGGTTTACGAAAAGCAAGAAAAGCATCACAATACTCAAAACGTTAAAAATTTTAAAAATATGCCAAAATCTGAAATTCATCCAACTTGGTTTTCAAATGCGCCTGTTCTTTCTGAAGGTAAAACTCTTTGTTCAATCGGTTCTACTAAACCTCAATTACAAGTGGACGTTTGGTTAGGTAATCATCCTTTCTATACTAATTCACAAACACTTGTTGATAGCGAAGGAAGAGTAGACAGATTTATGAAAAAATATGGTTTACAAACAAAAGATAACTAAATTAATTATATTAAAATAATTAAAATTTACTTAATTACTTTAAAAACAAATGCCAACTATTCAGCAATTAGTTCGTTTAAGACGAATACAAATTACGAAAAAAACAAAATCACCCGCTTTAGTAAATTGTCCTCAACGACGTGGGGTATGTACACGTGTATATACTACAACACCCAAAAAACCAAACTCAGCAATTCGTAAAGTTGCGCGGGTTAGATTAACATCAGGTTTTGAAGTTACAGCTTATATCCCAGGGGAAGGACACAATTTACAAGAACATTCAGTAGTCTTAATTAGAGGTGGTCGAGTAAAAGATTTACCTGGTGTTCGATACCATATTGTTCGTGGAGCATTAGATAGTGGTGGGGTTAAAGACCGAACACAAAGACGTTCAAAATATGGAGTTAAAAAACCAAAAAGTTAAATACTAATTTAAAAATTTAAAATTAGTATTTTAATAAAAACGATTTATTAAAAAACAATTAGTATTATGTCACGTCGAAATATTTCAAAAAAACGATTTCCTAAAGCAGATCCTACATATAACAGTTACTTAGTTAGTTTATTAGTAACAAGAATTTTAAAATCCGGTAAAAAAAACTTAGCTCAAAATATTGTAAATAGTGCTTTCGATATTATAAAATCGAAAACAAATGAAGATCCATTAGTTATTTTTGAAAAAGCTATTCGAAATGCTAGTCCAGTTGTCGAAGTAAAAGCTCGACGAATCGGCGGTTCAACATATCAAGTTCCAATTGAAGTTAGTAGCTTTAGAGCAACTAATTTAGCTTTACGTTGGATTATTCAATATTCACGCCAGCGCGTGGGCCGTACAATGTCAATTAAATTGGCGAGTGAAATTATTGACACTGCAAACGATATAGGTAATACTATAAAGAAAAAAGAAGAAACTCATAAAATGGCAGATGCTAATAAAGCTTTTGCGCATTTCCGTTATTAATAGATAATTTTTAAATATTTTATTTCGCTAAAAGCAAATAGATTTTTATTATATATATAAACATTAAATTTCAAAGGAACTTCTAGAAATGGCACGTGAAAAATTTGAACGAACAAAACCACACGTTAATATTGGTACAATTGGTCATGTTGATCATGGTAAAACAACTTTAACAGCAGCTATTACAGCGACATTAGCGACAGCTGGTGGTGCTGTTGCAAAAGATTATAGTGATATTGATGGAGCACCTGAAGAACGTGCACGTGGTATTACAATTAATACTGCTCACGTTGAGTACGAAACAGCAGATCGTCATTACGCTCACGTAGATTGCCCAGGTCACGCTGATTACGTAAAAAACATGA
>BS_KBA_SWE02_21mDRAFT_10000508_pt1 | contig 14615 bp, 12 predicted proteins | sample BalSeasSWE02_21m_FD_9196 | JGI IMG/M metagenome (IMG submission 9196)
AATCATCTCTCCGTTTATTTTGATCCGTTCTCTAAAATCCTTTAAATGAGGAGAGGTATATAAAGCAGTTTTATAGCCTGCCGCTTGTAAAATTGATGCAGTGATGTGAGCTACAGATCCTTTACCATTAGTGCCAGCAATATGTATTGATTTGAAATTGTTTTGTGGATTGCCTATAAGATTGCATAGAGCAATGGTGTTATCTAAATTGGCTTTATAAGCAGCTTTTCCCACTCTTTGGTACATGGGCAGATGGCTAAACATATATTCCAGTGTCTCTTTGTAGTTCATACTGCAAAGTTAGTACGAATGAAATATTTATAAAAATGATTTTTTTGAAGTTATAAACAGATTTTATACGAATGATAATCTGTCAAAGGCGAGCTGTTTTTATACCACTTGTAGGTATAGATAAAGTATAGGATTTCACACACATAAAAAGGGCCTAGCCCTTTTTATGTGTGATGTTAAAATAATCAAAAATTAAATTAACGCTTTTTTGTAGTTGTCTTTTAGTAATCTAGGAAAGAAACTTGCAATTAATTCTAATAACTCTTCATCAGTATGTTCCTTATTTGTGATGATTCTTTGTCTTAAGAATTCATTTTCATTTAATCTTTCCGAATTTATTTTTGCTTCAAGTGTAGTATATTTTGGATGCATATATGTTACTCCGAAATTGTTTTTTCTACACTTATATTGAACTTCAAAATATTTTGAGCGAACAATAAAGTTGCGGCAATTTTTATTGTGGTCAATAGCTATGTAAACGGGTTGTTCACCGATTTCATAATCCAATAAATACACTTCAAGATTTGACTCTTTAATAGAAATGTTTTTATCTGATTTATTTATGGTATATTTTCCAAATTCAGTATCGCTATTACCACTTAATACTTTGTCTTTGTCTAAAGCGAAGGTTGGGATGCTTAAAAACCCTGCTAATGCTAAAATGAGAACTGATTTTAATTTCATGATACGTTTATTTTAAGGTTAGTACTATTATTAATAAGTTGCTCTCATGTACTGAACTGTTCGAAAATTGCATTGTATTGTTCGCAATCGTACTTAAATACTACTGTTTAATAAAATTATGGAATGATATTATATATTCTGTCCACTGATTTATTTTGTATTTACAATAAAAATTTCACTTTATTTTTTCGAAAGAAGTAAGAATTATGACTTATATCATAATAATATTTGAGCAGTTCGACCAAATATCTATCGTTTTGCATATGAATTATTTCGTGTTGAAAATTCTTTTTTTTACATTTGCAGCCGATAATATTATGCACTAAACTAATTAACTATGGAAATGTTTATTTTGATGGTCGTCGTTTTTATCCTCGGCTATACTGCTATTGCACTTGAACACCCACTGAAAATTGACAAATCAGCTTCTGCATTGATTTTAGGTATGTTACTATGGGTTATTTTTGTTGTTGCGCGTGTTGATATTCTAAGCCTCGTAAGTAATGGGGGTGAATATATCAGTCAATCGTGGAGAGAATACGTACATGAAGCTGGCATTCATAATCCCACCGCACAAGATATGCTTGGGTTCATTACTCATCATTCAGTGATGGAGCATTTGGCTGAAATTTCAACTATTTTATTCTTCCTTTTAGGAGCGATGACAATTGTTGAAACAGTAGACCAACACCAAGGATTTCAGCTGATTACCGACAAAATTAAAACTACTAATAAAGTCAAATTATTATGGATTATTAGTGTGTTAACTTTCTTCATGTCAGCTGCTCTCGATAATTTAACAACGACTATTGTTTTGGTTGCCTTATTACGTAAACTTGTTGATGATAAAAAAACGCGTTGGTTCTATGCAAGTATGGTTATTCTTGCGGCTAATGCAGGTGGAGCTTGGTCTCCTATTGGCGATGTAACTACTATTATGTTATGGATTGGCGGACAGGTTACTGCTGGAAATATTATTGTAATGGTTTTCCTTCCGAGTGTTGCAACTATGGTTGTTCCGTTAATCATTTTATCATTCAGTATGAAAGGCAATGTTTCTCGTCCGGTATTGAGTGGTGACGAAACCCGTGAATTTACGACTTCATTTGAGCGTAAGTTAATTCTTATTATGGGTATTTGTGGGTTATTATTTGTTCCTATTTTCAAAACACTTACCCACCTTCCTCCGTATATGGGTATGTTACTCAGTTTAGGTATTATTTGGCTAACTACTGAGATTATGCACCGCAACAAAACGATGGAAGATCGCAGAAAATTAACTGTGATTGGTGTATTACGTAAAGTGGATGTTCCTACTATTTTCTTCTTTATGGGAATATTAACAGCTGTTTCTGCACTTCAATCTGCTGGACAATTATCATTATTAGCTGGTTGGTTAAATGATAATGTTGGTGATATTTATATCATTAACTTAATTATTGGTGTTCTTTCATCTATTGTAGATAATGTACCATTAGTAGCAGGTGCCATGGGCATGTATGATATTGCTGCGGTTGGTGCAACAGGATATGCGTCTCATTTTGCAGTTGATGGTTCTTTCTGGGAGTTCCTAGCCTATTGTGCAGGTACTGGAGGAAGTATTTTGATCATTGGTTCTGCTGCCGGTGTAGCTGCTATGGGAATGGAAAAGATAGATTTCATCTGGTATTTGAAAAANATTAGTTTACTTGCCTTGGTTGGCTATTTGGCTGGAGCATTGGTTTACTACCTACAGATGACATTCATTTTCCATCATTAGAAAATAATTTTATTTTGATATATAGAAGACGGGTGATTTTTCATCCGTCTTTTTTTGTATTTCAGCGCAAGTTTTATTCTTTCAGATTGTCCTAAAGTAGAATTAAAAATAATTAACTTTATTTCATGGGTTAATAATTTTAATAAATCGGTTCCATGGATTGTCCATGCGATCATTTATCTTTATTATTAACTGCTTATAATTGGACAATTCATGCTCGAGCAAGACCTAATAGCTGGTATTAAGAATGGCGACCAAATAGCGTTTCGTTTTTTGGTCGATCAATATCAGGCTATGGTATTGAATACTTGCTTCCACTTTGTTCATGATGAAGATGATGCTAAGGATCTCACTCAAGATACTTTTATAGAAGTTTATAATTCTATTCATACTTTTCGTAGCGATTCAAAATTGTCAACCTGGTTATATCGAGTAGCGGTTAACAAATCCTTAAACTTCATTAAAAGAAATAAACGAAAAAGATTGGTTGATAATATGGAATCCTATTTTCGTTCATCAAAGTCAAATGAAATAAGTAATGAGTCTTCCAATGCCGATAAAGGAATTGACGATTCGGAGCGCTCCACACATTTATATAAAGCCATTGATTCGTTGAACCAAAATCAACGAATAGCCTTTAGTTTACATAATTTGGATGGAATTTCATATTCAGAAATTGCTGAAATTATGAATGTCTCCCTTTCTTCAGTTGAGTCGTTGATACACCGAGCAAAAGTCAATTTGCAAAAGCAGTTGCTGAATTTTTATAAAAATAATTTAGAATAAGCGCAAGTTTTTTAAATCGAGATTGTCAAACTTAAAACGCAACAAAATGATTTGTAAAGAAGTACATAAAAAAATGAATTCATATCTCAATCAGGAGCTAGTCGAGAAACAGCTTCAGGCATTTGAATTACATCTAAAGGATTGTGCTTCCTGTCGTCATATTTTGGGAGAAGTAAAAAGCACGATGTCTCTGCTTGATCATACAAAAATACTCTCAGCTGACCCCTATCTATTTACCCGAATTCAGGCACAGATTGAAAATAAGAATAATGAAATTAGATGGGACTGGAAAAAGGTATTACAGCCCATTGCTATAACAATGATAATGGGTATTGGGCTTTTTTCAGGAATTAGCTTGGGTTCAAAATATTATAATGATAGCTTTCAATTAAATGCAGAAGAATCTATTATTGAAAGTCAGGATGAAGATCTCTATATGAATGTACTTGCTTACGAATCCATTGAATCGTTTTTATTAACAGAAAACTAAAATGCTATGAACTATTTTAATAAAAAAAATCTCGTTATAATAAGTATTGCAGTGCTGTTAATTGTAAATATTGCTGCCATCGGTACGGTGCTGTATCTAACCTATAAAAAACCACAGATGTCTGAGCATCCATCTCAAGAATCTTTAAGAACTATACGTGAAAAATTAAAATTAAACGCAGCACAAAAAGATGCTTTTGAGATGTTTCAAAAAGATTATCAAGAAAAAACAAAAGATGTATTTGTTGAAATGCATCAAAAAAGAGTGATGATGATGGATGAGTTTTCGAAAGAAAAACCCGATTCAATGGTGCTCTATGATTTAGCAAAACAAACTGGTGTGTTGCATGAAAACCTGAAGAGGCTTACCATCAATCACCTGCTTGATTTAAAAGAAGTCTGTAATAAGGAGCAGTTTAAATATTTAGAAGGGATGTTTAGACAAAAAATGATGGATGATGAATCTGTTATGCATAAACCATTTGAAAGAGGGCGAAAGTATAGAAACAGAAGAGGTGAACAACCCAACAGAGAACGTTAATCGATTGATATATATAATTTACAGAATTACTAATTTTTTAAAAACAGGAATATGAAAAAGATAAATTTAAAAACTACAATTTGGATTACTGCTGCAGTTTTGGCTTTTGTGGTACTTTCTACAGATGTGATGGCCCAAAGGGGACAACGTAATGCAAACAGGCCAGGTAATGGGCTAGGCATGATGCAACAAAAAGTAGACTGGGAGCCCGGTCAACGTTGCTTCAATAGGCTAGATTTGACCGAAGCACAACAAGAACAAATGAAAACTATGCGTATAAAGCAGATGGAGCAAATGTTACCATTTAAAAATGCAATGCAAGAAAAAAAAGCAAAGCTCCAAACTCTTCGCTCAGCTAAAAATGCTGATATGAAGGCCATTAATAAATTAATTGATGAGATGGCTGATCTAAAAGCTGATCAGATGAAGGCTCGTGAAGCCCATCATCAAGAGGTAAGAAGCATTTTAAGCGACGAGCAACGCATTCTTTTCGATAGTTTCAAAGGAAATAACGATGGTAGAGGTGGTCAAGGAAAAGGACAAAAACAAGGAAAAAGAGGCCTGCGATTTGGTTGTGGAATGGGCAGATAGTGTTAATTTAATTTTGGTTTAAAAGCGGTGTCTATTGACATCGCTTTTTTATGGTATACACAGAACTCCGCTTGAACAATCCGATGAGGCTCCTGTTACCGAAGAAAGACAATTATTTTCACCTCTCAGTTTTAAGACTCCAAGAAAAGCAAAAATTAATGCTTCTTTAAATTCTATGATCTCATTACTTGGGAGGATTATTTTTTTATTCATGTGTTTTCCAAGTAAATCAATCAAGAATAAATTATAAGTCCCTCCTCCACTAATCATTATAGTATTTCCATTTTCAGAATTAACAATCAAGGCAATTTGGTGGGCAATATGTTCGTAGAATGTTCTAAGCTTGTCTTCTATAGATAGTTCGTATTTATATAATAACGGATTCATCTTCTCAATGATAAATTCTTTCCCTAAAGATTTTGGAAACGGTTTTTTGTAAAAATCAAGATTGTTTAAGTCTTCTAACAGATTAGGATTTGTTATGCCTTTTCTTGCAAGCAAACCATCTTTATCGTAATCTAAACCCCTTTTTGAGCAAAGCTCATTGATGACGATATTTGCTGGGCAGATATCAAAGGCGATTCGTTCATTGTTTTTTTCGAAGGAGATGTTTGCGAAGCCACCGAGATTTAAACAAAAGTCATATTCATTAAATAAGAGGCGGTCACCAATAGGAACTAATGGTGCGCCCTGACCTCCTAATTTTACATCTAAGGATCGAAAATCAAAAACAGTAGGCGTATTTGTTGCTTTTGCAATTTTTTGACCATCTCCAATTTGTAAGGTGTATCCCTCCTCTGGTTTGTGAAAAATGGTATGACCATGAGAAGCTATAAGGTCGGGTTTGAGATCAAAATCATCAATAAATTCTTTGCAAATTTTACCTAAATATTCTCCATAAAACTGATCTAGCGTTTGGAGCTGAACTTTGTCTTTAAAAATGGATTCTTTTAAACTGAATTTCCAATCTTTTGGGTATTCAATAGTCTTTGCTTTAGCGATAGTAAAAGACCAATTGTTTTTCTCAAACACAAAATTGCAATAGGCTAAATCAACACCGTCCAAAGAAGTGCCGGACATTATGCCGATAACGTTATATTTTTTCATGCTTATAAGAAGGGGAGGAGGGTTTCGAGTTTCATTCCACGCGAACCTTTTATTAAAATATTCCGTTCGGAGATTGTGTTTTTTGAAAAGTAATCTTTGGCTTCCTCAGTAGTTTTGAATGTTCGGAATGACTCATTTTTGCAAACAGTATAAAAATCATTTCCCACTAAAATGGCATCCTTAAATCCAAGATTGGAAATTAATTCAGTAATTAATTTATGTTCTACCAAACTGTATTTACCAAGCTCAAACATATCCCCCAATACCAATAAGGGATTATCTTTTCCCATTTCTTTAAAATTTTCCAATGCTTGTTTCATGCTGGACGGGTTCGCATTGTAAGCATCTAAAATGATTTCGTTTTTTGAAGTCCTTACTATTTCTGAACGTTGATTTTTGGGGATGTATTCCTGAATAGCTGCAATGATCGATTCCTTGTCAATTTTGAAAAAATGGCCAATGCAAACGGCTGCCATGATATTTTCGGCATTGTATTTACCTATCAGTTTTGATACAATTGGGGAATTGTTCCATTGCATTTCAACAAAAGGAGAAGCTTTNATTGAAGAAAAAGNACAATCAGCTTTTGAAGTCCCGTAAGTAAATNCATTTAAACCCTTTGTTTTTTCAATCAGAATTTCATTATCGGTATTCACAAAAATAACAGTGTTTTCTTTATTTCTTAAATATTGATAAAGTTCAGTCTTGGCTTGAATGACCCCTTCAAAACTACCAAAACCTTCTAAATGAGCTTTGCCAATATTTGTGATAATTCCCTGGGTGGGTTGAGCAATCTGACAAAGAAATTTAATTTCGCCAATATGATTGGCTCCTATTTCAATAATAGCAATTTCATGCTCTTTGCGGATCGATAGAACACTCAATGGAACTCCAATGTGATTGTTTAGATTTCCCTTTGTAGCTTCTGTATTAAATTCTTTTGATAGAACTCTCTTGATTAATTCCTTGGTCGTAGTTTTACCGTTGGTTCCGGTAATCCCAATCACAGGAATCGAAAGTAAAGACCGATGATATTTAGCTAATTCTTGTAAGGCTTCCAATACATCAGTTACATAAAAACAATGTGGATTTTCTTTCAGACTAGGATCATCTACTACTGCTATCGAACAACCGTTTTTTAAGGCTTGTAATGCAAATTTATTCCCATCGAAACAATCACCCTTTAGGGCGAAGAAAATCGAACCTGCGGGAGTATTTCTGCTATCCGTAGTTATGATTGGGTGTTTTAAATATTCGCTATAAAGTTTTTTAATTTGCTCGATCATATTTCAAAGATAAAACAAAACCCCATCCCGAAGAACGGAATGGGGTTGAATATTTTAAAAGAGTTTTACTGAGGAATATTATTTCCCATGCGACTCATTGCACATCGGAAACCAATACTATTGGATGCTTCGTTTTGATCGAGAAAACGACGAACACCAGGGCTAAGATAATAAGCAGGGTCTTTCCAAGAACCGCCTTTATAAACTCTGGCTTGATCACTAATCAGAGAGTTCACACCATAGTCATACATTTTCTTTGTATTGCTGTCTCTATCATTCAGCCAATCATTTGTAATTGTAGATCGCAAATCCCCATCGTTATAATTAGTGTTGTCAGCTTTACGATAATTACGGCGGCTACGATTTTCTTCATCAGTTACAGGAACATAATTCAATCGTCCCAAACTGTCTTTTTCAGCAACAAAGCCTTCAAAATCTGTTTTCTTATTTGTAAATACATTCCCTCTAAACGGGCTGTAGTCTGCAATATCTTCGGATGAAAGTGGACGATAAACGTCTTGAACCCATTCGCTGACATTGCCTGCCATATTATACACACCAAAATCGTTGGGCCAGTATGAGCCTGTTGGAGCTGTTATATCTGCACCATCATTCAAACTCCCTGCTACACCCATATAATCACCTTGTCCTCGTTTGAAATTTGCAACAAAACTTCCCATGTATTTTTTATCGCTATTGCGTATATGATTTCCTTTCCAAGGATAAGTATTGCGTTCAATAATTCTTTCTTGCTCTGTATTTCCAATTAATCCAAGAGCTGCATATTCCCATTCTGCTTCGGTAGGCAGTCTATAGCTAGGAAGCAAAATCCCATCTTCATATTTCACACGGCGAGCAGTTCCATCTTCTTCAACCAAATCAGCGGTGTTCCTCTTTTTCAAGAAACTTAAACCNCCTTTTTTATCAAGAACTGGTAATCCATCATATTGTCCAGCTAAATAAGCATCCGTATTAAAATTGTTTTCGTTTTTTTGATCAGGATCCGGTGCTATAACGCCTGCTTCAATTAAAAGTCGTTCATTTACACGATCCGTTCTCCACTTGCAATACTCAGTTGCTTGCACCCACGAAACACCAACTACAGGATAGTTTTGATAGGAAGGGTGACGTAAATACATCTCAACCAGAGGCTCGTTATAAGCTAATTGATCTCTCCAAACCAAGGTGTCTGGTAATGCTCTTTGGTAAACTTCAGGGTAATCTTGACCGAATACACGTTTTAACCAATGTAGATATTCGAGATAGTCAATATTACTAACTTCTGTTTCGTCTATATAAAAAGAAGGAACAGTAACACGGCGAGGCATATTGTTCCAATCTTTAAGCATGTCTTCCTGCGTAGCTCCCATTACAAAAGTACCACCTTCAATGAAAATAAGTCCAGGTCCGGTTTCTTGATCTGTAAGATCGGAAACTTCAAACCCTCCATTTTCAGGATTGCCGTACTCCCAGCCCGTACTATGACTGCTTCCTTGCGAAGATTTACCCTTGAATATTTTGTTGCAAGATGAAAAAACAACTATTACGAGTAATAGTGTTATCAAATGATAGATCTTGTTATATTTAATCATTTCGTTATGAATATTTTGTGCGTATCGTTTTTATAACTCTAAAACAGCTCATTTATTGTCTTTAAAATAAAATTATTATAAAGATAAAGAACCCGCAAATAGGCTTATACAATAATACAAACAATTTTTTATTTCATGCTAATTTTTTGCTTTTTATCTTTTAATCGTAATATTATATATGTCAATATCGTTAAAATTCTGAATAGTTCTTAAATGATAGGAATTGCTATTATATTTGTACGAATCGAAATAAATAGCATTAAGAAGAGCCAATAAATGAGTTTCAGGTATATTTTAATAATAACATTGCTTTGTTTGATTGGGGTAGAATGCAATGCAGACTCATCTCGTCAAATAGTGTGGGTGAATCATTGCTTAGTTAATGGACAAAACAATGTAAGCTTTGATGAAGCAGTTTATTTTCCTGAATCTGGAGAGNTTCCTGTTTATTTGGAGAAAATCCCACTCCTCCTTGATTTCTACAATCCCAACGTTTTATTGATAAATCCTCAATTTGAAATTGTGTCAGATTCATTAATCAGTGATGATTTGATAGCGTTGTTGACGAATGAAATTGAAATCACTTCAAAAATTATTTATGAACGAAAAAAAGCATTTTTACTCGTTTCGCTCGTCCCTCTTAAGTATCATCCTGAAACAAAAAAATTGGAACGTTTAATTTCGTTTGATTTCGATATCCAATTTGAGCCAAAAGAGAATAAAAATGTGAAGAGTTTAAAAAGTACTGAAAATTCAATTTTATCAACGGGTTCGTGGTATAAAATACGTCTACAGGAGGAAGGGGTTTATAAAATTGATTATAATCAACTACAAGAATTAGGAATTAGTCCTAATCAGATTAATCCTCGGAATTTGCGAGTCTACGGAAATGGCGGTGGTATGCTGCCAGAGAATAATGCTGCCACTCAATACGATGATCCTATGGAAAATGCGATCATCGTTGTTGGAGAAGAGGACGGCAGTTTTGATCAAGGCGATTATATTCTGTTTTATGGACAGTCTCCACATCAATGGACTTACAATGATGCGAACCAAAGTTTTAATCATTTATTCAATGTTTATTCAGATTATACCTACTATTTTATCACTGCTGATTTGGGTATAGGTAAACGGATTCAGCAACAAACATCTTCGCTATTAAGTCCAACCCAAACAATAACAACTTTTATCGATCATCAATTTCATGAGTTGGATGAACGTAATTTAGTAAATTCAGGACGAACTTGGTATGGCGAACCATTTGATGGAAACTTGAGTCAGAATTTCAATTTTAGTTTTCCTAATATTGAAAGTGAAAAACAAGCCAAAGTTAATGTTGATGTTGCGGCTCGTTCATCCATGTCAAGTAATTTTAATTTGTCCATAAATGGAGAAAGTGTAGGAAATCTGTCAATTTCTGGAATCAATTTTTCAACCTCATATCCTCCCTATGCTCACACAAAACACAATAGTTTTGAACTTTTATTAGATCAGGATGATGTAAGTGTCAATTTGCAATATACTAAGCCTAATACGGCTTCTCTTGGATGGCTTAATTATATTGAATTCTTCGCTTGGAGAAGGTTGGTTTTTGAGGGTAGTCAAATGAGTTTTCGAAATATAAATTTTTTAAATAGCGATGAAATACTTCAGTTTGATATTGAATTAAAATCGAATGCTAATTTTTTATGGGATGTGAGTGATCCTCTGAATGTAAAATCTCAAGAATTTCAGCTTGATGAAAATATTCTGTCATTTGTTCAAGAGGGTACGACTTTAAAAGAATATATTCTTTTTGATGATCATTCGTTTTTAGTTCCTGAAATTGTAGGGTCGATTTCTAATCAGAATTATCATTCACTACCGGTAAGTGATTTTATTATTGTGACCCCAAATGAATTTAGAGCGCAGGCTCAACGTTTGGCAAATTTCCACGCTGATCATGATGGCTTGACCTATTGTATCGTTGAACCTTCAAAATTATACAATGAATTTTCATCAGGTGCTCCTGATATTAGTGCTATTCGAAATTTTGTAAAATATCAGTACGACAGGGCAAATTCAGGAGACGAACCCCTTTACTTACTTTTGTTTGGGGATGCTTCTTTCGATTATAAAAATAAAACTCCAGGGAATACTAATTTTGTGTCTACTTGGGAATCCGTCAATAGTGTTGATATTGGGAATTCCTTTATGTCGGATGACTATTTTGGGCTGCTTGACGATAATGAGGGGGCTGGTTTAAATGCTGCCTTGGATATTGGAATTGGCAGATTACCAATTGCTTCTTTGCAAGAAGCCAAAGCTGTCGTTGATAAAATANTGCATTATGCTGGAAATGATCCAGAAGTGTTTGGNAGCTGGAGGAATGAGGTATGTTTAATTGGTGATGATCAGGATTACAATACATATATTTCAGATTCTGAATCAATTGCATATAATATTGAAAATTTATGTCCAACTGTAAATATTGACAAAATATATTTTGATGCCTATCCACAGGAATCAACGCCGGGTGGTGAGCGTTATCCTGCCGTTACTGAGGCTATTAACCAAAGTATGGAAAAAGGAGCTTTGGTGGTTAATTATATTGGTCATGGTGGCGAAACGGGTTGGGCTCACGAACGTGTATTAGAATTAGAAGATATCAATGCGTGGAATAATTTTGATCACTTGCCTGTATTTATTACGGCTACTTGTGAGTTTACACGTTTGGATGATCCAGCGCGGAAATCAGCAGGTGAATTTGTATTGACAAATCCAAAAGGTGGAGGAATTGCATTGTTTACAACCACACGTGCAACCAGTTCCGGAGGTAATTTTCAACTCAATAGAAATGTGATTAATTTTATGTTCAAGCCAACAGTGAATCATACAAATCGTTTGGGAGATATTGTTTGTGCTTCGAAAAATGCTGTTGGAAATACAACAAATAGTCAAAAATTTGTGTTGGTTGGTGATCCTGCATTGCAAATGTCCATCCCGCAAGATAGTTTAGCAATTTTGAAAATTAACAATAAAAATATTCAGATTGTGCCAGATACATTAAAAGCGCTAGCTCGTGTGAATATTGAAGGATCGGTCTATGATGTCAATGGAGCTAAGCGCAGCAATTACAATGGTATTTTATATCCGCTTGTTTTTGATAAAGAATCGAAGATTAAAACCTTGGCTCAGGACAACGATAGTTATGAGAAGGAGTTTAACTTGCTGAATAATGTTTTATATAAAGGGAAATCGAGTATTGTAAATGGCGATTTTACATTCTCCTTCGTAGTGCCTAAAGATATTGCTTACAATTATGANTTTGGGAAAATTAGTTTGTATGCTACAGATAACCAGTCAGATGCCTGGGGTTGTTATAAAAACTTAGTTGTTGGANGATATGATAATAGTGCCGAAAGTGATATTACAGGTCCCGAAATTTTATTGTATATGAATGATGAGAATTTTTCGTCAGGCGATGAAGTGAGTCCCAGCTCTATTTTATTGGCTTATATCAGCGATCAAAGTGGAATCAATACGGTGGGCAATGGGATCGGTCACGACATTGTTGCCATACTCGATGAGCAAACAAATAATTCCTATGTCTTAAATGATTATTATGAAGCCAATTTGGATGATTTTACGAGTGGGAAAATTGAATATGGCTTCTCAAATCTTAAAAATGGATTACACACATTAAATTTAAAGGCATGGGATGTGCATAATAATTCTTCGACCACTAGTATCGAATTCTTAATTGCTGGATCTGACGAATTAAGCATAGAACAGTTAATGAATTTCCCCAATCCATTTATAAACGAAACCAATTTTCAATTTGAACTAAACAAGGACTATTCTCTTTTACAAATCGAAATACAAATTTTTAATTTGAATGGAGAAAAGGTCATGAGTATCATTAAATCAGACTATAGCCTAAACACTATTCCCTGGTCGGGCGATTCTGGAAATGGATCTAAACTAGCAACTGGAATGTATATTTACCGACTGATTGTTAAATCGGATAATGGAGAACAAGCACAAAAAATAGAAAAATTGCTAATCATCCGATAGTTTCTAAAAATCAATTATTATAAATCGAAACAATATTAATGTATAAATTTCGTTAAATTTGCACTTGACAAAAATCTAAATATATGTTTAAAAGACTTTTTTTATTAGCTCTTATAGCTGTTTCCCTCATAAATTATTCTGTGGCTCAAGATAATGTGAACACTCTTGGCCAAATTAATATAGTATCTACTGGAGTTCCATTTTTGATGATTGCTCCCGATGCACGTGCTGGTGCAATGGGTGATGCGGGTGTTTCTTCATCTCCTGATATTTATTCAATGCATTGGAATCCTGCCAAATATGCCTTTATCGAGAATGATATGGGAATTGGTATTTCTTATAGTCCTTGGCTAAAAAATCTTGTACCTGATTTAAATTTATACAGTTTAAATTTTTATAAAAGAATTGATGATAGACAAACCTTTGCTGCTTCTTTACTTTATTTCTCTTTAGGAGATGTGAATTTTACTGATATAGATGGTTATAATGTTGGGACTTTTAGACCGAATGAATTTAGTTTTGATATGGCGTATGCTCGTAAATTGTCTGAAAATTTCTCGGCCTCTATAGCCGGTCGTTTTATTTATTCTGCCTTAACCCAAGGACAAGCCGTACAGGGTGTAGAAACAAAAGCAGGTGTTTCAATTGCGGCTGACATTTCAATCTATTGGCGTAAAGAAATCAGGATTTCAAGAACAGAGGCTGTTTTTGCTTTTGGTGTGAATATTTCAAATATTGGATCTAAAATATCCTACACTAGCGACAGAAAAGAATTTATTCCTACCAATCTTAGATTTGGTCCATCTTTAATGCTCGAATTGGACAACTATAACAGTATTACATTCATGTTTGATGTGAACAAATTATTGGTGCCAACACCTAATGGTGATGCTATTCCTGATGATATATCTGTCATTGGTGGAATATTTAAATCATTTACTGATGCTCCTGGTGGATTTAGTGAAGAGATCAAAGAACTTCAATTGAGTTTTGGCGTTGAGTATTGGTACGACAAACAGTTTGCAATACGAGCAGGTTATTTTTATGAAAATGAATTAAAAGGAAATCGTAAATTTTTCACTTTGGGTGCTGGATTGAAATACAATGTTTTTGGTTTGGATTTTTCTTACCTCATTCCAACAGCCCAACAGCATCCTCTTGAAAGCACTTTACGTTTTTCACTCTTACTCGATTTCGACGCATTCCGTTAGGAAATAATTATAAATGAAAACTCGGATAGGATTTGGTTATGATGTTCATCGCTTGGAAGTTGGCCATGATTTAATTATTGGCGGTATTCAAATTCCATTCGAAAAAGGTGCTGTCGGACATTCTGATGCCGATGTGCTTATTCATGCCATTTGTGACGCTTTATTGGGGGCTGCTAACCTTGGCGATATTGGGCAACATTTTTCCGATCAATCAGCCGAATT
>BS_KBA_SWE02_21mDRAFT_10000509_pt1 | contig 14612 bp, 11 predicted proteins | sample BalSeasSWE02_21m_FD_9196 | JGI IMG/M metagenome (IMG submission 9196)
GGGAAAAACTTTTCAAAAACGGTGGAAGCCCCAACTCACCAATCAGGACCTTTCCTTGTTCCACTGCATGGACCAGTTCAGGTCCTCCCCAAAAGTACGGAATCTCAATCGAGAGACCCTGTTCCAGAAAGAAACCTTTGTACCGTCCATAATAGAGAGGGAAGCGCTCAATCCAAAATGAAGGNGCACCCCATATCAGTTTTTCAGTCATTCTGTGCACATTCCCGCTAAAAGAAACGGGTCAGTCAATCGCTCTCTCTCATCTTTTTTTCCAAATAGCCTGTAAAAAGAGACAAGGTTAATGTAAGCACCAGGTACATGAGCGAGACGGTTATCCAGGTTTCGAAAATACCGCGTGTGGCCACAACTACGGAACGGCCCATAAAGGTCAGTTCCTGGATGGAGACCACCGAGGCTAATGACGAATATTTGATCGTATTGATAAACTCGTTCGCCAACGGAGGCAGGACCCGCTTGATCGCCTGGGGCATGATCACAAAACGCATTTTATCAATCCAGGACAGGCCGAGAGCGTAAGCAGCTTCATTCTGCCCACGTTCAATGGATTCGATCCCGGCCCGGATGATCTCAGTGATATAAGCACCTTCAAAAAAAGCGATCGTAATAACACCGGAAATAAATTGGACTAAAAGGGATTTCTGAGCGAAAAAAAAGGCAATAATGGATGCTGTACTTTCCGACATATTTCGTGTAAATTGTTCGATCCCCAGGACCGGCATAAATTGATCTACTAGAAAAAAATAAAAAATAAAGATCAACACCAGGGGAGGTAGATTGCGAACCAGTTCCACGTACGTTCTGCCGACCATACGCAGAAACAGGTTGCTGCTGGTACGGAACATCCCGGCAACAACTCCAAACAGGATGGCTAATAAAGTAGCCCATATTGAGAGTCTGATTGTGGTAAAAAGCCCCTCCAACAAGAAATTAGACGACCAGCGACCTGTCACTGAGTCCTGGTGAATCAGGTATTGTGGAATAATCCCCCAATTCGCTTTGTATTCGAGGCCATACCTGACGCGGTAATAAATATAGACCACAAATGCGAAACATAGGATCAGGACAACAAAATCTAAAACTCGGAATTTGACTTTCCTAGCAATCAAGAACTCACTCTCCTACACACAAATCACTTATCTTCCACCCGCCCGCCAGAAGCAAGCGGGTGGAAGAGTATATAATGCGCTAATAGCTATTCACTAACCATGGATTTCCACTCTTGTGTACCGTACCAATAATCAGATCTCGCTTTAAGCCAATCCTGATTATTTATGATCCAGGTGTTAAAGAAGAAGATCGTATCGGGGTCTCCCTTGCGGACAACAAATGCACTTGGCTCGTTGGTGAGGTATGCATCGAACGGCCGGTAGAGGGTATCCGGATAATCATATGCCCAGAACGCCGGGGTGGGGGACGAAGAGAAGGATGCCATGGCATTTCCATTGAGCATATCCTGGAGAACTGCCTCATCCGTATCAAACTGGTGCAATTGAGCCAGTGGAGTTAACTCCTCAGCTGTCGCGACTGCGGTAGTACCAAGATGGACAGCAATGATGACATCCGCCTTGTTCAAATCCTCTACGCTGGTTACATTCGGCAACAATTTTTTGTTTACTACAAGATCCATACCAGAATATTCATAAGGTAATGAAAAGTTTACCTTTAGCGACCGTTCCGTGGTAGTTCCCATGCCACCAATAACCACGTCGAATTTATCGGTGAGCAAAGCGGGTATGATACCATCCCAAGCTGTGGGCACAAATTCAACCTTGACGCCCATATCCGCTGCCAGCTTTGTGGCTACATCAACTTCAAAGCCCGCCAGGTTACCATTCTTATCCTTAAAAGCCCAGGGGACAAAGAAATCAAGACCCACTCGGAGTGTCCCACGGGCAAGAATTTCGTCAACCTTGCTTTGGGTTGCTGCTGTGTCAGCATCTGGTGCACTAGAACAAGCCGATAAAAGAGTACCCAAAATCATGGCCATCAGCATCACAAAACTAACTAACCTTAATCCTTTTTTCATTTTTCTCTCCTTTGGTTTCTTCATGGATATGATTGTTACAATACTAGACCAACAAAATATTTGTATCCGATACACCTCCTCTGAATCTATAAAATCTTGCTCAGAAATTGCTTGGTGCGTTCTTCCTGAGGATTTTCCCAAAAATGCTCCACCGTTCCGGTCTCCACGATCTCTCCATCATCCATAAAGATCACATGGGAACAAACCTCGCGGGCAAAGCCCATCTCGTGAGTTACCACGATCATAGTCATTCCTTCCCGTGCCAAGTTCTTCATCACATCAAGGACTTCGTTGATCATTTCAGGATCCAGTGCGCTGGTAGGTTCATCAAAGAGTAAAACCTTGGGCTTCATTGCCAATGCACGAGCGATCGCCACCCGCTGCTGCTGGCCACCCGAAAGTTGGGCAGGAAAGTTATTGGCTTTGTCAGAGATCCCTACCTTTCGCAAGAGTTCCTTGCTCACTTCGGATGCTTCTTCTTTTGTTTTTTTTCGAACCCGTATTTGAGCCAGGTTTACATTATCAAGGACTGTCATGTGGGGAAACAGGTTAAAGGACTGAAAAACCATCCCCACTTCTTTACGTATTTCCAAGCGATTGCGCTTGTCGTCATCCAGGGGAATACCATCCACGACAATCTCGCCATGATCCAGTGCTTCAAGACCGTTGATGCAACGCAGCAGGGTTGATTTTCCGGAGCCCGATGGTCCCATGATCACAACCACCTCCCGGCGGTATACCTCTGCTGAGAAATTCTTGACAGCTTGAATTCCTCCAGGGAAAGTTTTACTCACATCTTTGATCGTTATAATGACTTCGCCAAGTTCTTTTTGAATCATAAAGCTACCTCGATTATCTTAGGTGTTCAGGTTAATATCCTGAACTTCTTTTCCATTCGTTTAACGATCACAGACAGGGTCACTGTGATCGCCAAGTACATAGCGGCTGTCGTAAACCAGACCTCAAAAGTAAGAAATGTGTCTGCAGAAACGACCCGGGCTTGCATTGTCAAATCTGTCAGAGAGACCAGACTCACCAGAGAAGAATTCTTGATAAGGCTGATCACCTCACCAGCCAACGGGGGGGAAATACGCCGGATAGCCTGCGGCAAGATTACATCGCGATAGGTATCAAAGGTACTTAAACCCAAAGCATGGGAGGCTTCCAACTGTCCCTTATGCAGCGAAACGATCCCGGCGCGAAATATCTCTGACATGTAAGAACCTTCAAACAGGCTCAAAGCCAGAACTGCAGATGGAAAACGATCCAGTCCGATGATCGGGCCAATCACAAAATAGACCAGATACATCTGCACCACCAATGGAGTATTTCGGATCACTTCCAGGTAAATCCTGGTGATGGCCTGGGTCATAAACGAGTCAGACAACCGCCCCAAGGCTGTTCCCAATCCAATTACTATGGCAAAAACAAGGCTGACGCCTGAGATCTTGAAGGTAAAAAGTAACCCTTCAATAAGCGATCCAGCAACAAGGTGGCCATCTACATTTTTAAATATATATTGGGGAATACGATACCAATCCCACTTATAACCGAGGTTACTGGTGCCTACTGCAAGGAACCAGATGATCACAAGAACCAGGAGAGTATATTGGAGGATATCTATCCAAGGAGAACGAAATAGAAAGACTCTCTTTTTCAGCCTGCTGTAAAAGGAAACCCTTGGATTTATTCTCTCTTCCATAGAGTTTATCCAGGAACGATGGTATGCATGGTGAAACCGTTACCCCAGCCCATTCTACAATTGGCAGTTACGACTATCAAATGGCTCCTCCAATGGTCTTTGGTATCATTCGTATCTTCCTCGATTTCTCCAATATGAACACATTCTGTGGGCCGAGCTCACCCTGACTACTACCTGTAACAAAAGAGCCGCAATTTCAACAGCAAACTTCTTATGAGCTGCCAGTGTTGTGGTTCTTTCCAACAGGCTGATATTGGTCAGTCCCACTGGTTAGGNGGGTACCTGACGCAATATCAGCCTTTATTCTTATGTCGTAATCTAATATGGGAATTCCACTCCCATCTCAGCAACCTCATCTTTGACTTTCTTGAACATATCCAGGTACCAGGTTTCCGGTTTGACAGTTTTTACATTATAACATTCCTGGAAAGACTTGCCTTTGGGGGCATCGGCTATATTGTTTTCGTACTTGGCCAACAATTTGTTAACGATCTCGTTCGCTTTTACCCGGGTCATCCCCTGCATGGCAACTGCGTGACCCACTTCACATGCCATCCGAGCTTCAACGGGGGTGGCGTAATTCCGGAATTTGTTATGGGTCGGAGCTGCTTCCCACAGGTGCCCACCGGACACTGTGCTCGCCAGACCATGGGCAGCTGCTTCATAAAGCACCATCTCGGTACCCGGGCCAGCGTTCAAGAAGCCATTTGAAGTTGAGAGGTAACGGCTGTTACGGCTTATTGCCTGATGCTTGATGCTTACCAACCACAGCATTTCACGCCCCGAGTTGGATGTGTAGTGGAGATGGAAGGGGAAGCTATTGTTAAAGGTACCCTGATAGATGGTTAATCCGACAAGGTGGTAGGCAACTTCCAAAACCGCTGCGCCTTCTGCCCGACCAGCATAACCGCCATAAATTGAACCGCTCAAACAACCAATGTGACCGCCATATTGTTTCAAGTGGGCGATCTTATTCATCAATTCATTATCAATTCGGAATTCAGTTAATGCACCGATCAGCCGGGCGTCTGAAGTGCGAACACCCCACTCTTCGTTGCTGACGGCAATCTGCCCTGTATCTGATTGGGCTGTTCCAACCGCCACCATGAACATTCCTGGCCTGCCAACCATTCTACACGCCTGCCGCAATGTCATGGCGTGCTGCAACACCCCAGACATTTCGCTGGGAGCGCCCGACTTGATCTTCATACCTATGCTCTCTTCCAGGATCGGACCGCAGACACCATCAGCCAGCGGCTCTTGAACATAGGCGATGGACGAGGGGAGCATCAACTCTTCATCGTAAGTAATGTCAGGACTGAAGATACAAAACGGGGCTTTGGTTTCCTCAGGGTGACGATTTTCCCATAAACGTACATCACTTCCCTGCCCAACCATGAATCGTCCAGGGTAATGGTATAGCGCTTCTTTCAACTCACTCTCGCTCACCATTATGCGCCGGTGAGTATCGACATTTAACACACCAACTTCAAGGAACAACTCGACTGCAGCCTTCCATACGCGATCTGCAAGGTCATCATCGGAAGGTACCGGGTTGTTTGGATCAAATTTGATGTTATATTTCTTGACGACCTCTTTGACTTTGGGCATAAAGATCTTGAAAGTGAATTCATCATTTTCACAGAAAGGACCGGTATGAGCGCGCTCCAAAAACTCCCACAATTTATACATCGTCATTTCTCCTTTGTTACATTTTCCAAGATCTTAACTGCTACAGCCGCATTCTCACCCCAGCTATCAGCCCCGGACTCTTCTACCCACTCGCTGGTAACCGGAGCACCGCCAAATATTACGTGAAACTGATCACGCAACCCTTTTGCTTTCAAAATCTCGATCAGATCCCGCTGCTGTGGCATTGTTGTGGTCATGAGGGCTGATACGCCAATAATATTCGCTCCCACCTTAACCGCTTCATTAACAATATCCAGCGCATTGACGTTGATGCCCATGTCGTGAACCTCAAATCCATGCACTTCCAATAAATTCATAACAATATCCTTACCAATTTCGTGCATATCGCCTTCGACAGTGGCCAGCACTACGATGCCTTTTTTCTCGGAAAAAGCAGACTGTTCTTTCATTGCAGGTTCCAAGACTTTCAGAACAGCTTTCATTACATGTGCGGATTCCATCATCTCGGGTAAGAAAATTTCCATGCGGGCAAATTGCTCGCCGATCTCACGCATACCACCGGTCAGGGCATCAATCACTGCTCCCACTGGAATCTTTTCATCCACCACCACTTGCGCTGCCTGTACGGCCGCAGTCTCGTCGCCTTCTGTGACGGCTTTTACCAAACTTTCTATATTACTCATGGATATGATACCTCCTAATCTCTAAACGCTTTGAGAAAATAGTTCAATTCCCATTGAATTTTACTATTTCGCTAGATCCGGCATCGTGCGCCCAATGCTGGTTTCCACATTATGCTAGCTTCAAAAAACACGGAACTAGCAATTTACCTTCTTGCAACTTTGGCTGAATAATAAGGGACTCAAATATAGTTTAAATTAAGTTGTCTCTTTTATCTGTCGTCCAGACGACAAGTTAAGCCAGGTTTTTCACCTCCTGCACAACACCAAATTTAAGTATTTTAACCGCCTGCCTCAGATAGGATGAGGTCAACTGCTTGCTGGATGTCAGTTGGAAGTGGCTCCGGTTGGTGATTCTTCAAAATGTACTCGATTGTGTCATTGGCACTCTCGCGAAGGGACTTGCTGCCGGAGCTTTTCCACATCTCATAGGTCGAACGGTCGAAGAGCTTGGGATACCAATCCTCTTTATAATGTTGCCGGGTATGTTTTGTGCTAAGAAAATCGCCTTGATGTCCCACCTGATGAATAAGATCCAGCGCTAAGGTTTCCTCACTCACTTCCACACCTTGCATAAAACGCTTGATGTAATTAATAATTTCATCGCATATAACCAACTGCTCCAGAGAATTGCATTTGCCACTTTCCAAATAACCCACATCATGGATAAGGTTTACACCATACATGGTTTCGATGAGCAAAGAAAGGGATGCCTCGGCTGCTGCCTGTTGGTCTGGAATCTTGGAGTCACTTGCCCCGGCTAAACCAAACACCGGTAATCCATAATAATGAGCCAACTCAGCCCGTCCGTTGCGTCCCTCCGGCGATTCATATATGCCAACCATAGTACGCATATCGAATAGATCATGATAACCACCGCTGAGAATGATCGGCGCCCCTTCACATTTAAGTTGAGCCAACACCAAACCGACAAGCTCACCAGCGTTGGCCAAAGCAATGGCTCCAGCTACTGTAACCGGGCCATTCATACCTTGCAGCACTACCGGTGAGTAAGTTGTCGGTATTCTCTTTCCGGCCAGGAAAAGTAATTTTTGCAGGGAATCGGAATTATGATGCAAGGGACTTGAAACGTTGATGTAACAAGCGCAAATGGGGTTGCGAAATAGTTCTTCTTCGCCGCCAACTACAGCCTCAGCCATCTTGACTACATCCACACATCCTTCAAATTCGGTAGTTACAAAGAGGATAGGCTTCGTACTGTTCATCAACATCGCCCGCATCTGATGACGATCGGCAACACTTTGGTCTTTTATATCAGAGGCCACGAACATTGACATTAAAAAGTCAATGTTTGGTGAAGCATCGCAAACCCGTATCCCATCGACAATGTCCTGCAAGGTGCCTGGGCGCCGTTCACCGGTACGGTGATCCAGAATATTCAGACAATCAGAGCCGGGACCAAAAAAGACATTATTTCTTTCCAACGGCATGACTCGCCGGCCTTTTCGATCACATAGAACAACCCGTTTAGGAGCAACAGACAGCGCCCACTCCACTAGACTTGGGGGGATGTGTACTTCCTTCTCTCCTTTAACCTTTACACCGGCTTTCTTTAATAAATTAATGGCTTCCTGGTCATCCAAGTGCACGCCTGTGCGATCCAAAATTTCAAGACTGGCGTGGTGCAAGCGAACCAGTTGATCGTTGGTTAATTTTTTGAACTGCGGCGTATTGAACTCAACATAATTGCTTTGTAAAAACATAGCCCGTTTTTTTCCTTATGTCTTGGTCAGTAAATAGCTCTGCGGTAGGAATTGGAAATTAAAGAGTAAACAATCAATATTTTTAGCTTAATTTTTAATTATGAGAGAAACTCACTGAATGAAAAAAGAATATTTTTACAAAAAGGATTAATGCAAATATAATATTATATGAAAACATCGCTCATATATGTAGCGCAGGCGACATTTTTTGATTAGAATTTTCAAAAATCAATATTGCCCGTTGCAAAGTGACTTGCCAATTTGTGTTGACTTAAATTTTTTACAAGTTCGACTGTGTCGATGACAGAACCAGCGTAACCTTCTGCACCCAATAGGGTCGCGTTATCTTTTGAAAAACCAGCCCCTCCCACTACCATGGTAGCCTGTCCAAGAAAGCCACTTTTCTCAAAAATATTCCGGGCAAATTTCTGCTGTTGTTGATCAACAGTAATCGAGGATGACATAGCCAACACACTTGCCTGATGCTCATGCACAGCATCAGCAAATTGCTCCCATCCAACATTGGTACCGAGGTCTACGACCCCAAAACCGGCTCGTGTGAGCAAGATGCTGGCCATCAATTTTCCCAGGTCGTGACTATCACCCTGTACAGTTCCAATTACAACCACTCCTAATGGTGACTGGCGGGGTTGAGCAAACTGGGTGAGTATATTCTCCAGCACCGTTCTGGCAACCTCCGCCACAGCTCCAACTTTCAAGTTTTTTTGACCTTGGTTGATATCTCTCGCTCCGGCCTCGCGAACCGTTCGCTCCAACACATCCAGCAATTTGACCAAATCAACATTTTCTTGAATAACACGACCAGCCCACCGGTTCGCTTCCATAATATCGGCTGCTTGTACAGCTTCAGATAAATTTTCCAAGATCCGAATTTGGTCATGAGGAACTATGACAAGATGTCGACCGGCGGACCACAAATAACCCTGTTTCTTCAAATTATTAAGGTGGGCAGTAATTGTTGTCCGATTAGCAGAGGTTAACTCCGCTATTTCTTCATGGGTTACATTCAGGTCGATCTCTATGCCATCTGAAGTATTGTGACCATGTTGATACGCCAGGCTTTCCAAGTTACGCTTCAAACGCTCTTCCACATCCAGAAAACTAAGTGCGTCCACTTCACGTAAGAACACTTTTACAAAGTATGCAAGATATCGAACCAGTGACAATGCACTTGCAGGATCTTTCGTTACCAAAAGATTCATATCTTCGGGCGAAATTATCAGAATATCAGCAGTCTGAAAAACATAAGCTGTATTCAGATGATTCTCATTTAAATAGTGGGAGGTTATTCCAAGGATTGTTCCCCGTCCCCAGATACCATAAGTACGATTCTTTCCATTCTCAGAAAGGGTATAGGTCTTAACTGTTCCAGATTTGACAAGAAAAAGGCTATTGACAGGGTTATCCTGCCAGAATAATACTTTTCCACGGCGGAATCGTTTTTCCACTCCCAGATGCTGACCTTCGATTTGGTTAATTATGTGATTCATATCAAAGGTGGTTGGCATATCCAAGGACATTAATTTCTCCTTCTTTTTTTACCTGTTCTTCAGCCTTTTGAAGAGCTTTCCGAAATTATTTGGGAATCGCACTAACAGCTAGATTATTCCATTGAAAATTCACAAAAGAGCACTCAATGGTACATTAGATTCAAGCTCTCATCTAATTGTTCTGACAACAGAGGAAATGTTACTATTGTCTTGTTAGTAGACAAAATGATATCCATGAAAAAACACCATCCAAGTATTTCCGTTATGGGGTGCAATATAGAAAGAGATTAGAGAGAAAATTATAGGGTAATATTTTATCTCTAATTTTAACCAAGTTATTATTGTTAAGCCAAATTGCCAACAACCTTTTCCACTTCATCGAGAATTTCACCTGACTTGACGAGTGCTTTCATGGCATCATGGTCGATATAAAGCGGGCGATCTACATCCAAGAAATCCACATACTTGCGGATAACACCTTTGGCTGTCTGTACTCCTTTTCCTGGAGTGAAATCCCGGAGATCGAGACCTTGCGCAGCTCCCATAAATTCAATTCCCAGCACTCCATAGGCATTATCCAGGATTTGAGTGTTCTTGATGGCTGTGTTCATCCCCATGGAAACGAAATCTTCCTGATCTGCGGCTGCGGGAATGGATAGGATGCTGGCTGGTGCTGAAAGTATGCGTTGCTCTGTGATGAGCATATCGGCTGTGTATTGGCTGAGCATCATCCCAGACATCATTCCAGCACCTTTGGTGAGAAAAGGTGGCAGGCCGGCACTGAGAGCCGGATTTGTGAGACGGTTGAAGCGTCGCTCTGAGAGTACACACGCCATCGTGATGGCAACGCCAGCCATATCCATCGGCAGGCTGACAGGGGGTCCCTGGAAATTGGCACCCGTGAGAGTTAGTTTGTATTCAGGGAAGAATATCGGATTATCGCCGACACCGTTCAGTTCAATCTCCACCTGGCTCCGTGCGTATGCAACTGCGTCAATAGCCGCACCCAGAACCTGGGGAGTCGAACGCATAGAGTACGCATCTTGCACTTTAACTTTCATTTTGCCGGTTGCCAGGTCGCTCCCTGCAATTATACGAGTTAGATTATGCGCGGTTTGGATTGCACCATTAAATCCACGCACTTTATGGATCCGGTCATCGTAGGGTTTCATATTGGCTAAAAGCGCTTCCAAGCTCATAGCGCAGGCGATCTGAGCCTGTTTGAGCCAGCGTTCCATCTCATAAATATGGATAGCACTCATTGCTGTCAGAAGATTGGCACCATTAATAGTCGCCAGCCCATCTCTGGCTTTCAAACCTGGGATGGGGATTCCGGCTCGCTTCATTGCTTCTCTGGCGGGCAATCTTTCTCCCTGGTAGTGGGCTTCCCCTTCACCCATCATGAGAAGAGCAATTTGCGACATGGGAGCCAGATCTCCACATGCTCCTACAGATCCCTTCTGGCAGACCACCGGAGTAACTTCCTTGTTTAGCAAGGCTATCAAGGTTTCAGTGATCTCAGGTCGGCAACCTGATCTACCATGAGCATGAACGTTGATCCGTCCAACCATCGCAGCACGCACATATTCAATTGGTGCGGATTCGCCAATGCCGGCAGCATGGTTATAAATCAGGTAGCGTTGAAACTGTTCGACCTGCTCATCGTCCAAGACCACTTCTGAGAATTCACCAATCCCCGTGTTAACGCCATACATAATCTCTTTTGCAACGATCTTTTCTTCCAGCATGGCACGGCAAGTTCCAATGCGTTGCCATGCTTCCGGAGGGAGGTCCACCTTTTCAGCATGCCGGGCAATTTGGACCAGTTTTTCAATTGTCAAATTTGAGCCATCCAATATTATCGTCATTTTTTCCTCTTCATTAGGGATTGGTCAATATTCTTAATTGTTCTCGTAACATAAAACTCATATCAGGTATAAATAAGTTTCAATTGTGAAAGGTTACGAATACCATAACTAATCAAATTCACCGCTGGAAATCATATCTTGAATTGAGGCAATATATTTATATAATATGGTGTCTTTTTCAATGAAAGGGACTTTTTCCCTAATTCGTTCATAAATTTTCCGAGTACCTTCACCAAGACTCGTATTTGCACCCATTGATTGTCGACGAAAATCAATTCCCTGTGCTGCTACAAAGAGTTCAATGGTGATAATATGTTCAACATTCTTTACGATTTGACGTAACTTGAGGGCAGCAGTCAGACCCATGCTAACATGATCTTCCACGTTGGCTGAAGTAGGAATATTATCAACGCTGGCAGGATGCGCCAGGATCTTGTTTTCTGAAGCCAAAGCAGCAGCAGTATATTGCGTTATCATTAACCCGGAATTCAAGCCACCATTTGATGTCAAGAACGAAGGTAAAACGTGTGCATTACTGCATTCATCCGTCAGGCGCATGATACGTCTTTCGGAAATATTACCCAATTCTGCCATAGCAATCGCCAGGTAATCCATTGCGATTGCGAGTGGTTCACCGTGGAAGTTGCCACCAGATAAGACCGTGATCTCATCTGTGATCTCATCAATAAAAATAAGTGGATTATCTGTAACTGCGTTGAGTTCTATTTCCATCACCCAGCGCGTGTATGCAATTGCCTCTCTTACTGCGCCGTGTACCTGTGGCATACATCGTAATGTATAGGCATCCTGCACGTTGCTGGGATCATAACCACGCGTAAATCCACTTCCTTTTAGCAAAGCGCGCAAACGGGCAGCTGTATCAATTTGGCGGGGAAAAGGGCGTAAATTGTGAATACGTTCATCAAAAGCCGATGAAGTTCCGTTCAATGCTTGCAGACTCAATGCACCTGCCGCATCTCCAACCCCGCATAAACGTTCCGAGTGATAAACAAGCAACGTCCCCAGCGCGCACATCACCGATGTCCCATTGGTGAGAGCCAAACCTTCTTTGGCAGCCAGTTCCACGGGCTTTAACCCGGCTCTTTGCAAAGCTTCAGCCCCAGGAAGCATTTTCCCCTGGTATTCAGCCTCACCCATTCCAATCATCACCAGAGCCATGTGCGCCAATGGCGCAAGGTCCCCGCTTGCACCCAGTGATCCTTTTTCAGGAATAGCGGGGTGGACGCCTTTATTGAGCATATCCAGCAGTAATTTTAAGGTGGATAGTCTAATCCCTGAATGTCCCCGAGCCAGCGTATTGGCACGGATCAACATAATAGCGCGGGTGGTAGCTGTATCAAACAAATCCCCGGTACCTACAGCATGACTCATGACAATGTTGCGCTGTAAAGTCTCCACCTGATCGAGTGAGATAATCCGGTCTTTGAAAGCGCCAAATCCAGTTGTGATGCCATAAGCTATTTCGCCGCGTTCCAAAAGCTGTTGCACAGCTCGGGCAGCACGCTCAACTTGCCGTTCGCCTTCGCTACTGATGCCAACCTCGGGTTGACCAGCATTTCCGTAAGCTATACGAATAACCTGTTCAATCGTGAGTGAATTTCCGTCGATGATGATGGTATTCCCGGTGTGTTCTGAAGCACCCAGGGAAATATCATTCGGGTTAACCACGCGTTAGACTCCCAGTATCTTTCCTCATCGGTATTTTGATGCCATGCTGATCTGCAAAAGCTATTGCCCCAGGGTAACCTGCATCAACATGGCGAACAACCCCCATTCCTGGATCAGTTGTTAGTACACGCTCAAGTCGGCGTGCAGCTGCATCGGTTCCATCAGCGACAATCACTTGACCAGCATGGATGCTATATCCAATGCCAACGCCACCACCATGGTGTAAACTCACCCAGGTGGCTCCGCCCACCGCGTTGATGAGTGCATTCAGCAAAGGCCAATCAGCGATGGCATCGGATCCATCAAGCATACCTTCGGTTTCACGATTGGGACTGGCAACTGAGCCACTGTCCAGGTGATCTCGTCCGATCACGATCGGTGCACTCACTTTTCCGCTGGCAACGAGTTCATTAAATTTTAGTCCCGCCTTAACACGCTCACCGTAGCCTAACCAACAAATTCTGGCTGGCAAGCCCTGAAAAGCGATCTCTTTTTGAGCCAATTTGATCCAACGGGTCAGATGTTCATTCTCGGGAAAGAGTTCCAGAATTGCTTCATCAGTAGCGAGGATGTCTGCCGGATCTCCCGACAGAGCCACCCAACGGAATGGTCCCTTGCCTTCTAAAAAAAGCGGACGAATATAGGCAGGTACGAAACCGGGGAAATCAAAGGCAGATTTCAAGCCGTTATCGTATGCTCGCTGGCGGATATTGTTACCATAATCGAATACGACTGCACCATTGTTCTGCAAATCGAGCATAGCNTGGACATGGCGTGTCATCGAATCGGTGGACTGGTTTACATACTCTTCAGGATCTCTTTTACGCAGTTCAGCAGCTTCTTCCAGGTCTAAACCCGATGGAATGTAGCCATAGAGCGGATCATGCGCTGAGGTTTGATCGGTGACCACATCGGGAACAATACCCCGAGCGATCAGTTCAGGTAAAATGACAGCAGCATTGGCGATCAGGCCGATGGATTTGGGTTTTTGGGAAGCTTTTGCCTCGCCAACCCAAGTCAGGGCTTCATCAAGATCATTGGTGATGGCGTCAATCTGGTGCATAGATAGACGACGCTCGGCTCGCCAGCGATCCACTTCAATGAACAGCCCCACACCTTCGTTCATGGTAACTGCCAGGGGTTGTGCACCGCCCATTTCGCCGAGTCCGGCAGAAACCACAAATTTTCCTTTGAGCGATCCCCATCCGTGTTTGCGGGCTAAAGCGCCAAAGGTCTCATAAGTTCCCTGCAAAATCCCCTGGGTGCCAATATAAATCCAACTTCCTGCAGTCATCTGTCCGAACATGATCAAGCCTTCTTGTTCCCATTTTTCAAAGTTTTCCTGCGTGGCCCATGCCGGGACGATGTTTGAATTGGCAAGCAGCACACGGGGTGCATCTTCATGCGTACGNAAGACTGCCACCGGCTTTCCAGATTGCACCAATAAGGTTTCATCTGGTTCAAGATTTCGCAAAGATTCCAGGATGGCGTCAAAGGCTTCCCAGTTGCGGGCAGCCTTACCCCGCCCACCATATACGATCAAGTTGTCAGGGTCGAAGGCAACGTCAGGATCGAGATTATTTTGCAGCATCCGGTAAGGTGCTTCAATAAGCCAATTCCGGCAGCTAAGTTTTAATCCAGTGGGAGAATGGATGATCCGTTTCACAAATTGTTTCCTTTTTCTTAGTTGGTAATACTCACCTAACCGAAATTATTGTTTATTGATCAAAGTGAAAGG
>BS_KBA_SWE02_21mDRAFT_10000510_pt1 | contig 14608 bp, 3 predicted proteins | sample BalSeasSWE02_21m_FD_9196 | JGI IMG/M metagenome (IMG submission 9196)
CTCTACTCCAACCGGCTAAAGCCTCTACTCCAACCGGCTAAAGCCTCTACTCCAACCGGCTAAAGCCTCTACTCCAACCGGCTAAAGCCTCTACTCCAACCGGCTCAGGTGTTGCATACCAGGCGGTCTTTTTGTCATCTGCCAGTTGCTTAAGTTGATAGATGGCAAACCAACACTGGTTCACTCTACATGGACTTAAAGAGAGATTTGACAACTTTTTGAAAGTGGTCAAATCTAACCGCTAATCTTATTTACTGCGTCGGGCGCTCTTGAATAATCAAATGAATCGGGGTAGTAGAGAAGACTATTTTACCCGTGTCCACCACCCGGTAGCCCAGGAAAATATCTAGCGGTCCCGCATAGTAAAGTTGACCTTCATACATATAGACCGTTAAGTAGTCACTGTCCAACGTCACCGTCTTCAGCGGTTTGATTTTCTCCAACGCCGGCAAGGTCTCTCTCGTAGGAATGGATTCCACTCTTAAATTCCATCCCAGTGGGCAAACGTTGCAACCGACCAGCATGTACCAGGCTAATCCTTCAGGATAAATGCTGGAAACATGCAAACCGGCGACTAACACTTCAACACGTTTGCCTTTATCCACCGCGTCTATCTTCAATATACCAGCGGTCTTCACCGAGTCGAGGAGTTGGTAAACCGTGTTGCTGGTCTGGTAAGCACCGTACTGATTATTTACCCGTTTAGAAACACCCCCTTTAAAGATAGAGGCGGTGCCACCAACACTACTGTCTGAAGTTAAAGACGCAGCAGGTAAGCATTCACCGGTGGAGGTTAATAACCCCCCTTGGTTAAAGCAAGAGGTTTCTTGACTCTTTAGACTGAAGGTCGCGCTACAACTCTTATCTGCATCCAGTGTCACCACCGCCGGGTTACCTGTAGCCGCGCTGGCGCAATCGCCGCTCCAACCGGCGAAAATGGAGGTGATATCAGCCGTGGCCGTCAAATTCACTGGATTACCTTTCGGATAATCTTTAGTGCAAACCGTGCCGCAATCAATACCACCCACGTCACTCTTGACCGCGCCCTCACCGGTACCACCAAGAATCACCGTCAAATTCTGAGTGGTCGCTTCCGCCTTGAAAGTCGCAGTACAATTCTTATCTTTATCCATCGTGAGCAGGATTAAAGTACCCGTTTGACCCGCGCAATCACCGCCCCAAGTGTCAAATATTGAACCAGTATCGGCTCTTGCACTTAACACCATTTCAGTAGCGGTGGGGTAATTGGTGCAAGCGGTGCCGCTACCGCAGGTGGCACCTGCGGGGATTCGTGCCACTTTACCGGCCCCAATGACGGTCACCACCAAATTAGATTGATTACTGGCACCACCTTCAAAAGTCGCCGCGCAAGTCTTCGCTGCACCCATGGTTAGAGTCACCGAATCGGTCGTACTGGTATTGCAATCACCCGTCCAACTGAGAAACTTACCGCCCGTAACTGGCGTGGCCGTCAAAGTTACTTGAGCACCTTGAACCAAATTACTGTCAGTGCAAACGCTACCTTGGAGACCGCAATTAATAACGCCTGGGTTACTCTTAATGGTGCCATTATCTGGTGCGGTCACCGTCAAACTCACAGTGCTTGGCGTAAGATTACTTTTGAAGATGGCCGAGCAATCTTTCACTTGATCCATCGTCACGCTCAAAGGACTGGTCGTACCTGCGCAATCGCCATTCCAACTGTCAAACACCATTCCTGTACCAGGCAACGCAGTGAGTTTCACTACCGCATCTTGGTCATAGTCGCTGGCGCAAGTCGTACCACAATTCAAACCACCCATATCGCTGGTGATAGAACCATCGGTAGGTGCGGTCAAGGTTAACTTGAACTTAGTAGAGACGTTAGCCGTAAAGGATGCCGTACAATTCAATGACTTATCCATCGTCACGGTAAGCGGACTGGTGGTGCCAATGCAATCGCCACCCCAACTGGTGAAACTCGCATTAATGGCTGCCGTTGCAGTCAATTTGACCGATGACCCTTGAATATACTGAGCGGTACAAGTAGAGCCACCACCACCGCAGTTGAGACCACCCGCATCACTGATAATCGTACCATTCTGCGGAGCAGTGAAATCCAACGTGTATTTAGTAGCTGGCACCACCAGGCTCTTGAAGGTCGCCGAACAATCCTTAGCGACCTCTATAATCACGGTCAAAGGGCTAGTCGTACCATTACAATCACCACCCCAAGTGTCAAAAGTGAAGCCCGTATCAGCTTTAGCGGTCAACACTACGGAGGTGCTTGGTGGATAACTAGAAGTACACACTGCGCTACCCATACCGCAGTTAATACCACCCGTATCACTGGTGACTAGCCCATTGGTGGGGGTGGTCAAATTCAACGCTAAGTGACCACTGGTATCGGCCTTGACTACGCACCATAGGGGGAAGGTGTAAGGATTCTCAGGCCCCCCTCCATTAAATTCATAATTGGTGTTATCTTCATCATCACTGGGAATCCGCATGTCTCCCTTGAAAGTATCGGCAGTAGTCGCATCGCATTGTAAGATTAAGTTAGTCGCGCCCCCGGCTGGAATCTTACTGGCATAGTTGGAGGTCAACAAACTAAAACCTACGGGCAAGTTACCACTGAAATCATACACGTTCAAAGTCACCGCGCTAGGATTCTTCACGGTAATCGTTCTCTGCACCGGCTGGCCGACTATGGTCGTACCAAAATCAATGGGGGTGGCGGTATTGTTGGGAATAAACGTGGTCCCATCATAGATGTCAATTTCGGCTTTACTTGGCGGGGAAGGATTAACTGTGGCCTTCACCGGGAAACTAAATTTGGTGTCACGCTGCCCCTGGTCATTACTGGTGAAAGTAATCATTCCTGAGTATATGGTCTGCTTATTTACGGTAGGTGCGGTAAAAGTAACCATGAATTTAGAATAATCCGCGGTCGCAACGGCACCTGGACAACCTTGAGATGCCGGCGGATTAACCGTTAAAGGCAAAGCCGCAAGTGGCGTGCTTTTATCGACGGCACCTTCATCCATAAATGCCGTGACGGTAAAATCACTGAGGCCGGTTCCCGTATCTGGTGTAAATGTCGCGGTTGCTGGTAACAATAATAAATCCGAGGCACCCACATTTTTAACCGAGAAAGTCTTAGTGATGGAATTACCCGACATAGTTGGCGTTGGCGTGAAATCAATGGCGGAGGTATTGGCATTCGCCACCTCAAACCCCGCAGGGGGTACTGCTAAGGACGAATCTAACACCTGAATTTTCGGTGTGATACTAGAAACCACCGTAGCGGTAGCTAAGAACGTCAACGGATTAGTTTTGGGGTCGGTACTCGTATAAACATTGATTTGACGACCAGTAATCGTTTGCGGAGTCGCAGGGGCCGTGAATTTAATATCGAAAGTACCCACTGGTGCCACTGGTGCCGTAGCCACGAGCCCAGTAGTAGCATTGACCACCACCGCATTCGTGAGCGCCGTGGCATTCTGAGCAGTCCCCTCTGGTTGAAATTCGACACCACCGGTAACAGTGATATTGCTGAGAGCATCGTAATTTCCCCCAGCAGCCGGTCCAGTCTTGGTGGACACTACCGAAAACATCTTGGTTACCATGCTATAGGGTGTCACGTATCCAAAATCCACACAACTGACAGCGGTGAGAGGCTTATCTCCAATAATGATAATGGGAGTCGTGGCCCCAGTCGTAGGAGAGGGTGGCTGCGGCTGAGTGATGAGGTAATCATTGAAAAATACGTAAGCACTAGCGGTGGTTTGAATGGCTGGAGTAACCTCGTTAGTGGTTAACACTTTGGAGGAAAAAGGTGCTAACGTTAAAGTGCCGGTAACGGCGGTGCCATTGGAGTCAAAATATTGTTTGGTTAAAGCGATAGTAAGAGGAGTGGCGCCCGGGTTGCTAAATAACACCACCTGTTGTTTGGCATCGTTTAGCGTTGGAGTCACCGCTTCCAAAGTCACATTATCTAGCCAGTAAGTATTAGCATCATAGTCACGAGTGATAAAAAAGACTTTACCAGCCGTCGTGCTCAGAGGAGATTGGAAGATAAGCTCGTAATCTTTCCGACTGGTGTCATAAGCAAAATTTCGTTCCACTAAGTTTTGGAAATTATTCGGAGTAGTATCAGCAACTCTAAGTAGAATATTACCAAAACCATTGCCGACCACGCTAAACTTCAAACGATAATTCTGGTTTGCCACCAAACTGAAGCTATTCGGAATCACATTCGCATTACCAGAAGCGCCTTGATAGACCATTTTCAAGCTACCACCATCGAGCAACGTTTGACTAGGGTCATACGAGATAGTGGCACTTAGCGAGTCACTCCAGTTAGAGACATTAGTATCAAAGGTAGAATTAAGAATTAAGTTAGGGCCAGGGTTGGAAATAGTATATTCTGACAGATAAATATTACATTGCCGAGAGTTTTTTTCATAAGCAAATTTGCTTTGCCAATGCGCCAGAGCATAAGGTTGTTTCTCACGACTTAGCATAATCTGGCTATACGGATTGCAATAAAAATTCTGGTCAAACGTGCCCTGCTCCGAATGAGAGGTATCCATCAAGGCAAACCCTAGCTGGTCTGGACTTAGAGAATAAACGAAGTTGCCTTCGACCAAATTATTTTGGGAAAGTCCAAACTTATCCTCGATGGCAATTTGCGGGTCATTGTTATAAAGGACATTATTGCGCACAATCGTATTGACAAAAGCGTTAAGACGAATACCGATGTCTGGATTATTGGCAATGGTATTTCCGTCAATGACATTGTCCTTAAAGCCGGGATTAGAGCCAATACCCATGCCATAAGAGGAGTGATGCGCACAAGGGGTTTGAGTCATGCTGGCACAACCGTTGGACTCATCTATATTACCTACCGTGTCAAAAATTAAATTCTGGCGAATCGTATTGCCATCACTATTGATAACCAGCGCACCGCCATCATTGAGCAGTGACAGCGCATTCCGAATCGTATTTTTTTCAATCAGATGATAACCGTTATTGGTCACAAAAATACCGGCATGAGAAGAATTTTCCACCGTATTTTGGCGGACCGTATATCCCTTACCAGCAACATTAATGCCGAGACCTTGATAGAAACCATCATATCGAACGCCATAAACTGGATACATGGCGGTGTTAGTGATTTGATTATTTTCCGCCACGCTATTTTGAACGTCAAAAGTCGACTGCGCCTGCAAGATTAAGGAAGTGCTAAGTTGGTGGTCCAGAATATTGTGCGAGACCAAGGCATTAGCGGCATTCCAAACGTAAATCCCGGTGGTATTATGCTCAAAGCGACAATTTCTAACTATCGGATTATTATTACCGGTGATTGACACGCCGCGGTCAAGAAAGTGATGGAAGGTCAAATTTTCCGCCGTCGTATTATCTTTTTGACTGCCAATACTCAATCCCACCTCATAAGTCGCGCCTTCTACTAAAGCGGTCGTCAAATTTACGCCGGCCTTGGGATAAAGATAAACTTTTTTGGCCGTGGCATCATAATACCACTCCCCAGGAAAATCTAACTCTTCTAACTTACCATCTAAGAAATAACCCCATTCTGGCAGTTGGTCACTTAAGCCGGTAGCAGTAATTTTACCGGTTGCCGCTTGATAACCAGTGATAGGCGACACCACATAAGTCCAGCTATAATTTCTAATCCGTAACGTCGCCCCCGTCCAATAATTATCTGGTTTACCATAAGCCACTAACGCTGGATCCGTAAAAGACGTGGTGCCAGCGTTGGCACCTACTTTCAACCAATTTTTCGCCGCCGGTGAAGCGACATTGGGATAACGAGCAATCGTCATCAATTCACCGTTGACATATAACTGCTCAATACCCTTCGCCGTCAAGGGCAAAGTTGATACATCGGCCTCGTACACCGAGGAACTTAAAGCGGGGTGGGTCGTCGGTTGCCAACCGGTAATGGGTACGCTACCGGCAATCACCGGATTATCGCCGGTGCCATAAGCCCCAAAAGTGAGTCCTTTAGGAAATTTCAAAGTACTAATCGCACCACGAAACACTTCTCCCCGTTTGAAAAGAATCATCGAATTATCGGGAAATTCGATGGAATTGACTTTATTGATAGTTTGCCAGGCGGTAGCTTCTGACAAACCATCGTTGGCATCATTGCCGCTGGTACTGGTATAGTAGGTGGCTGCCATGGCCGGTAACGGTAAGATTATCGCCAATAAGGTGGCGCGGTATGGTTTACTGAATAAACGAAAGAATAGGGTCGACATTTAATTATACTCCGCTATATGAGTGAGATTCGGTAATCCCTACCAACTAATGGAAGTATTAAAATCTAGGTGCTAACGTTCCTAAGTTTTACCGGTTCTAGGTTTTTTCCTAAGCCTTTGAAACTTAGGAAACCTTGACCTTTGACTACTTAACTCACCTTACGCATGGTTAACTCAACCACCCCCCACCCCTCCTTGGTAAGGAGGGGAGTAAGCACCACCTAACTCGCAGGGGATATTCCCCGCCTTAGCAAGGAGGCGGTTGGGGGTGCGTAAGGTGAGTTGGTAAATTTCGTAGGTTGGAGTGAGCGTTAGCGAACTCCAACTATGTTATTCCAATTTCTTTGGCAATTTGGTAGGTTGGAGTAAGCGTTAGCGAACTTCCAACCATTTCATGGCCATTGTTGGAGTTCGCCGACGCTCACTCCAACCTACAACTACTACAACTACTACTACAACTACAACTACTCAACCACCCCTAGCCCCTCCTTGCTAAGGGAATCTCCCCTGAGATTCCAGAGGCTACTCCCCTCCTTACCAAGGAGGGGTTGGGGGTGGTTGTGCGTAAGGTGAGTTACTCCTTGATGGTCAATTTAATGCTTTGGTCACTTCGAACTACCGTGCCATCAGGCAAACGATAACCAAAATTAACTTGCAAAATGCCGGCACCGAGGAGTACACCTTGGTACAGTTGTACTACCTGATTGGCATTTAAGGTGACTGCTGATTGAAAAGGAATTAGGGAAGACGGTTTTTCATCCCATCTCTCGTAACCGCCCGTGGAGTTTAACATCAAAAAACTCGGAGCTTGGTCTGGTGTGACTTGATAAGTGGCATAAACTAAAATATCCACCACTTGTCCAACATCTGCTGGATCAGTCACAATATTACCACGAATATCCGCAACCTCCTGTAATTGTTTGAGTTCTTGAGTAGCCGCGAAAGTTTTACCTCCATTCACTGCTACTCCACCAGTAAATTGAGTGGTCGTAGTCATTGCATTCCCATTCGCATCACTGGCCACCGCCTTTCCTAAATCAGGTAAAATGACAGTATCCGTGGGAGGAGTCGGAGGAGTCGGAGGAGTTTCGGTTTCCACCGTGACTCCTTTTTCTAAGACCACTTTATTACCTAAAATTACTCCCGACAAATGACTACCGGCTAGTACCCGCACATTTTCCAATTTAGCCGGTGCAGTGAGGTCTCCCTTGATAGTCCCTTGCAATTTGCCTCCTTTAAGGGAAGCATTTGGTGCCAACGAGACATCCATGATGACACCACCGACTTTGCTGGCGTTAGTAACCGCGCCGGCTAAAGTACCACCAGTAAGTTTAGCCCCTACAAATTTAAAATCAGCCATCGTCCCTTGATTAATAATATACCCTGTCACTACTCCACCGGTCAAAGTGGCGCCGTTACTAATAGTGACATTAGACACCCAACCTTTACTAGCAATACTACCGGCAAACACCGCATCACTGACATAACCAGATTTCTCAATAGTAACGGTCATGGTTTTGCCATAGCCCCGACAAACTTCATTAATCACGCCTTCCGTAGGACAAGTCGCTAAATAAAAAGCGGTCGGTGGAGGAGGTACGATTTCAAAAGTCGCTGTACAATTCACGGTGATATTATTGGCTAAGGTCACTTGTCCATCAGTACAATCAGCATCTCCACTGAAGCCAACAAATTTCACCCCAGAGTCAGGTGTAGCCGTTAAGGTGACGGTCGTAGGCGTGTCATAGCTGGTCGTACAAAGGTTGCCGCAGTCAATCCCCGCAGGAGTACTGGTCACGGTGCCTTTACTTACTTTGGTCACGACGAGAGTATTAGTCTCTTCTACTACCGGTGGCGCGGTGCTAGACACCTCAAAAGTAGCGGTGCAAGTTTTGGCCGCATCAAGCGTGACCGTTGCAATTGGATTAGTCCCCGCACAATGACCAGACCAACCGCTGAAAGTAGAATTGGTCTGAGGAGTCGCGGTTAAAGTAACCTCTGTACTCTGTGGATAGGTTTGAGTACATTGGCCACCACAGTCAATGCCGGCCGGCGTGCTAATCACGGTACCAGCACCGGCACCCGCCAAAGCTACCGTTATGGCAAAATTAGGAGCCGTCGCTAAGGCAAAATTGGCGGTACAAGTCGTGGCTACCGTTATGGTCAACGTGTTACCACAACCCGTGCCACTCCATCCCACAAAAGTAGAATCGGCCGCTGGCGTTGCGGTCAAAGTCACCAAAGTGCCACTATTATAAGTTTCAGCACAGGTGGCACCACAATTAATCCCAGTACCGGTACCGGGAGAAGAGGTCACGGTCCCGATCCCATTACCTGCTTTAGTTACCGTGAGCGCAGCTGATTGAGTAGTAGGCGGTGGCACCGGTGTGGCATCGTTAGTAGTTAACACTTTGGCGGAAAACGCGGTCAAAGTCAGACTACCAGTCACTGCTTTACCAGCAGCGTCAAAATATGTTTTGCCCAACTCCACCGTGAGTGGCGTGGCGGCAGGATTACTAAATAATACCACCTGTTGTTTGGCATCGTTTAGGGTTGGGGTTACCGACTCCAAAGTCACATTATCTAGCCAGTAAATGTTGGCATCATAGTTACGAGTGATAAAAAAGATTTTACCCGCCGTGGTGCTTAGAGGAGATTGGAAGATAAACTCGTAATCTTTTCGACTGGTATCATAAGCAAAATCTCGTTCTACCAAGTTTTGGAAATTATTCGGAGTAGTATCAGCAACTCGGAGTAGAATGTTACCGAAACCATTACCGACCACGCTAAACTTCAAACGATAATTCTGGTTTGCCAGCAAACTGAAGCTATTTGGAATTACATTCGCATTACCAGAAGTCCCCTTATAAACCATTTTCACACTGCCGCCATCGAGTAGCGCTTGACTAGGGTCATACGAGATAGTAGCACTGAGCGAATCACTCCAGTTGGAGACATCAGTATCAAAAGTAGAATTGAGAATTAAGTTAGGACCAGGGTTGGAAATAGTATATTCTGACAAATGAATATCACATTGCCGAGAGTTTTTCTCATAAGCAAATTTGCTTTGCCAATGCGCCAGAGCATAAGGTTGTTTTTCACGACTTAGCATAATCTGGCTATAGGGATTGCAATAAAAATTTTGGTCAAACGTGCCCTGCTCTGAGTGAGAGTTATCCATCAGTGATAAACCCAACTGGTCTGGATGTAGAGAATAGATGACATTGCCCTCCACCAGATTATTTTTGGAGGGGCCAAACTTATCTTCGATGGCGATTTGCGGGTCATTGTTATACAGGACATTATTGCGAACAATCGTATTAACAAAAGCGTTAAGACGAATACCGACATCTGGATTATTGGCGATGGTATTACCTTCAATCGTATTGTCCTTAAAGCCAGGATTTGACCCAATACCCATACCATAAGAGGAGTGGTGCATACAAGGCGTTTGAGTCATACTACCACAACCGTTGGATTCATCTATATTACCTACCGCGTCAAAAATTAAATTCTGGCGAATGGTATTGCCATCACTGTTGATAACCAGCGCACCGCCATCATTGAGCAGTAACAGCGCATTCCGAATCGTATTTTGCTCAATTAGATGATTACCGTCATTGGTCACAAAAATACCGGCATGAGAAGAATTTTCCACCGTATTTTGCCGGACCGTATATCCCTTACCAGCAACATTAATACCAAGACCTTGATAAAAACCATCATATCGTACTCCATAAACGGGATACATCGCCGTGTTAGTGATTTGATTGTTTTCCGCCACACTGTTTTGGACCTCAAAAGTCGACTGCGCCTGCAAGATTAAGGAGCTACTAAGTTGGTGGTCCAGAATATTGTGCGAGACCAAGGCATTAGCGGCATTCCAAACGTAAATTCCGGTGGTATTATGCTCAAAGCGACAATTTCTAACAATCGGATTATTATTACCGGTGACTGACACGCCGCGGTCAAGAAAGTGATGGAAAGTCAAATTTTCCGCGGTTGTGTTATCCTTTTGACTGCCAATACTTAAACCAACATCATAAGTCGCTCCTTCTACTAAAGCGGTCGTCAAATTTACGCCGGCCTTGGGATAAAGATAAACTTTTTTCGCCGTGGCATCATAATACCATTCCCCAGGAAAATCTAACTCTTCTAACTTACCATCTAAGAAATAACCCCATTCTGGCAATTGGTCACTTAAGCCGGTGGCGGTAATTTTACCCGTTGCCGCCTGGTAACCGGTGATAGGTGACACCACATAAGTCCAGCTATAATTTCTAATCCGCAACGTGGCACCGGTCCAATAATTATCAGGCTTACCATAAGCTACTAACGCCGGGTCCGTAAAAGACGTTTTTCCTGCACTGGCGCCTACTTTTAACCAATTTTTTGCCGCCGGTGAATCGACATTAGGATAACGTGCAATCGTCATCAATTCACCATTAACATACAAATGTTCAATGCCTTTCTCAGTCAACGGTAAGGCCGTTACATCGGCTTCATACACGGATGGGGTTAAAGCAGGGTGGGTCGTCGGTTTCCAGCCAGTGATAGCAACACTACCGGCAATGACCGGATTATCACCAGCGCCATAAGCACCAAAGGTGAGACCTGTGGGAAATTTTAACGCGCTAATACCGCCACGAAAAACTTCCCCTCGCTTGAAGAGAATAATTGAGTTGTCAGGAAATTCGACGGAGTTGACTTTATTGATAGTTTGCCAGGGGGTGGCTTCTGACAAACCATCGTTGGCATCGTTGCCGCTGGTACTGGTATAATAAGTAGCCGCCATGGCCGGTAGCGGTAAAATTAGCGCTAAAGCGATGGCGCGATATGATTTACTGAATAAACGAAATAATGGTGTCGACATTTAATTATACTCCTCAAAAGTTTTAGAGTTGACCACTTTAACAGTTATCAAATCTGTTGTCAAGTCTGTTGTCAATTCTATTTCAAGATTTGACAACTTTCGAAAAGTTGTCAAATCTCCAAGATTTCCAAGATTTGACAACTTTCGAAAAGTTGTCAAATCTCCAAGATTTCCAAGATTTGACAACTTTCGAAAAGTTGTCAAATCTCAAAGTTGATTTCTGGCTACCGATGTGCGTTGTTCATTTAACAACGCATTAATATTTTCCAGTAACTCGGTTTCATTAAATGGTTTGCCCAAATAACGGTCAATCCCAATTTTTTCAGCACGGTCACGATGTTTAGTGCCAGTGCGTGAAGTAATCATAATAATGGGAATATGTTTCCACTCTCTGCTATTACGCATTTGCGTCGCTAACTCATAACCATCCATGTGTGGCATTTCCACATCCAAGAGCATCAAATCTGGAATATGCTCCTGTAACTGCGCTATCGCATCCACCCCATCCTTGGCGGTGAAGATTTCCAAACCTTGGCGTTTGAGCAAGCGAGCCGTGACTTTTCGCACCGTAATAGAATCGTCCACCACCATAATGGTTTTGGCGACCGGTTTTTCTTCCTCCTCTTTCACCTCCACTGGAGAGGTAACCTGGTGAGATTCTTTATCGATGCCAGTTAAGGCGGGCACATCTAAGATTAAGATGACCCGTCCATCGCCAAGAATAGTTGCCCCCGCAATCCAATGAATGGCCTCAATTTGTTTCCCCACCGATTTGACGACAATTTCTTTACTCCCTTCAATATTATCCACCAATAACGCAATTCGACGGTCCGCAACTCGTACCAGTAAAGTAGGAATCAAGGGACGGTCTAGGGTCAGTTTGCCAAAGCCTAATAGTTCACCCAGTTGATAGACTCGGTAATCCTGTCCCATGTATTTATAGTAACGCACTTCATGGTTGTCACCGAGGACTTCGGCACGCGGCGCTCGCATGACCGCATCTACATTGGTCATGGGAATCGCTAAAGTCTCTTCACCGACATGTACCAGCAAGGCTTGGTCAATGGTCAAAGACCGAGGTAAGCGAATTTCAAACCGAGTCCCTTGCCCCATTTTGGAATGAATGTGCAAAGTCCCCCCCAAGTCTTTTACCTTAGTGTTGACCACATCCATGCCCACGCCACGACCAGAAGTTTTACTAATCTCTTCTTTTTTGACCGTGCTAAAGGAGTGTTCCAAAATAAACCGCATCAACTCATGCTCACTTACTACCGTGTCGGGTTTAATCAGGTTGAGCTCTTCGGCTTTCTCACGAATCTTTGGTAAGTTTAGGCCAGCGCCGTCATCACTGACTTTTAAAATCAACTCCGGTCCTTCCTTGGAGATATCGATAGTAATTTTGGCGGTCGCTGGTTTGCCGGCTTGCTGACGAGTGGCCGCATCCTTCTCCACGCCGTGATCAATCGCATTCCTTAACAGGTGTTCCAGGAGTTCTACCACCTGTTCGAGAACGGGTCTTTCAAATTCTACATTCTTACCACTGATGACAAAATCGACTGGCTTGCGTAATTCTTTAGCAGTCTTACGGACGAGGCTTTGCAGACGTAGAGAAACCATAGAAAAGGGACTCATCCGCGTCCGCATAATAGCATCCTGTAATTCCGTGCCCATCCGGTTTTGCTGACTTAACAAAGTGTCTGATTGCCGGGTGAGCGTTTTCAGAAAATCTTGAATGTTCAGCAAATCGTTAATGGTTTCCATCAGGCTGCGGGACAACTGCTGCATGATGGAAAACCGGTCTAATTCGAGGGGGTCAAATTCTTCCTCAGATGTTGAGCGTTGGTCAGTCGCGGGAATGCTACGAAAGTGTGAGAGAATTTGGGCATCCGTCTCAATTTCCAGCCGGCGTAATTGGTCCCTCAAGCGCACCACCGTTTGTTCCATTTCGGACAAATGATTTTTTACTGACCCTTGTTGTTGCTCCAGATGGGCCCGGGAAATGGATAACTCGCCGGCCAAGTTGGTTAGTTTCTCAATGAGAGCCATACCGACTCGGATGCGAGAGTCACGGGGTGGTTCGGGTATCGGTACCGGCGGAATGGGTCCCGGTTCTGATGGGTCTGGATCGTCCCTGATCGCTAAATTGATTTGCTCAATCAAATCACTAGGAACTTCTAACGGCACCCCAGACCACACGGCATCCAACATAGCGGCTAATTCATCAATGCCGTTTTGAACCACTTCTTGCCGCTTGGTATTAGACTGGGCACCCCTTTCCACAATCTGAGTTAATACGGATTCTAAGCTATGAGTTAACTCGCCCATAGCGGTGATTCCCACCATTCTAGCACCGCCTTTTAAAGTATGCAACTCTCGTTGTAATTTTTTGAGCAGTGGCATATTATGAGGTGCGCCTTTCCAATGTTCTACTAGAGACTGAGTTTCTTCTAAAATCCCCTTGGCTTCTTCTAAAAAAATGGCTATGAACGTGGGGTCATCGGGCTCTGATGATTCAATGGCAGCGGGAAGTTGTGGCTTGGGTATAATGGGGAGCGATTCCTCGGCCATCTGTACCTGGTCAAGCACCGTTGGTTGATTATCCTCATCAACGCTACCTCCCGCCAACAATTGTTCAATCACCTTAATAGCTTGATGCAAGAGAGTAACCTGGTCGGCTGGCAGTTCGGCTTGTCGTTCCAACAAAGCCTTGGCATAACTTTCCAACAAGATAGCCAGATTAGCCATGTGAGTGGCTAGGGCAACCACCGCGGCGGTGGCAATAGATTCAGCTGAGGTCTCGGAATTAGTAGCCAGCGTAGTAGCTGTGGTCGTCGGAGTAATTTCAAAAGTAGTTTCGGGTGTGGTAATTGAAACTACGGTACGGTCTGCTTCTGGAAACTCTCCTAAACTTTGCCCTTTACTCTCAGTCAAAGCATAAGCCTGAGAAATAAGTAGAATAACTTCATAAGGGGTTGACTGATGCCGTTGAAATTGCTCCACCAGGTTCGGCAAGATTTTGCTGGCCTTATTGACGAGGGTAAAGACAGCCTCATTTCTGGGAATACTGCCTTCAATGACACCGTTGAGCAAATTTTCAAACCGCCATCCTAACTCGCCAATGGCCATAGCTCCTACCGTGCGACCACTGCCTTTGAGCGTATGAAAATTACGCTGTAAAGTTTTTAACGCTACTAATTCTTCGGGATTATTTTTCCATTCGTTAAAGGCTTCAAGGATTTCTTCTAGTATTTCCTGAACCTCTTCGGCAAAAATCTCCAGAATTTCTTCATCGCTGTCATCGGGTAGCGTTTGCGGTGGCACTTTCAGCAATTGTTGCATAGCATCAGTTCCCTGTTAATTTTGGTGTGAGATGTGGATGGTCATAGTCCACAGCGTTTCATTTTAATTATAGTCAAATCCCTTTGTACCCGTACTATTCCCTCTGGAGCGCAATAAGAATTATTGCGCC
>BS_KBA_SWE02_21mDRAFT_10000511_pt1 | contig 14588 bp, 10 predicted proteins | sample BalSeasSWE02_21m_FD_9196 | JGI IMG/M metagenome (IMG submission 9196)
TTTGAATTTTTCTCTGGTGGGCGTTGAGGCTCTGGGGAAATTTATTTTGAGGAATTTGTGATAACTGACGCCTCGCTTAGTCGAACTAGAAATATCGGGATCATGGCGCATATTGATGCCGGAAAAACCACGACTACGGAGCGGGTGCTTTTCTATACCGGTGTTTCTTATAAAATTGGTGAAGTTCATGAGGGCGCGGCGACCATGGACTGGATGGAGCAAGAGCGTGAGCGTGGTATAACGATCACATCCGCTGCGACCACCTGTTCGTGGAAGGAAAACCGAATTAATATTATTGATACTCCGGGTCATGTTGATTTTACGATTGAGGTGGAGCGCTCACTGCGAGTACTTGATGGGGCGGTAGCTGTATTCGACGCGGTGCAGGGCGTGGAGCCTCAATCTGAAACCGTTTGGCGCCAAGCGGACAAATATCAGGTTCCACGAATTACGTTTATGAATAAGATGGATCGAGTTGGCGCTGATTTTTTGACCAGCGTGCAAACCTTAATTGATCGTTTGGGGGCCAATCCTGTTATCGTGCAGCTACCTTTGGGCAAAGAGGATGGGTTTAGGGGGGTGATTGATCTTATCACGATGAAGGCTTTGGTTTTTGATGATGAAACGCTTGGTGCGGATTTTTTAACCCAGGATATTCCTGCCGAGTTTCTCGATGCGTCTAACGAATATCGCGAGAAATTGCTTGATGCTGTTGCGGAATTTGATGAAAGTGTTATGGAGCGGTATTTAGGTGGGGAAAAGCTTGAGATTGATGAGATAAAGCGGGCGATCAGGTTGGGAACAATAGGACTAAAGATTACACCGGTGTTTTGTGGTTCGGCCTTTAAAAATAAAGGCGTTCAGCCTTTATTGGATGGTGTGGTTGACTATTTGCCTTCACCTCTAGATCTCCCGCCGGTTCGGGGCATTGATCCAGATACTGATGCGGAGATTTTCAGGAAGCCTTATGATAGTGAGCCATTTGCTGCTCTGGCTTTTAAGATTATGAATGATCCTTTTTCTGGTCAGTTGACCTATTTCAGGGTGTATTCTGGCAAACTGAGTGCTGGATCGTATGTATATAACGTCGCAAAGGGTAAGAGGGAGCGAATTGGGCGTTTATTGAAGATGCATGCTAACAAGCGTGAGGAAATTAGTGAAGTTTTCGCTGGCGATATTGCTGCGGCCGTTGGCCTGAAAGATACAAGGACCGGCGATACGTTGTGTGATGAAAAACATCCAATTTTGCTCGAGGTTATTAAGTTTCCGGAGCCAGTTATTTCTTTGGCCGTTGAGCCCAAGACGAAGCAGGATATGGATAAGATGGGATATTCGTTAGAGAAGCTTGCCCAAGAAGACCCTTCTTTTCAGGTGAAGACTGACGAGGAGACAGGCCAGACTATTATTTCAGGTATGGGTGAATTGCATCTTGAGATTATTGTTGATCGACTTCTGCGCGAGTTTAAGGTTCAGGCGAATGTAGGGAAGCCCCAGGTTGCGTATCGCGAGACTATCCGTGGCACCGCTGTAGCCGAGGCAAAATATGTCAAACAAACCGGTGGGCGTGGACAATATGGGCATGTTTGGCTGCGAGTTGAGCCTGCTGAATCTGGCACAGGATTAGAATTTGTAAATAAAATTGTTGGTGGCTCTGTTCCAAGGGAGTATATTGCCCCCGTTGAAAAAGGGGTCAGGGAGCGAATGGAAAGTGGTATTTTAGCGGGTTACCCTTTAAGAGATATCCGCGTTACCCTTTATGATGGGTCATTCCATGAGGTTGACTCCAGTGAGATGGCTTTTAAGATTGCCGGATCCATGGCGTTAGTGAGTGCATGTCAGAAGGCAGACTTGGTCTTGTTGGAGCCAGTTATGAAGGTGGAGGTGCTAGTTCCTCAAGATTTNATGGGTGACGTTATTGGTGATTTAAACGGGCGGCGTGGNAAAATTCATGGCATGAAGGCTNGNGGNAACTCTCAGGTTGTTGAGGCCTCTGTTCCGTTAAGCGAAATGTTTGGCTATTCCACTGATTTGCGATCAAANACTCAGGGNCGTGCGACGTACAGTATGGAGTTTGAATCCTACGAGGTTGTGCCTAAGCTGATGGCNCAGCAAGTTATAAAAAAGAATCAAGGNGAGTAAGACTTCTCTTTGTGAGATATCCTTAATATTTGGTGGGCGTTGATCTGAGGAGGCGGGTATGGCGAAGTCGAAATTTAACCGGAATAAGCCACATATCAATGTGGGGACGATTGGGCACGTCGATCATGGAAAGACGACCTTAACCTCGGCGCTCACGAAAGTTATGGGCGACCTGGGGAAGGCGACGTATGTGTCGTATGACGATGTGGCCAAAGCTAGTGAGAGCCAGGGGCGACGTGATCCCACGAAGATTCTCACCATTGCCATCTCGCATGTGGAGTATGAGACGGAGAAGCGGCATTATGCGCATGTGGATTGCCCGGGGCATGCGGACTATGTCAAGAACATGATCACGGGTGCGGCGCAAATGGATGGTGCTATTCTGGTGGTCAGTGCCGCAGATGGTCCCATGCCGCAAACGCGTGAGCATATTCTCTTGGCGCGGCAAGTCGGGGTGCCCTACATCGTGGTCTTCCTGAATAAAGCGGACAAGGTGGAAGATAGTGAATTGCTGGAACTCGTGGAGCTGGAAGTGCGGGAATTGCTCACGAAATATGGATTTCCGGGTGATGAGGTCCCTGTCGTGACGGGTTCTGCCATCAAGGCGATTGAGGGGGATCAAAGTGAGATTGGGGTGGCGTCGATCCTGAGGTTGTTGGAGGCGGTGGATACGTACATACCCACGCCGGAGCGGGCCATTGATAAGCCCTTCCTGATGCCCATAGAAGATGTCTTTACCATTTCCGGGCGTGGCACGGTGGTCACGGGCCGGGTGGAGCGTGGGGTGGTGAAGGTCGGGGATGAAGTGGAGATTGTCGGGCTCAAGAATACACAGTTGACGATTGTGACAGGTGTGGAGATGTTCCGGAAGGTGTTGGATGAGGGGCAGGCTGGGGACAATATTGGGGCGTTGTTGCGTGGTACGAAAAAAGAAGACGTGGAGCGTGGGATGGTGTTGGCCAAGCCGAAGTCGATCAAGCCACATACGAAGTTCAAGGCGGAAGTGTATGTGTTGACGAAAGAAGAGGGCGGTCGGCATACGCCGTTCTTTAATGGCTATCGCCCGCAGTTTTACTTCCGGACGACGGATGTGACGGGGATCGTGCAATTAAATGAAGGTGTGGAAATGGTGATGCCGGGGGATAATGTGTCGTTTAACGGGGAATTAATTGCCCCGATCGCGATGGAGCAAGGGGTGCGGTTTGCGGTGCGCGAAGGGGGTCGGACCGTTGGGGCCGGCGTCGTGACGGAAATTGTCGAGTAAGGATATAGGGGTGTAACTATGCGAGTTATTATTTCTCTGGCTTGCGGAGATTGCAAGCGACGAAATTATTCAACGATGAAGAACAAGAAGAACGATCCTGATCGTTTGGAAATGAAAAAATATTGTCGATTTTGCCGGAAGCATGCCCCGCATAAAGAAGTTAAGTAATCTGGGGCCGCTCCTAGGTTTGGATGTCATGTGTTGAAGGGGCATAGTGTCAATGGCTAGCACGTCGGTCTCCAAAACCGAAAGTCCGGGTTCGAATCCCTGTGCCCCTGCCAAAGTATTTCCTCGGGGGGGGACTGGTTTGGAGTGAGATTGAGTAAGTGTTAAGTGAATCACAAAGGATAAAGAGTGTTTAAGAAAGCCTGGTCTTCCATTACAGAGTTTTTGTCTGACGTTCGGGGTGAGCTGAAGAAGATTTCCCATCCCACTAGAACTGAGACTATTGGGTCGACTACGGTGGTTCTGCTGTTTTGTGTGATTATGTCCATATATTTGTCTGTAGTGGACTCATTTCTGGTGTGGTTAATTAGTCGAATAGTCTAGCGGAGAAGAAAGGGATTCATGGCGAGCCATTGGTATGTCATACACACCTATGCTGGATTTGAGGGGCGGGTACGAACGGGCATTGTTGAACGGGCAAATCAGCTGGGAATGGGTGAGGACGTGGTGCAAGTCCTTGTTCCGACCGAGGATGTTGTAGAGTTCAAGGACGGAAAGCGTCGAGCCTCAAAACGGAAGTTTTTCCCNGGGTATGTTCTGTTGGAGGCCAATGGACCCCTCAGTGACGAGGCGGTGACGATGATCAAAGAAACCTCAAAGGTAACGGGGTTTGTNGGGGGGGGNGTNCGACCGNTCCCNCTGTATCCAGAGGAGGTGGACACCCTTTTAAAGCAACTTGAGTCCGGCGTCTCCGCTCCAAGNGAATTGGCGAACTTTTCAAAGGGAGACAATGTGCGGATTGTTGATGGACCATTTTTAGGTTTCAATGGTTTNGTTGATGAAGTAGATCAAGACCATGCGAGAGTGAAGGCGTTGGTAAGTATTTTTGGGCGGTCGACTCCTGTGGAGTTGGCTTTTTCTCAAGTTGAGCGGACCTAGGCGGGTTCACGGTCCTTTCTCTTTAATTGTTAGTGGAGATTATGGGCGAGTATTAGCATATATAAGGTAGGTGAATGTATGGCCAAAGAAGTAACCAGTCAGATTAAATTGCAGATTCCTGCCGGAAAAGCCAATCCAGCTCCTCCTGTTGGGCCTTCATTGGGGCAGCATGGAGTGAATATTATGGAGTTTTGCAAGCAGTTTAATGCTAAGACCCAGAAGCAGGAAGGGAGCATTATTCCGGTTGTGATTTCTGTGTACAAAGACCGAAGTTTTAGTTTTATTACGAAGACGCCGCCAGCCTCTGATCTCTTAAAGAAGGCTGCTGGTGTTATAAAAGGATCTGCGATCCCGCATAAAAATAAAATTGGGAATATTACCCAGGCACAATTGGAAGAGATCGCCAAGATGAAGATCGAAGATTTGAATGCCAGTGATATTCCGGCAGCCATGCTGGTAATTGCGGGCACTGCACGCAGTATGGGTATTACGGTTGAGGGGTAATTTTTTCAGGGGCTTAAAATAGAGGGTAGCTATCGTGGGAAAAAAAATTAAAGAAGCGTTAACGAAAGTATCGAAGCCATTGTATTCTTTGGAGGAAGCGAGTGTTTTGGTGAAGGAGGCGGCATTCGCTAAATTCGATGAATCAGTTGAGATTGCCCTCTCCTTGGGTGTGGATCCCAAGCGGGCGGATCAAATGGTGCGTGGGACGACGGTTTTGCCTCATGGCACAGGGAAAAAGATGCGCATTCTCGTGATTGCAAAAGGGGAAAAGGAGCAGGAAGCGCGAGAGGCTGGTGCTGATTTTGTGGGGAATGAGGATCTGCTGCAGAAAATTCAAGATGGGTGGTTGGAGTTTGATTCCATGATTGCCACGCCGGACATGATGGGTGCCGTTGGGCGAATGGGTAAAGTTCTTGGGCCTCGAGGCTTAATGCCCAATCCGAAAACCGGGACAGTCACCTTTGAGGTGGGTAAGGCCATTCAAGAAATCCGGAAGGGACGAGTGGAGTACAAGGTGGACAAGGCGGGGAATATCCATGTGCCGGTTGGGAAGGTTTCGTTTCAAAGTCAGCAAATTATTGACAATGCCCGAACGGTGTTTGATTCCATTATGAAGGCGAAGCCATCTTCCAGTAAGGGGAAGTATGTGAAGAGTGCGACGCTATCAAGCACCATGGGGCCAGGAATTCGTTTGGACAGTGTGGGTCTGGCTAAGCAAGTTGGGTGAACTTTTAATCTGAGCAGGTGAGTTTGCGGTATGAAAAAAACTGACAAAACAGAGGTGGTGGCTGTCATGCATGAGCGATTTGCTCGTGCGCGGATAGCAATTGTGGCTGAATGTGCAGGAATGTCCGTGAATCAACTGACTGACTTGCGGAAAAAGCTTCGTCACGCACAGGCGCATATGCATGTGGTGAAGAATACCTTGGCGATCCGAGCAATGGGTGAAACCTCTCTGGTTTCCCTGGAGCCATTGCTTAAGGGCCAATCCGCATTGTTCATTGGGTATGATGATCCGGTATTGCCAACGAAAGTCATACGGGATTTCATTAAGGCAGAAAAGTGTGAGCAGAAATTGCAGCTCAAGGGGGCTGTTCTTGATGGTGAGGAGTTGGATCCTTCTCGTTTGGCGGCTGTGGCGGATTTGCCGTCAAAGCCGGAATTGCTTGCGATGTTGTTGTCGGCCTTTCAGGGTCCCATTCGTGGTTTTGTGGGTGTTTTGGGGCAAATTGTCAGAAGTATTGTTGCGGTATTAGCCGCCATACAAGAAAACAAAACGCAGAAAGGAGAGGGAGAGATGAGTGCTACGGAAACAAAGATGTCGAAGGAAGATTTCATTAAGGCCATTGAGGGTCTGAGCGTGTTGGAGTTGTCTGATTTGGTGAAGGGTTTGGAGGAGCGGTTCGGTGTGACGGCGGCGGCTCCTGTTGGGGTTATGGCAGCGGCTCCTGGTGCCGGGGCTCCTGCAGCGGAAGAGAAGACCGAGTTTGATGTGGTGTTGACGGGTGCGCCTGCTGACAAAAAAATTCAAGCTATTAAGGTAGTTCGTGAAATTACTGGCTTGGGCTTAAAAGAGGCGAAGGACTTAGTGGAGGGTGTGCCTAAAGCGGTGAAAGAGGGCGCGACTAAAGAAGAAGCTGAAGCGATCAAGAAGAAGTTGATGGATGTGGGTGCAACGGTTGAGGTGAAATAGGCCTCTCGTATTTTGAGGCTTTGGTGAAGAGTGGAAAGCGTGGGTAGCCGTTAATCCATAAGGAGATTTGAATGGGAAATGCAGCCTTTGAAGGCAGTGTTGAGCGATATAGTTTTTCGAAGATTCGCACGCATATTGTAATTCCGGATCTAGTTGAGGTTCAGCGTCGCTCCTATGAGGAGTTCTTGCAGGCGGAGACGTTGCCTGATCGCCGTGATGACAAGGGATTGCATGCAGCATTTAAAAGTGTGTTCCCAATCATGGATTATAATAATTCGGCTATCCTGGAGTTTTCAAGCTATTCCTTAGGAACTCCAAAATACGATGTTCGGGAATGTATTGAGCAGGGGATGACGTTTGCAGCTCCATTGAAGCTCCGTGTCCGGTTGGTTGTATTTGATCAGCAGGATAAGGCAGTGAAGAATCGTGTGTTAGATGTGCGGGAGCAGGAGGTGTATGTTGGTGAGCTGCCTTTGATGACTGAACGAGGCACATTTATTGTTAATGGAACGGAGCGAGTAGCTGTCAGTCAGTTGCATCGGTCTCCAGGGCCATCATTTGGTCATGATAAGGGGCGTACGCATTCCAGTGGAAAAGTCTTATTTTCAGGCAGGATTATCCCCTATCGTGGGTCCTGGCTGGATTTTGAATATGATGCGCGGGATATTTTGTATGTTCGAATTGACCGACGTAGAAAAATGCCTGCCACAATTCTATTGAAGGGTTTTGGCTTCAGTGCAGATGACCTGCTCAAGATGTATTACCCCGTTGAGGAGGTCAGTGTGAGTAACGGGGTATTACTCCGGAAGTTGGACCCTGCCATTCATACTGGGTTGCGTGCGCCGACCGACCTTGTGGATAAAAGCTCGGGGGAGGTCTTGGCAAAAGAGGGAACGAAGTTAAATAAAACCATTATGGGTCGGGTGCGGTCGGCGGGTATTAAAGAAATTCCCATTAAGCCAGATGATTTAGTGGGGCGAGCCGTCTTAACGGAGCTCGTGGATCCTGAAACGGAAGAAGTGATTTTGGATAAAAATCAGCGGTTAACTCTTCCGGTTTTGGAGCGAATCCTTGAAAGTCGCGTTGAGAGTTTTAAGGTTATTTATTTGGATAGCCCCACAACAAGTCCGGTTATTCTTGATACGTTGGAGGCCGAGCGAACAAATTCAAAGGAAGAAGCCTGGGTAGAAATTTACAAGCGGCTTCGACCTGGAGAAATGCCGTCCATCGAGTCAGCAAAGCTGTTATTTGAGAACCTTTTCTTAAATCCCAAACGGTATGACTTGTCTCCGGTTGGTCGGTTGAAAATGAACAAGCGTTTCAATCTTGATTTGTCATTAGAGCAACGAACGTTATCAGCGCAAGATATTGTTGAGGTAGTGCGTTGTTTGGTCGACCTCAAGGGCGGAAAAGGGGATGTGGATGATATTGACCATTTGGGCAATCGCCGAGTTCGTTCCGTAGGAGAGCTTCTGGAGAATCAAGTCCGCATTGGATTGGCGAGAATGGAGCGAAGTATTAAGGAGCGCATGAATCTCCTGGATATGGAAACGGTCTTGCCGCATGACCTTATCAATGCCAAGCCAATTGTCGCGGCGATTAAGGAGTTCTTTGCGGGAAGTCAATTGTCCCAATTTATGGATCAGACCAACCCCTTGGCTGAAATCACTCATAAGCGTCGGCTTTCTGCGTTGGGGCCTGGTGGGTTGACCCGAGAGCGGGCAGGTTTTGAGGTCCGGGATGTCCATCCCTCGCACTATAGCCGTATTTGTCCTATTGAAACGCCGGAGGGTCCGAATATTGGTTTGATTACCTCGCTAGCGACCTATGCCCGTATTAACGAGTTCGGTTTTATTGAGGCTCCATTCCGTAAAGTTCGGAAGGGGCGTGTTACGGATGAGGTAGTCTTCCTTTCGCCGATAGACGGCGATCAAGTAGTGATTGCTCAAGCTAACTCAGTGATGGATAAGGATGGGGTGCTCATTTCGGAGACTATTACGGCACGGGAAGCCGGAGAATTTGTGACCACCACTCCAGACAAAGTTGACTATTTAGATGTTTCCCCTAAGCAAGTCGTGAGTGTGGCTACGGCTCTCATTCCATTTTTGGAGCATGATGATGCCAACCGAGCACTCATGGGTTCCAATATGCAACGGCAGGCCGTTCCGACCATCAAGTGTGATTCCCCCCTTGTGGGTACTGGAATGGAGTCTGTTGTCGCAAGAGATTCGGGGTATTTGGCTATTGCGCAGCGGGATGGAATCGTGGAGTCTGTCGACGCTAGAAGAATTGTCGTACGAGCCGGGAGTAAAGAAAAAGATGAGAAAAAGAAAGTCTCCCGTATTCTTGATACCTATGATTTAGTTAAATTTCAGCGAACCAATCAAAATACCTGTATTACTCAAACGCCAATTGTGCGTGTGGGGCAGCCGGTGAAAGAAGGCCAGGTGTTGGCTGATGGACCGTCTATGGATCACGGGGAATTGGCTTTAGGGAAAAATGTATTAGTGGCCTTCATGCCATGGGGCGGCTACAACTATGAAGATGCCATTCTTCTTAGTGAGAAATTGGTGAAAGACGATACGTTCACTTCAATTCATATCGAAGAATTTGAAGTTGAGGCGCGAGACACTAAGTTGGGGAAAGAAGAGATTACTCGAGATATACCGAACCTTGGAGATGAAGCGCTCCGAAACTTGGATGAAAGTGGGATTGTTCGTATTGGGGCGGAGGTTAAGCCTGGTGACATTTTAGTTGGGAAAGTTACTCCAAAGGGTGAGACTCAGCTCACCCCTGAAGAAAAGCTCCTCAGGGCTATTTTTGGAGAGAAGGCTGGTGATGTCAAGGATACATCCTTGCATGTTCCTCCTGGAATTGAAGGAATTGTTGTCGATGTTAAGATATTTTCCCGCAAAGGCGTGGATAAGGATGAACGGTCCCGTACCATCGAAACCGATGATCGCGTCAAAGTGGAGCGAGATTATCAAGAAGAGCTTCGGATTATTGAGGGAGAGCGAAATCGGAAGATTCGGAAATTGTTGTTGGGGCAATTTGTTGGCCGTGATTTGATGGATCCTGATAGCGGGGAAGTCATTCTGAAGAAGAAAGGTCGCATTACGGCGGATGTGCTCAGGAAATTGACGGATGACGATGCCCGTCGAGTGATTTTAGCTGATGCTGAGGAGCAAAAAAAACTTGACGAAATTGAGCGTGAAGTCAAAGCTCAAATTGAAATCATGCAAACGGAATACGATGAAAAGGTTGGACGGCTGCGACGGGGTGATGAATTGCCGCCTGGGGTTATTAAGCTCGTTAAGGTCTATTTAGCTATTAAGCGAAAAATTTCGGTTGGCGACAAAATGGCGGGACGCCATGGGAATAAGGGTGTCGTTTCTCGAATAATGGCTGAAGAGGATATGCCGTATCTTCCTGATGGGACTCCTGTCCAAATTGTTCTGAATCCTCTAGGGGTACCCTCTCGGATGAATGTGGGGCAAATTTTGGAAATTCATTTGGGGTGGGCTGCTCATGCCTTGGGAATTAAGGTAGAAACGCCGGTCTTTGATGGAGCTTCAGAAAAGGAAATCAAGGGGTTGCTTGCCAAGGCGAAATTGCCAGAATCTGGTCAGTCGGTTGTCTTTGATGGTCGGACTGGTGAGCCGTTCAGGAGCCCGGTCACGGTTGGCTACATGTATATGTTGAAACTACATCATCTTGTGGACGATAAAATCCATGCCCGCTCCATTGGACCTTACTCGTTAGTAACTCAACAGCCTCTTGGTGGTAAGGCGCAATTTGGTGGACAGCGCTTGGGTGAAATGGAGGTTTGGGCCCTTCAGGCCTATGGTGCGGCATCGACATTACAGGAATTTCTCACTGTGAAATCTGATGACGTACCAGGACGTTCTCGTATGTACGAAGCCATCGTGAAGGGAGAGAATTTCCTTGAGCCGGGTTTGCCTGAATCATTTAATGTGTTAGTAAAAGAGTTGCAAAGCTTGGGATTGGATGTGGAACTGATTAAATCTGCCGAATAGGTGCCCACGTTGATCATGACCCATCACCATTCCATATAATCGGAGGACTGCANTTGGAAAGTATCCACTCGCTCTTTGAAAAGCCTAGAGATGGCGTCTCGTTTGATGCGATGCGCATTCGTATTGCTTCGCCTGAAAAGATCCGGTCATGGTCTTACGGGGAAGTGAAAAAGCCGGAGACTATTAATTATCGATCCTTTAAGCCAGAGCGTGACGGACTCTTTTGCGCCAAAATTTTTGGGCCAACCAAAGATTGGGAATGCAATTGCGGAAAATATAAGCGAATGAAGCACCGTGGCATTGTGTGCGACAAGTGTGGGGTGGAGGTCATCCAATCTAAGGTCCGTCGTGAACGAATGGGGCACATAGAATTAGCCGCACCAGTTGCGCATATTTGGTTCTTGAAAGGGGTGCCTAGTCGCATTGGGATCCTTCTGGATATGAGTCTCAAGCAATTGGAGAAAATTCTCTATTTTGAGGCCTATGTCGTCTTGGATCCTGGCAACACTGATCTCAAGGATCGAGAACTGTTGACTGAAGAGCGATATCGTGAGTGTGTGGAGGAGCATGGGGCCAATTCCTTTAAGGTTGGTATTGGAGCTGAGGCGATTCGTGAATTATTGAGGAAAGTCGATATTGAGGGTTTGTGGGATGAGCGCCATGACAAAATCAGGAGCACAACTTCGGTTGCTGTCGGTAAAAAGCTGACAAAGCGCCTGAAGGTCATCGAGGCCTTTCATAAGTCTGGAAATAACCCGGAATGGATGATTATGGATGCCATCCCGGTGCTGCCACCTGAATTGCGTCCGCTTGTACCTCTGGATGGTGGTCGCTTTGCCACATCTGATTTGAATGATTTGTATCGGCGCGTCATTAATCGGAACAATCGGCTGAAACGATTAGTTGAGCTGAAAGCTCCAGGGGTTATTATTCGAAACGAAATGCGCATGCTTCAGGAGGCCGTGGATGCGCTATTCGATAATGGCCGTCGTGGGCGCGTCATTCGTGGTGCGAATAAACGACCGTTGAAATCTCTGAGCGATATGTTGAAGGGTAAGCAGGGGCGATTTCGGCAAAATCTTTTGGGGAAACGCGTTGATTACTCCGGGCGTTCGGTGATTGTTGTTGGCCCAGAGCTGCGGCTGAATCAATGTGGGTTGCCTAAGAAAATGGCACTTGAACTCTTTAAGCCATTTATTTTCCATAAATTAGAAGAGCGTGGAGCAGCCACAACCATCAAAAGTGCCAAGCGACTGGTGGAAAAAGAGCGCCCGGAGGTCTGGGATGTTCTGGATGAGGTCATTCGTGAGCATCCGGTTATGCTGAATCGTGCGCCGACTCTTCACCGGTTGGGCATTCAAGCATTTGACCCAATTTTGGTGGAAGGTAAAGCTATTCGTCTTCACCCGCTTGTTTGTGCTGCTTTTAATGCTGACTTCGATGGGGATCAGATGGCTGTGCATATTCCCCTCTCGGTTGAAGCCCAGATCGAATGCCGAGTATTGATGATGGCCGCAAATAATGTTCTTTCCCCGGCGAATGGCCGACCGTTGTCTGTTCCATCGCAGGATATGGTGTTGGGGTGTTACTGGTTAACCAATTGCCGAGATGGTGCTCGTGGCGAAGGGAAGATTTTCTCGTCAACTGAAGAAGTTCGCATTGCCTATGACTCACAGGAAGTTGATGAGCAAGCGAAGATAAAAGTTCGTATTGGTAATGAGTTAATTGAGACTACGGCTGGGCGAGTTATTTTATCGGAGATTTTGCCGGCGAATATGGCCTTCTCTCATGTGAATCAATTGATGACAAAAAAAGAGATCACCAAGCTTGTAGATAAAGTATATCGATTGGCCGGCCTTCATGAAGTCGTGGTGATGCTAGATCGTTTGAAGGATTTAGGTTTTGCTTATGCCACGAAAGCTGGGGTGTCGATTTGTATCGATAACATGCATATTCCGTCTCGGAAAGGTGAGTTGATTGACCGGGCGCAAGGTGAAGTTAGCCAGGTTAAGCTGCAATATAGCGAGGGGTTAATTACCAATGGTGAGCGGTATAACAAGGTAATCGATATCTGGGCACATGTTAGTGAGCAGGTGGCCATAGAGATGATGAAGGAAATCAGCCAGGGTGGTGGGCGAGGGGAGACGGAGGGGCTTAACCCCATTTATATGATGGCTGATTCTGGTGCTCGAGGGAGTTCTCAGCAGATTCGCCAATTAGGTGGGATGCGGGGATTGATGGCTAAGCCGTCAGGTGAGATTATTGAAACGCCAATTACGGCAAATTTCCGCGAAGGGTTGACCGTGCTGCAGTATTTTATTTCGACCCATGGTGCGCGAAAGGGTTTAGCTGATACCGCCCTGAAAACTGCCAATTCTGGTTATTTAACCAGACGGTTGGTTGATATTGCCCAAGACGTCATTGTGAGTGAATTAGATTGTCAAACCACTGATGGTATTGTCGTGTCAGCATTGGTTGAAGGTGGAGAAGTTATCCAGTCCTTGGATGAGCGGATTTTAGGTCGGTTAACGGCCGAAGAAGTGCATGATCCCGTCACGCAAGACATTATAGTCAAAGCCCACGAAGAGCTTAATGAGGAATTGTGTCAGGCAATAGTGGAAGCGGGGGTTGATCGTGTAAAAATCCGTTCGGTGCTGACCTGTCAATCACGATGGGGTGTTTGCATAAAATGTTATGGAAGAGATTTGGCGCGCGGCCGCCTCGTAGAAAAGGGGGAGCCGGTTGGAGTAATTGCAGCGCAATCGATTGGTGAGCCTGGAACGCAGTTGACGATGAGAACCTTCCACATCGGTGGAACAGCCAGTAAAGTTGTAGCGCAGACGGTTCTGGAATCAAAGCATGAGGGAGTCGTTAAGTATTTAAATTTTGATGCGAAGAAAAATGCGGATTTTCATAATCCCAATATGGCAGTCAAGACTCAGCAAGGCGATTGGGTGGTCATGGTAAGAAATGCCAAGATTGCCGTATGTGATGAAACTGGCAGGGAACGTGAAAAATACTCTTTAGTCTATGGTGCCAAGGTCAAAGTAGCAGATGGCGGCAAGGTGGAAATAGGCCAAAAGTTTGTGGAATGGGATCCCTATTCGCTAACCATTCTAACAGAGGTGGGAGGGCGAATCGCTTTGGGTGACATCAGTGAAGGTGTCACAATGAAAGAAGAGGTTGATGAGGTTACGGGATTATCCCGTCGTGTGGTGATTGAGCAAGCAGGAACCAATTTGCGCCCGCGCCTCTCAGTTAAGGATGATTCTGGAAAAACCGCGAAGTTAAGCTCAGGGTCTCCTGCACGGTATCTGCTTCCAGTGGGAGCACATATCTTTGTGGAAAAAGGTTCAACGGTTTTTCCAGGGGATGTGTTAGCCAAAATTCCACGAGAAACAACAAAGACTAAAGATATTACTGGTGGTTTGCCACGTGTGGCAGAATTGTTTGAAGCGAGGAAGCCAAAGGATCATGCCGTGGTTAGTGAAATTGACGGAGAGGTTTCTTTTGGTGGGTTCGTGAAGGGCCTTCGAAAGGTCACTGTGGATAATAAAATTGGCGATGTTAAGGAATACTTAATTCCACGTGGGCGTCATATTAATGTCCATGAAGGGGACTGGGTACGTGCTGGAGAGCCCTTAATGGATGGTTCTGCAAATCCGCATGATATCCTGGCTGTTCTTGGCCCACGGGAGTTGCAGAAGTATTTGGTTAACGAAGTGCAAGAGGTGTATCGTTTGCAGGGTGTGGTCATTAATGATAAGCACATTGAAGTCATCACAAGGCAGATGTTGAAGAAAGTCAGAATTGAAGATGCCGGTGATACTTCTTTCCTACCTGGAAC
>BS_KBA_SWE02_21mDRAFT_10000512_pt1 | contig 14582 bp, 9 predicted proteins | sample BalSeasSWE02_21m_FD_9196 | JGI IMG/M metagenome (IMG submission 9196)
AAACAAGCAATTTTCCATCTTTCATTAATAACTTTCCATCCATCCAAACAGTTGGTTTCTTAACAACTCCATCAAGATGTATTGGAACATTTACACTACCGCCCATAGAAACATTGTTTCCAAGTGCGATGTGAATCGTTCCCATTACTTTTTCATCTTCAAGTAAAATTCCGCTAAGCTTTGCTGAATCATTGGTTCCAATTCCAAACTCTGCAATATTGCGTGCATCTTTTCCAACTTTATCCAACATTACTTTTAGTTTATTAGCGAGTATTCCACCAGTAATTTTTGTTGCAAATCCATTTTCAACTTCTATTTTGATATTAGTATTCTTAATTAATCCTAAACCTGCCATCGAACCATCAACAACAAAAACTCCGTTTGATGTTCCTTCAACAGGGGCAAGAAAAGCCTCACCTGTGGGCAGATTACCGCTCTCTCCGCTTGCGTGGAATAATCCTTTACTAGCGTAGGCTTTTCTTCCTGCGATAGAAAAATTAATATCTGTTCCAATGGCAGTAGTTACATGAATTTGTTTTCCGGTTTCCAAAATTTCTGTAAGCTTAATAGTTCTTTTTGAAATAGATTTATAATCCGCATTCATACCGCGAATCATCACATTTTTTGTTATTCCTGGAAAAGTTGCAATTCGTACACCATTAGCAGATGCACTCCTTCTCGCATTTGTATGTGTTAATGACTTTGCAGTTGGACAAAAGACAACATCAAACTTTTGCATTAAGTCAGCAACTACCGGAGAAGGTTCTTCGCCATTAATTATTCCGGATTTAATTTCAACTAGTAAAGATTCGTAACCCAATCTTACAGCATTTTCGTGGAGTGAAATTCCAATTTCTCTTTTTAACTCATCTGTAATGACAAGAATTTTTTCATTCTTTTTAGTACCCATACAATCACGTATTGCAATTGCAGATGCTGAATCGAGTTTCGTTAATTTTTTCATTTTTTCTCCAAATCAGTGCATTATTTTTATTTCAACTCTAACAAATTAAACAACTTATTTTGTCATCCCTTTTTCAAGACCGTGTGCATTGGGTCCCATTTCTGATTTTCTAAGTAAGAATGCAAAAAGTAATCCTAAAAATCCAAGTGCTGAAAAAATCCACATTCCAGGAGTGTAACCACCAGGATTTGTTGCGCTTGCACCGGAGTAATCATTTGCAAAACCAATCATCAAATTAAATCCAAACAGACCAATGTTTTGAATCATTGTCATCAATCCATAAGCAGTGCCAAGTTTGGATGAATCAACGATGAGAGCAACTGACGGCCACATTACTGCAGGCACAAGTGAAAACGCAATTCCCATCATTGCCATTGGTAAGATTAGATAAATTGGTATAGCAGCATTAATATCAAAAAAATTAAAACTTAGATGAATGAAATCACTATCTGCCATTTCAGCCGGTTTACCGAACTGGTAAGCCATCATTAAATAAACAGGAATAATGAGTAGCGAACCAAACATCATTAACAAAGACCGCTTCCCGATTTTATCAGCAAGCAAACCAAACAAGGGTGTAAATACCATTGCAGCAAGAGTTAAAATGCTGGAAAGATTTCCGCCAACTTCTCTTGTGGTTCCATGAGCTTCCTGAAAATATTTAATCGCAAAAGTCTGGAATGGAAACATTGCAGAGTAAAATGTTACGCACAATGCTGTTATATACCAGAATGATTTTGAGAATGATTTTGATTTGAGAAAAAGGAATAATGCAACAACGATCAAAACAATCAGATAAATTGCCCAATTATCAGGATTGATAAAGCTTAGAATTATTATAACACCTGCAATCGCTGCAAAGATGAACCATCGAGTATTTTCTTTAATCCTTAAAATATCTGATAAAAGAATTGCATCTTGCTCACCTTCTTTTGGAAGATCATAATTTTTTGAAGCGTAAACATCAAGAAAGAAATACAATACAACGCAAATAAAAGCAAACACTCCACCCGCCACAGTGATCCAAAGCGGGGATTGCCAATATTCATACAAACTTTTGCCCCATGAAGGAGAATTAAGAGCCATAAATGAACCCAACCTTGCAACGGTAAGATTCAATCCAAATGCAAAAGATAATTCTTTACCTTTAAACCAACGCGCAATAATCGTTGTAATAGCAACTATCATTGATTCAGCTCCCAAACCAAAAAGTAATCTTCCTGCAGACATCAACCAGATATTTCCCGTTAAAGCCGTTACAAGTGAGCCAAGCATAATGAATGCAGTAAATATCAACACTGATCTCTTTGTTCCAATACGGTCAATCAACATTCCACCGATTAAAACCATAATAATATTCGGGAAAGAATATATTGCATTAAGTAATCCTATGTTTGAATCTGAAAATCCAAGCTGAGTTTTAAGTAAATCGGCAAGAGGACTGATGCTATCGTAGATATAATAGTTGCCCATCATAGCTAAGCTTATCAGCAATAATGCAGTCCATCTTAATAATGTTGATGGCTGGGGTTTGAGAGAAATTTCTTTTGTATCCATAAGTATTTTCTATTTTATTTAATCACGCGAATCGCAGAGGCGTGAAAATTTTTGCTAAAAAATGTCATACTTCGACAAGCGCAGTATAACAGGAACTTGAATTATAATTTACAATTGCATTATAATAAAAAAAGCAGATACCTAATAAAAGTATCTGCCTTTAAAACCATAAACATCCTCAAATTATTTAGCTGGAATATTTTTTAATACAGTTTTAAGTTGATTATAAAATTCAGGTACTGTTGATATTTGCAACTTCTCATCTGGTGAGTGAACATCACACATTGTTGGACCAAAAGAAATCATATCCATATCAGGGTATTTTTCTTTAATGATTCCACACTCAAGTCCTGCATGAATAGCAGTTACCTCGGGCTCTTTGCCGTACATTTTAGTAAATGTCGATTTAAAAACTTTCAAAATATCTGAATGAATATCTGGTGCCCAGCCTGGATATCCATCACCATAAGAAATATCAGCTCCTGCAAGCTTTAAAACTGTTGTAACCATGTTTGTTATATCAACATTTTCAGATGCAACCGGGCTGCGCTGACTTGTAACGATATTAACATTCTTTCCAACAGTTTCTACAACGGCAAGATTTGTTGATGTTTCAACTAATCCAGGAATATCATTTGACATTTTAATTACACCGTGAGGAATTGCATACAGTGCATTTACTAAATGCCTCTGTATTTTTTCATCCATCACTTTTTCAGGTGATGAATGTTTTTCTAACGAAACAACTAATCCAGGTTCAACACTTGCATACTCAGCTTTTACAGTTTCATTATATTTTGCAATAAATTTTTTGAATTTTTTATCATCATTTTTGGGAACAAGCACAACTGCAAATGCTTCACGTGGAATTGCGTTGTGTTTATTACCACCGTTTATTTCTGCCAATCGAAGATTATTTTCTTGTGAATAACTCCAGATTGCTCTGTTAAGAATTTTAACTGCGTTTCCTCTTCCAACATGAATTTCAAGACCTGAATGTCCGCCTTTTAATCCGGCAACTTTTAATTCAAACGCGGTATAATTTCTTGGAGATTTTTCTAACTTAGTTTTGAATGTGGCGTTAGTATTTTTTCCACCAGAGCATCCAATGAAAATAGTGCCAAGTTCTTCAGAATCCATATTAATAAGAATATCAGCTTTTAGCCAGCCTTTCTTTAAACTTGATGCACCGGTTAATCCTGTTTCTTCATCAAGAGTAAACAGACATTCAAGTGGTCCGTGCTCAACATCTTTTGCCTCAAGGACTGCTAATGCGCACGCAACACCAATTCCATTATCTGCACCAAGTGTTGTACCCTTTGCTTTTACCCAATCACCATCGATGTAAGGATAAATAGGATCTTTATCAAAATCGTGTTCAACGTCTCTATTTTTTTCACAAACCATATCAATATGACCTTGAAGAACAACTGTTTTAAGATTTTCTTTTCCCGGTGTGGCAGGTTTGCGGATAACAATATTACCAAATTTATCTTTTTCTGTTTGAAGTCCTAAACGTTTACCAACTGAGAAAATATACTCAGCAATTTTTTCTTCCTTTTTAGATGGACGAGGATATTTACAAATCTCCTCGAAATGATACCAAACCAATTCTGGTTTTAAATGACCTAATACTGATCCCATAATAGACTCCTTTTAGTTTATTTCTTTAAATGAAATGAATCCTTGTTCGTAAAGCTGAAAAATAAATTTTGTAGTTCTTTCGTGTTCTTCTTGAATATCATCACCAAATTTTTTCTTAAGATCTTTTATTATGTGATCCACTTTTGTTTTACCGTTTATCTTTTGCCAAACAGCGGAACCAAACTTATCAAGCTTTATTTTAAAGTGATCACTCTTAAGTTTTGGTGAGATTAATTTTACAACAACCTTATTTTTAAATTTTGGTACGATAACCGTTACCAACTCATCTTTATCCGCATCTTCAGAATAAAGTTTTATTGGGGTGAGATCAAGTGTATTAACACTCTTTAAGATTTTTTTTCGTTCTTTAAATGATAATGCCATATACTAACGAGAAACCTTTTATTACAAATGCTTCGATGTCATCCTGTCCGTCTCAACGAACTGTCGAATGATGAAAGTAAATTTTTATTAAAAATTAAATGTCACACTTCGACATGCTCAGTGTGACATTATAAATAAACTAAAAATATCTAATAATTACATAGATACTTGTGGTGGTGCAGGATCATCAGGTTTACCGGCATTCTTTACCGGAATCTGAACAAGCAACCACGCGATTAACCCGAATACAATTAAGCTAACGAAGAAAGATGGCTCTGCGAAAAATTCAAACAATTTAATTTCTCCAAACGCAAGCCCGGCAAACAGAAGCCCAATGAGCGCTTCGCCTGCAATCAAACCTGCTGCAATCAGAACTCCATTATTTTCCACTCTTGATTTCTGAGCATCATTAAAGCCTTTCTTAGCATTAACTCTCTCAACAATTCCTTTAATCATACCACCAACAAAAATTGCAAAAGTGGTTCCTAAAGGAAGATACATTCCCACGCTAACAAGCATTGGGCTTTTTACATTCATTAAAATGAAACCAACACCCATTAACATTCCTGTAAATATTAAAATCCATTCCATATCACCGGCAACAATTCCTTTTGAAAGGATTGCCATTAAACTAGCTTGCGGTGCAGGAAGTGCATCTCCGCCAAATCCAGTTCCGCCCATTTTAATATCGCCTTCGTGTAATATTAAAAGTGGAATAAACATTATCGCAGCAGAAACTACAACACCAATTATATCACCGACCTGCATTTTCCAGGGAGTACCACCAAGAAAATGTCCGGCTTTTAAATCCTGTAACATTTCTCCAGCAACAGCGGCGGCAACGCAAACAACAGCAGCAACACCAAGAACAGCAGCAACGCCTTGTGTTCCTTTCATTCCAAGGGCAACCATTAATATTGCGGCAATAACTAATGTGGATAGTGTTAATCCACTTATAGGATTATTGCTTGATCCGATGATTCCTACCAAGTAGCCGGAAACAGCAGCAAAGAAAAATCCGGCAACAATCATTACAACTGTTGCAACTAACGCAGCAACAACATTTTCTGCGAAATAATTATAAATAAAGAATGTTGCAACGGCTGTTCCTAAAATTCCAATCATAATCCATTTGAAACTAATATCTTTCTCAGTTCTGATTTCTACGTGTTCACCAGTTGCGGCTTTTTTTACATCACCAACAGAACGAGCAATACCTGTAATAAGACTTTTTCTCATTTTCCATAATGTAAAACCTGCGCCAACCAACATTCCGCCGATAGCAATTGGTCTAACGTAACTCTTCCAAACTGTAACCATAGTAGCAGCCCAATCAAAATCAGCAGGCATCTCCTGCCCATAATATTTGAAGTATGCAATCATTGGTGTTAATAATCCCCAGGCAAGCACTCCACCGCTAAAGTTAAGAGCAGCTAATCGTGGTCCAATTATATATCCAACACCCATATATGCTGGACTAACATCAGGTGATTTAAAAAGTAAACTACCTTTACCAAGCGTAAATAAATGATCCCAGGAAGTTGCAAATAATTTGAACTGACCTAATGATTGAATAACTGCACCGATTCCCATTGCACTAAATAAAAATTTAGATCCACCGCCGCCGTGTCTTCCGGCTTTGTGAATTTCTGCTGCAGCAACAGATTCAGGAAAAGGTAAATCAACATCTTCAACCATTACTCTTCTAAGTAATGCAACAAACATAATTCCAAGAATACCGCCAGCAACCATTATTGCGGCAGAAATCATGTAATTACCGGGAGTGAAGAAAGGATTCCAAATACCTGCAATAAAAAATGCGGGTAATGTGAAGATAGCTCCGGCAGCAATTGATTCGCCAATCGAACCAACAGTTCTGGTAAAGTTTTCTTCTAAAATAGTACCTTTCATTATTTTGATTAAAGCCATACCGATTACAGCAGCAGGATAAGTTGCAGCGATAGTCATTCCAGCTTTTAATCCTAAGTAAGCATTTGCGGCACCAAGTACAACGGCTAATACAAGTCCGATCAAAAGAGCACGAACAGTGAATTCCGCCATATTGGTTTCGGGTGAGACAAAAGGAACAAATGGTTTTTGTTCTGCCATTTTTTTTCTCCTATTACTGAGCAATTAAAATTGTGGTTAGAGCCACATTTTCTCTAAAAATAGTGGGCTAAAGTTAAGCAGGAATGTATATCATTCTCAACACTTTTTTATCTTTTTAGAAAGATAATTTGATATGGCTTATAATTTTTTGGCTGCTAATTTTTGGGAAATATTATTTCAATATTAGTTCCGCTTCCCTGTTCACTCTCAATGTTCAATTTACCGCCCAACAATTCAACATATTTTCTAGTAATAGTTAATCCGAGACCCATTCCTTCAAATTTTCTGTTTAGCCCTTCACTTCCCTGTCGAAATGGTTCGAATATCTGACTAAGATCTTCTTCGGGAATACCAATACCAGTATCAGTTACTTTTATTATTACATTTTCTGACGATTCATTTAACGAAATAGCAATTTCGCCTTCATTTGTATATTTAACTGAATTATCAATAATATTATACAAGACTTTGTGAACAATATTAAGATCAGAATTAATGAAAACTTTTTCTTGTTCACACGAGATAATAAATTTTAATCCCTTTTTATTGATAGCATCTGAAAAAGCATATTTAGATTCTTGTATTAATGTTACTAGATCAATATTACTAAATATTAAATCAAGATTTTTTGATTCGATCTTTGAAAGATCAAGAATTGAATTAAGAGTCTCATTTAATCTCCTGCTGCTTCTATGAATTATCTTTGCCATCTCTCGATGGTTTTTATTATCCATTTCAGAAAGCAGTAGTTCAGAAAATCCAATTATTCCGCTCATTGGTGTATTAAGTTCGTGACTCATATTAGAAAGAAATGTTGTTTTTAAGCGATCCATTTCTTCAGCCTTATTTTTTGCAAGAATTAAATCAAGTTCAAGTTTCTTTCTTTCTGTGTTATCACGAATAATGGCTAAAAGAATTTCTTCATCCCCTTGCTTGATAAGTTTAGCACTTATTTCAACCGGTATCATTGTTCCGTTTTTTCTTTGATGATTTGTTTCAAAAAGAATTCCCTCAGGATTATTTATTGATGCAAAAATAACCTCGATATCCTTTTTTTTATCAAAACTAAGATCTAGCAATTCCATTTTAAGCAATTCAATTGTAGAATATCCATATGTATCAAAAGTTTTTTGATTAGCTTCAAGTATTTTCCCATTCTTATCAACACTAAGTATCATATCATTTGCATACTTTGTTAAGGATGTATATCGTTCAGTTAGTGCATCTTTTTCTTTTCTTAGTATAAATGTTCGGGTTAAAAAATGTAATCGGCTTCGCTTCCAGATGGCGTAAGTAATACTTGCAGAAAGAATTATTAATAAGAATGAAATTATTGAGACTATTATTGCTGTGTTCTTAGTCGATTCAGCAACTTTTTCTTGATTGATCTTTGCTAGCAAAATCCAATCAGTTCCGGGAATTTCATTTACCGATGCAAAAATTTCTGATCCTTTAAATTTTGCGTCTTTAAAGAAATCTTTTCCTTTTATAAATGACTCTAATTCATTTTTATCTTGCTTACTAATTGGTATTGTCCGGATTTTGAATTCATTATCTTCTTGAATATCCTTTAAAATAAATCCCAGATCACTTTGCTTTTTCAGTAAGATGTATTCAACATCTTGAGTTTCTCTTTTAGTATATGATATAATCGGATGCAGATATTCAAAGAATGAAACTTCAGTCCATAAATAACCGACGATTTCATTTAAATTTTTAATCGGAGTGATGATTGCCTGTAAAAGTTCTTTATTATCACCAAGGTAAAGATTTGATAGTGCGGATGAATCTTTTTGTAGAAGTACAATTAATTCATGTTTTAAAAAGTGGTCATATATCGCTTTTGTACTGTCTGTTGAATAAAGCAGATCAGCCTTTTTATTAAAGATGTTTATGCTAACGAATTCAAAATCGTTTTTTATTTCCTTTGTCCATTTGTTGATAGTATTGCGCAGTGCACGCGGCTGTTTTTTTGTGAACAAAGCTTTTAGATCATTTTTAACTTCGGGAAGCAAAAGATAAGACGCAATGGCTCTCTTTCTTTGAAGTTGTTCCTTGCTAATTTGAGCAAGTTTTATTTCTTTTATGGTTGCAACGTGTCTGTATAATTCATCTTCAATAGCATTTTTTCTGTCGTTATAAATTAAGTAGCCCGCGATTGAAATAATTATTGCAATTGCAAGAAAATATAATAAATACTTAAAAGGGAATCTATCTTCAGTTATTTTTTTCATTACTAATCTTTCAAACTTTCTTTAAGAATAAACTTAAAATTTTAATTTTCTTATTCCAATATGGCAAATTGCAAAATCATATTTAATTGGATCTTCAGAATCAAACTTTTTTAGATTTTGTGTTATTTCTTCCGCCATTTGCCAGCTAACATTCTTTCTTTTAGTAAGTTTTAATGATTTACTAATTCTAGCAATATGCGTATCAACCGGTATTACAAGTTTACTGGTTGGTATTTCATTCCACAACCCAAAATCAAGTTCATCCTTTCTTACCATCCAACGTAAAAACAGATTCATTCGCTTACAGGCACTGCCCTTATCGGGTAAAGGAAACATAAATTTTATGCCATTTGATATATCACCAAAAGATCGTGAAAATGAGTTTAAGAAGTGATTTGAAAAATTTGATATTCCGTTTTTTACATTTTTATCGGAAAGATTGTAACCTTGTATAAATATTTGCTTGATTGATTTATGTTTTTTGATTTCTTTATTAAGGATAATAAACAGTTTTATTATATCATCTTCAGAATAAAATCTATGTTTAATACCTGCAAGTTTTATTGAATCTTTCTTTGCAGAAAAATTTTTTATAAACAAAAATGGTTTTTCATCAAAAATTAGCATCAATTTCTTTAACGCATTTTCAATCTGTTTAACATTTCCATAAGCAAAGATTGATGCAATTAATCCAATCAGCTCAATATCTTTTTCATTATCAAACATATGAAGAAACTGTAATGGATCGGGTTCGAGTTTTGTTCGATCAAAAGCTATGTAATTATATTCTAATTTTTGATTGAGTTCCATATTGAAAATTAAACTAAGTACACAAATAAAAAGACGGGCACTTAGCCCGTTTCATAAATTCCTTGGATTATTAACAAGCAATTGAAGGATCACCCCAAACACCAAACGACGAAGCAAGAAATGATGTTTGCCAAGTTAATCCAGCATCACTCGATCTAAAAAAATGATTAATATTGGCTACTGCTGAAATATAATTTGGATTTGTTGAATTTATCGCAATGGACACTTCTTCCGGCTGATTGCTGTTTGCATCATCAACACGAATATTTGGATATTGTGGATAAGCTATAGTTGAAAAAATGGAAATTGCTAAACTTATTAGTATAGAATTTTTCATGTCAGTCTTTAAGTTATTATTCCTATACAAATTTAAAATGTTTTAGCTTTAAATAAATGTAATATTTCAGTTTTTTCTCGAATTGCTATTCAATCGTTAGATTTGAGTATCAAAAAATAAATTGTTTATAAGAGAATCTTATGTTTGAAAAAAATAAAAAATTAAATATTGTTTTTGAATACTTTGCAATTGCATTTGGGGCAGCAATTATGGCGATTGGGATAGGCATTTTTTTAGTTGACGCTAAGGTCGTTCCCGGCGGAGTAAGTGGGCTTTCTATGAGTGTCCATTATCTAACCGGTTTACCTGTCGGATTAATGATTTGGGTGCTTAACATTCCACTATATCTTTGGGGAGTTAAAGAGCTTGGTAAAGAATTTGGTGTTAGGACATTTTTTGGATTTACACTTAATTCATTTTTTATAGATTTTTTCAGAGGAGACATTCCCGGTTTTTCTTTCATTCGTTTGCAGGATACACCAACAATTAAAAACTTACAGCAAAATGATTTTATGTTCTTAATTTTAATAGGTGCCGCATTACTGGGATTAGGATTAGGGATAGTATTTAAATTTAAAGGTACAACTGCCGGATCAGATATTGTTGCAGCAATTATGCAAAAAAGATTTGGGATAAAACCCGGAATGGCCATTATGGTTACAGACTTTTTTGTAATACTTATTGCAGGGTTTATCATTGATTTCAAAGATCTTGCAGGTGAGCGTTCGGCTGTTACCTTAACTTTCTATGCTCTGTTTCTGTTGTTTATTTCCAGTCGTTTAGTTGATGTAATAATTGATGGATTTGATTATGCACGTTCAGTTAATATTATTTCCGATAGAAATGAAGAAATTGCAAAAGCGATAATGGATGATCTCAGTCGCGGAGCAACTGCACTAAAAGCACGAGGCCTCTACAGAAACATAGATCGCGAAGTTTTAACAACGGTTGTAACATTAAAAGAATTATCAAAACTTTTAAGCATAATTAAAAAAGTTGACCCAAGGGCATTTGTAACTGTGAGCAACGTGCACGAAGTAATGGGTGAAGGTTTTAGAAGAAGAATTTAATTAGTAATTAATAACTTTAGTGATTTAATTCACAGTGAGTTGTTTCTATCTAAATAATTCCTATTATGTTACTTTATTAAAACAAATGATGGAATAAGTTATTATTATGCAAGAAATATTAAGTTATGCAATTTTTGGAAACACAGTTTTAAATTATTTAACTGCGCTCGGTATTTTTATCGGCGGGATTGTAATTGTTTTTATATTCAAGAAATATATTTTAAGTCGACTAAAAAAATGGGCTGATTCAACCAGTACTTCTATTGATGATTTACTAGTCAAAGCAATTGAAAAATCTCTAGTTCCGGTTTTTTACTTAGGAGTATTTTATGTTTCAATTAAATCTTTAATACTCTCGCCCAATTTTGAAAAAGGAATTAATATCGCTGTAACTATTGTGATTACTTTTCTTGTTGTAAAAACAATTGTATCCTCAGTCAATTTATCACTACAGTCTTACTTTAAAAAAGCTGATGATTCAGATGAAAGGGAAAAACAGATTAAAGGAATTCGCGGAATTGTTAACCTTACAATCTGGGCTATCGCATTAGTTTTTCTTTTAGACAATCTCGGTATAAAGATAACAGCTGTCGTTGCCGGACTTGGAATCGGTGGAATAGCTATTGCATTGGCTGCTCAAGCAGTTCTTGGTGATCTTTTCAGTTACTTTGTTATATTTTTTGATAAACCATTTAAGATTGGAGATTTTATAATAGTTGGCGACAAAGTTGGGGTTGTAGAGTACACCGGTATAAAGACAACAAGAATACGTGCGCTAAGTGGTGAGCAAATTGTCTTTTCAAATACTGATTTAACTAATTCGCGCGTACATAATTATAAAAAAATGGAACGACGAAGAGTAGTTTTTAAACTTGGAGTGGTATATCAGACTCCCTCTAAAAAATTGAAAATGATTCCTCAAATAGTTAAAGAAATAATTGAGAAACAGGAAGATACTGTTTTTGATAGAGGACATTTCGCATCCTATGGTGATTTTAGTTTGAATTTTGAATTTGTGTATTATGTTACTGGTTCAGACTACAATAAATATATGGATATCCAGCAGTCGATCAATCTTACAATTTTCGAAGCATTTGAAAGAGAAGAAATTGAGTTTGCATATCCATCACAAACTCTCTTTGTAAACAAAGTAAATGAGGAAAAGTAGGGGACTTACTCACAGGTTACATAAAACTGCTATAATAGTCATCGCGAACAATTCGCCGCGGCGAACTAGAGTGAAGAAATCTGTTAAATTTAGTTAGCGTTGAGATTGCTTCGTTCCTCGCAATGACTTTTTAAATAATTCAGCAATAGTTCTACAAATAGTTTTTAAGATCACCGTGCATTATGAATTTCTCTTATCTTATTGGCTCTTGGTTTGTAAAGAGTATGATACAAAACGTCTAGGTAAGCATTCATTTCACTCATTTCGATGTTAGAAGTATAATTCCAAAACCCATATATTTTCGCTAGTGAAAGAAGCTTGCTAGCGTGAAGTTCCCAATTGTATGTTGTATCCACTCGCTTAATTCCATTTTCAGAAATTTCGTTCCAATATTTTGGATTTTTTTTGCACTGCTCTAAAAACGCTAAAATTATTTTCTGGCTTTCTTTTTCTTCAATCGGATCGATTAAGAATCCTGATTTTTTATTCTGAATTATTTCCAGGGGTCCTCCATAGAGTGTTGCAAAAGTTGGAAGACCGGAACGCATTGACTCGATAACAGTTAATCCGAATCCTTCAAATAATCCGCACTGAACAAAAATTCCTTTTCTATCTGCAACCACTCTATAAACTTCACCGGATTTATCTTTACGTAAAAGTTTTCCAATCCATCGAATTTTTTTATGGAGTTTATACTTCTCTATAAGATTATGCATAACATTTATCTGAGCTTTTTCTTCAATATCTGTTGAATCATCAGCATTAATCTTTCCAGCAATTAAAATTAGATTTGCTTGTTCATTAATTTTTGAATTTTCACCAAACCATTTAACAAGAGCAGTTATATTTTTTATCTTATCTAACCTGCCCATTGTAAATATGGGGGTTCTTTCAGGATGTTCAAGTTTACCAATCGTTTCAGGATCATCAATGTTTTCAAATAAAAGTGCATTAAGTTCTTTTTGTATTCCTGTAAATCGTGACTCTTTTTCAGTGTATGGAAAAAATATTTTTTTATTAACGCCTGGCGATACAATGTTAAACTTTGGATGAAACAAATTTATTCCACCTGTAACTCGATATAACCCCGGCATTGAAAAATTTAAGTAAGATTCATATTGACCGATTACATCATCGGTCCCTGCAATTTCCTGGTATGAAGAGGTAAGAATAAAATTAGCCGAATTCATTGCAATTAGATCAGCAGTAAACTGAACAGAGAAATGATAATCGTCATCCATCTTATCCCAATACAACCCGCTGAACAAATATTTACATTTTTCAAGAGCGTGAGCAATGTTGCATTGTGTAACTTTAAATTTTCTGGAAAGCAGAGTTGCAACCATGTTTCCATCAGAATAATTTCCAATAACCAAATCTGGCCTTTCACCAAACTCAGCAAGAAGTTCACGATATGAATCCTCTGCAAAGTCTTCTAAATATGGCCACATTTCAAAACGTGAAATCCAGTTATCAGTTACTTTTTTATTTCCATCTCTAAAAGGAACTCTTAAAATGTATGTATTCTTTGTATCAAAAACTTTTTCAAGTCTTTTATTACAGGTCGTGCCTTCTGCATTAGGAATTAATCTAGTAAGAATTAATATTTTAGGAACTGCATTTACACCTGAGCTCTTAATGGAATTCATTACTTCCTGCTCCAAAGCTTTAACCTGATCCAAAATGTAAACTACCTGTCCACCCGTATCTGGTTTTCCAAGGACTCCCTGCTGTCCAAAATATCCGTGAGGAGAAACGGCAACGATATTAAATATCATTGGGATTTTTGATAGAAAACCTTTCAACAGTTCATGATCCGGTGCCTGCATTAATTCTCTTAATTGTTCAAGAGTTTCAATAATTAATCCGGCAGTATTTCCCAGTCCTGGTTCAAAACCAATTTCCTGTAATTGGTTTTTAAATTTTGAATATGGTTCGCTTTCTTTTTTATCGTTTAGAAAAGTCAAAGCTTGATCAATTCTGCGTATAAGTTCATCGTGGCTGCTAATTCTATCATTAAGAATCAATTGCTGTGCTTTATGCTTATGCACAAATAGAAAATCAAACAACGCTTTTCTAAGGTTTTCAGGTTCTGTAAACATTTTGCTTGATAAATATCTGTTTAGATATTCAAAACCTTTTCCAATACTTTTATGATCACTTACGCTCGGAAATTTTCTGTAAAATGTTTCAAAGTTTATAGTAAGCTGATTGTTGTCCAGATCTGGTCTTACATATTTTTCTTTTGCAATCTGATATTCTTTTGGTGTAATCTTTTCATAAATAAATTCCTCAACATTAAATA
>BS_KBA_SWE02_21mDRAFT_10000513_pt1 | contig 14578 bp, 17 predicted proteins | sample BalSeasSWE02_21m_FD_9196 | JGI IMG/M metagenome (IMG submission 9196)
TGGTGGCGCCATGTACACGGTGCAAACCTTGTGGACCATGGCTAGAGAGAACCTGGACGTGGTGACAGTGATCTACCGGAACAACAGTTACGCTATCCTCAATATTGAACTGATGCGTACCGGGGCCGGTATGCCCGGCGCGAAGGCGCAATCCATGCTCTCACTGGAGAATCCTGAACTGGACTGGGTGGCGATGGCCCGGGGCATGGGTGTGCCTGGGCGAACCGCAAGCACGATCGAGGAATTTTCCGAGGCCATGGAACAGGCGCTTGCCCGCAAGGGTCCCTCGTTGATCGAGGCCATAGTGCCATCGCTCAAGCTGGGGTGAAAAATAGGGGGACAGAAATCAAGATACGGGGACAGCAACCTTAACTTGATAAGCAGCATGTAGGGTGCGTTTCACGCACCGAACCAGACGGTGCGCAGAGTGCACCCTACCGACTCCGGCAGGTTCGTCACACAGTTGGAAGTGGTCCCCCAGCGTGACGGTTGCAACGAGGTAAGTCCGGGGCATAGATCAAAAGCTTGGGTGCCTTTCCTCCAGCTTGTGGAGGATATGGTTGCTGTCCCCCTGATCGCACCGAACCAGACGGTGCACAGAGTGCACCCTACCGACTCCGGCAGGTTCGTCACACAGTTGGAAGCGGTTCCCGAGCGTGACGGTTGCAACGAGGTAAGTCCGGGACATAGATCAAAAGCTTGGGTGCCTTTCCTCCAGCTTGTGGAGGATATGGTTGCTGTCCCCCTGATTACGGTTGCTGTCCCCCTGATTACGATAAGGTTGCTACCCCTCCTTAAAATTAATGGGTGCCTGTCACCCAATTGCTGGCGTACTAGCTACGCGTTTTCTTGCGCGGCGCCGCCTTCTTTTTGGCTCTGGCTTTTGGCGGGGTCTTGCTGGATGCCTCGGGTGGGGAAGACCTGCGTTTGCCTACCGGTGGCGGTGCGTTTTCTTCCACAAAACCCATGGCCAGATTGAAGGCGCTTTCGCTGAATTCGAGAACTTTCTGGAACTGCTCGTCACTGAGTTTGCGCACGCCATCGCGTCTTCTGAGGATGTTCACGAAGCGCCGTTCACGTTCTATCTGGCGGCTCAAATTGCCTGCTCCGAGACCCTCCAGAACTTTTTCCAGTTGCGGGTTGTAGGTGCGGGCGAAGCGGATGATAAAAGGCAGGGGATCGTTGCGCGCCAGAAGGGATGCGAGTCTTAAGACCAGGTCAAAGGACAAGGTGGCTGTGCCGTTTTCCACCGCCTTGAGCAGTGAGGTGTCGGCCATGTCCAGGGACTTGCTTAGATCCTCCAGCGTCAGCCCAGCGGTTTCGCGCATGTCATGCAGCGCGGTACCCGCCTGCTGCATGGCCTCCAGACGATCGGGTGACAGGGAATTCAAAAGTGGTGAGTCCAGTAACAGATTGCTGCCCCAGCGCAGGGAGGCCTCGCCACGCTTGAGCATTCCCTTGAAGGCGCCGCTGGCCAGGCCACCGGTCAGTCGGGCCGCCGATTCCAGCAGGGACGGATCGTTAGCTGTGCCAGTGGCCGCGTCCGCCTTGCCTCGTTCCCCTGGATTGGATCGAGTCTCTTCCTCGTTCCGGCTGTTCACATCGTGTTCCTTGTCTGAGGTTTTCATCCATGGCTCCCCTGTTGCAGTTGAATCAATGATGCACCTATGGGGCAGTTGTTTGCCAGTCTATACGTCCCGGCAGCTTGCGGCGGTATAATGTTCGGGCCAAAAGATGAACAGGAAAAGGCAAGCCCATGCCAAGTATCCAAAGCAGACTGTTAAACGGATTTTTTCGTGTCTTCGTGCGTCCACGTATTCACGAGAAGGCTGACATCCCGGAAATACGCAGGTTTGTAGCGCGCATGGATGTGCGCCTGGCCAAACCCTGGCCGGGGCAGGCGCTACGGGCTACGGAACTCGGTGGCGTACCTTGTGATTACCTGGAGTTGGCTGGCAATCGACCGGACCGCGTGCTGTTGTACTTGCACGGTGGCGGNTTCATTTTTCATGCGCCGAAGCTGTACCACAGTTTTCTCGGCAGACTGTGCGACGTAACACGGACCAATGCCTGGTTGCCCGACTACCGGCTGGCGCCAGAGCATCCGTTCCCGGCGGCGCCCGAGGACTGTCTTGCTGCTTACCGTGGTTTGCTGGATAAAGGCGTGGCGGCGGAGAACATCGTGATCATGGGTGATTCTGCGGGCGGTAATCTGACGCTGGTCACCTTGCAGCAAGCGCGCAAGGCAGGACTGCCCATGCCGGCCTGTGCCGTGACCCTGTCCGCAGCCAGCGAGGGTGGAGCCCCGAGTTCCACCGTCATCGCCAATGCTCGCCGTGATCCTATGTTCAACATCGAGGCTATGATGTTATTCAGAGAAACCTACCTGCGGGATGGCGATCCCTTTGATACCAGGGCCTCGCCGTATTACGGGAGTTTCGAAGGCTTCCCGCCCATGCTCATGTTTGCCGGAAGCACCGAGATGTTGCTGGACGATACCGTGAGTGTGGCCAGGCGCGCCGCCTACCAGGGTGTGCGAGTGCAGGCCCAGGTGTGGCAAAGCATGATCCACGTCTTTCCCCTGTTCCACCAATTGCCTGAATCAGACCAGGCCCTGGAGACCATCACCGGATTTATCAACCAGGCCCTGGATAATCCTGCTGATATACGCATGCCCGGCGAGATTCCTCGGGGAATTGTGACGATGAATACCTTTCCGCTGCCTGGCTGATCAGCTTCCGATACGACTCAGCCGATCAGGCTGCCCCCCGGAAGTTGCTCGGCCAAGATGCCGCTGTTCACCAGGCGGGTGACTGCCGCCATGTGCTGATCCAGGCGATGATCCTTCTTGTTCAGGGCCACCTCGGTACGCACGATGGCGTGCACCGCTTCCAGTTCGGGTGTGGTGCGCAATGGCCGCTGACTGTCGATGGCATGGGCGGCGCCCATGAGTTCGATGGCCAGGATGGTGGCCAGGTTGTCACAGATGGCCAGCAACTTGTGGCCTGCCCAGGGCGCCATGCTCACATGATCTTCCTGACCGGCGGAGGTCGGTATGCTGTCGACGCTGGCCGGGTGGGCCAGGGTCTTGTTTTCCGAGGCCAGGGCGGCCGCCGTGACCTGCGCCATCATGAAGCCGGATTCCACGCCCGGCTTTTCAGTCAGGAACATGGTCAGACCCGGATTGACCCGGCGCACCAACAAGTCGGTGCGGCGCTCGGAAATATTACCCAACTCGGCTGTGGCGATCGCCATAAAATCGGCAATAAATGCCAGCGGCTCGGCATGGAAATTACCACCGGAAATCACGTTGTCCCCGAAAATCAGGGGATTGTCGGAAACGCTGTTGCACTCAAGCTCAAGCGTGCGGGCAGCGTGCCAAAGCGTATCCAGCACCGCGCCAAAGACCTGGGGCATGCAACGCACAGCGTAGGGATCTTGCACGCGATCGCAGCCGCTGTGACCACCGTGGATGTCACTTTCACTGAGCAGGCTGCGGAATAGCTCGGCCACCTTGATCTGACCCGGCAACCGGCGCGCCTCGTGCACCCGTGCATCGAAGGGTGAATAACTGCCGGCGAGTCCCTCAACCGTCAGGGCGCCGGCAACGATCGCCGTGCGCAGCAGGATATCGAGTCGGAACAGACCTTCCATGGCCAGCGCTGCGCTGACCTGTGTGCCATTGAGCAGTGCCAGTCCTTCCTTGGCGCCCAACTCAACGGGCCTGGCGTGGGCTGCTGCCAGCAAGGCCTCGCCGGCGAGTTCGGTGCGACCCTGGCTGCCTTCGCCCTCGCCGATCAACGCCAGCGCCAGGTGCGCCAAAGGCGCCAGGTCGCCGGATGCGCCCACAGATCCCTTGCCCGGAATGGTCGGCAACGCATCGTGATTGAGAAGCGCCAGAAGCGTGTCTACTACCTCGGGTCGAATACCGGAAAAACCCACGGCCAGGCTGTTGGCCTTGAGCAGCATGACCCGGCGCACGATATGCCGGGGCAGGGGATCGCCCACGCCACAGGTGTGTGATCGCACCAGGTTGTATTGCAGGTCCCGGACCTGCTCCACCGAAATACTCTGATTGGCGAAGGCACCAAAACCGGTGTTGATGCCGTAACGGGGTTCACCGCGTGCGACTGCTTTGTTCACCGCATCCACACTGTGTTGCATGTTACCGCGCGCCTGCTCGGCCAACCTGGCGTGGCCCGCGCTTGCGGCAAATTCGCGCACCAGTTGCAAGCTCAAGTCGTGGCCCGTGAGTTGTAGCTCAGACATGCCGTTGTCCTTTGATGTACACGGCCGCAGGGAGCAGGCCGCCAAGTTGGTAGGTCAGGGCCCGTGGGTCAGCCAGATCCCACAGGCAGAAATTTGCAATTTTACCCGCTTCCAGTGTCCCCAGTTCTGCGGCCTTGCCCAGGGCGCTGGCGGCATGACGGGTGACCCCCAGCAGGCATTCATCGGGTGTCAGGCCGAAGAATACCGGAGCCATGTGGATACAGGTAAGTAAACTTGCGATGGGCGACGAACCGGGGTTCAGATCGGTGGCCAGCGCCATGGGCACCCGGTGTTGGCGGAACAGGGCCACTGGCGGTTTTTGGATTTCTTTCAAAAAGTAGAACGCCCCGGGCAGCAATACGGCCACACTGCCAGCGCGACCCATGGCGGCAGCGCCTGCCGCACCGGTGTACTCCAGGTGGTCGCAGGACCAGGCGTTCATCTTCGCAGCCAGCTCGCTGGCGCCCATATTGGAAAACTGCTCGGCGTGCACCCGGCAACCCAGACCCAGCGCAGTGGCCTTTTTGAAAAGCTTGCGCATGTGCTCAACTCCAAAGGCGATGCGCTCCACGTAAATGTCCACCGCCTCGGCCAGTCCATCGGCGGCCACGGCCGGGAGCATGTCATCACACACCTGGTCAAGGTAATGATCCGCCAGGGCGCCTGCCGGGATGGCGTGGGCGCCCAGGAAGGTGGGATGAATATCCACGCCGGATAACTCGCCCAGCCTGGCAATGGCGCGCAGCATTTTCAGCTCGGATTCAGTGTCCAGACCGTAGCCGCTTTTTACCTCGATGCTGGTGACACCTTCCCGAAGAAGCGCATTCAAGCGGGGCAATGCGCTGGCCGCCAGGTCTTGTTCGGGGCATTCACGCACGGCCTTCACGGTGGCCAGGATGCCGCCGCCTGCCTTGGCGATGTCCTGGTAACTGGCCCCTGCCAGCCGCATCAGGTGCTCACCCAGGCGGTCGCCCGCCCACAGGGCGTGGGTGTGACAATCGATGAAACCGGGCAACAAGGCGCGCCCCCGGGCGTCCAGGGTCTCCCGCGCCGGCCCGTCTACACCCAGCCCTACAATCCTGCCATCGCGTATTGCCAGGCTGTCTTCGCGCGCCGGTAATACCTGTTCGCCGGTCATTGGGTACAATCGGGCGTTGGTAATCAGTAAGTCAAACAAGGTTGCCCCCGTTAATCGCGTGAATGCGTGCAAGCGTCCCGGGCTTAAGTTGGATCGCCACAATGCCACAGACATTGAGCTTTGATTTTATCCTTACGCCGGACGGTGTTCGCGAGAACGCCCGCCTGCTGGTGGATGATAGCGGATTCATCAGCGCAATAGAGGATGCGGGCAAGGAATCGCGCGCCGGCTATTTCGCCCTGCCGGGTATGCCCAATGCCCACAGCCATTGCTTCCAGCGGGCACTGGCCGGGTTCGGCGAGCGTAACCTGGGCGCCGACAGCTTCTGGGATTGGCGCGAGCACATGTACCGGCTGGCCAACCGGGTGACTCCCGAGGCTATGTACATCATTGCCCGTCAAACCTATTCCGAGATGCTTGCTGCCGGCTTCACCGCGGTGGGTGAATTTCACTACCTGCACCACCTTCCCGACGGCAGCCCCTCACAAGACATGAGCGACGCAGTGCTACGCGCTGCTGCGGATGTGGGTATACGCCTGGTGATGTTGCCCGTGCTGTACATGCGTGGCGGGTTCAACGCTCCCCTGCAGCCCAGCCAGAAGCGCTTCGGGCATGATGATCTGGATGCCTATCTGCGGATGGTCGAGGCCCTGGGCAACATCCCTCGAGGCTTGGCCCCGCATTCCTTGCGTGCGGTACCGCTGGATCTGTTGCCTGAGTTGTTGCGGGCAGGCAGAGAACTACTGGGTCAGGATTGCCCCATACACATGCATATCTCGGAGCAGCAGCGCGAAGTACAGGACAGCATGATTCATCTCGGCGCCAGTCCCATCGATGCACTGGCGGACGCAGTGCAGCTGGATTGGCGCTGGAACCTGGTGCACGCGACCCATGCAACCGAACTGGAGTTGGGCAGGATAGCGAAAGCTGGTGCCCGCGTGGTCATTTGCCCGCTGACCGAAGCCTATTTGGGCGATGGCATTTTTCCTGCCACGGACTTTGTTGCACTGGGCGGCGAACTGGCCATCGGTTCGGATTCGGATGTGCGTATCGATGCCGTAGAAGAACTGCGTGTGTTGGAATATTCCCAGCGTCTGCGGCAACAGCTGCGTGCCCGCCTGTCCACCAAGGAGGGGTTGGGCGGTGGTCTATGGTCGCGCACCGCGCAAGCCGGTGCCCGGGCACTGGCCATGAACGTGGGCAGTCTTGCTGTGGGCTGCATGGCTGATCTTGTTGTCCTGAATGCCAAGACGCCGCCACTACAGGGACCCCGCGGGGAGCGCGCCCTGGATGCCCTCATTACTGCAGGCAGTCGTGAGAACATCGCGGATGTGTACGTGAGCGGACGCCTGCGGGTGAAGCGCGGTCAGCAGGAAGGACAGGATTTGCTGGGCAGACAATTTGCCAAGGTTGTCAGAGGATTACTGGATGACTGATATGCACGACGACGTGTTTGCCCACCGCCCGCCAGAGGTCGACGAAATCCCGCTGGTGGTCAGCGTGCCCCACACCGGTGTGCTGATTCCCGACGAGATGGCCGCAAGACTGGCCAGTGACGAGATGCGCGCCCTGCCCATGACTGACTGGCACCTGCATCACCTGTATGACTTCATCCCCGGCTTGGGTGCCGATCTACTGTGTGCCCGGTACAGTCGTTTCGTGGTGGACCTGAACCGTCCGCCCACACCGCGCGCACTGTACCCGGGACGTTTCGAGACCGGTCTTGTGGCCCTGGAAACCTTCAAGGGTGAACCCATCTGGAATGAACCACCGGATGAGATGCAGATTTCAGAACGACGGGAGCGCTATCACACGCCCTATCACGACAAGTTAAATGCATTGCTGCAAGACAAGCTGCAACGGTTCGGCCAAGTGTGGCTGATCGATGCCCATTCCATCGCCTCCCATCCCACCCGCATGCACGATCGCCTGGACAAGCACATCTACCTGGGTAATCGCGATGGTCTGAGTTGCGAGGAAGGCTGGTTTGAATTCATGGTTGGGCAGTTCGAGAACCGTGGCATGAGCGTCTCCCGCAACTACCCCTACAAGGGCGGCTACATCACTGACTACTACGGTGAGAACCCGGCAGTACAGGCCGTGCAGATAGAGATGAACCAGGAGTTGTACATGGATCAGGATGATCCGGCTTCCGGGCCCAGGCATCCGAACTTCGATGCGACACGACAGAAGCTGAGGGATTTGTTTGGGGGGATGGTGCAGCAGATACAGTTGATAAAGCCGGGTGAATAACCCGAACAATTGAAGTTGAATCGGGGTCGGGCCGCAACTGATTTACCGGCCAAGTATTGGTTACCAGAAAACCCGGTTCGACCCCATTGCTCGTTTTCCCTACCGAATTTTTAAACTCCCATCGTATACAGGTAATTAACGATAATGACCGAGAATATAAAGCACATTCACAGCTATTATTCACCCAATGATCTGTATAACAAGATCATTGATGGGCTTAACAAACTTGATACGGATCTGGCGAAGGTCACCCTGGATGATCTTCAGCCCGTGGATGAATTTCATATCCGCGGTGACACCGCGACCAAAGAACTGATTAAGCTCGCTGCATTTACACCGGATATGCACATCCTGGATGTGGGTTGTGGTATTGGTGGTTCTACGCGTCGTTTATCGCATGAAACAGGTTGCCGTGTGACCGGTATCGACCTGAGCGATGAATATATTGATACCGCTGAGAGATTGACGCAATTGCTCAAGATGCAGGAGCGCGTGGCGTTTCATGCGTGCAGCGCACTCGAATTACCCTATGCGGACGACTTTTTTGACGGCGTCTGGTCACTCCAGATGAACATGAATGTCGAAGATAAGCTGGGTTGGTTGAAAGAAACCTTCCGCGTGCTCAAACCCGGCGGTCGGGCAGTGTTGTATGAAGTGTGTGGTCATAAGAACACACCGCTGCATTTCCCGGTGCCGTGGGCCCAGGACAGTTCCATGAGTTTTCTGGTTCCACCGGATTTATTTCGCGAGGCTATAACCTCAGCCGGTTTCGATGTGGAAGTCTGGAATGACAAGACGAGTCTTGCCCAGAAAGCGTTTGCAGGTGTGGATAGACCGGTGGGCGAGCCGAATCTACCGATTCTGGGTGTGTATCTCCTGGTGGGTAACGACATCCAGACCAAGGCCTATAATCTGCATCGAAACCTGGACGAGGAGCGCGTCAGCCTGATCGAGACTGTGGCGGTGAAGCCCGGATCCAAATAGCCTGGTGTGTATGGAGCATGTGGCAAGGCTTCAGGTTTTTGTGTCTATCAAGCCGGGCGAATGACCAGTGCAATTGTGGGTATCTCAGTTCGATCCCAATTGAGCAATTTCAATTCGTTGACCTAATCGTCCCCCGGATATCCGGCGATTAGCGGGTCGACATGCAGGCCCTGTTCGAGCCGAATCGCAAGAAATTTATGGCGATGCTTCTGCTGACCGCGATTTCCGATCAGCTTATCAACCTGGCTATGCCGGCGTTCCGTTCAGTACACATGGGCGTGTTGGCTTTGGGCTGGATAGTGTTATTCAGCATCGGGTATGTTTCGGATTCGTGAAAGGTTCAATGGCTGCTGGCAGTGGCAAATATTCTGCTTAGCGTTGATTACGCAGTGACGTTTATACCTGCGCTTTGAGCGACCGCCGGTAAAGGCCGGGATGAGGCGGAAAAGGGGTCAGCAACCTTTTTCGAGAAACTGCTCGCTGAAAGTGGCAGGGAGGAACGAGGAAAAGTGGTTAACCCTTTTTCGCACACAAAACATCCCGGTCCCGGTGTTTAAGAAGATGACTTGCTGGCGAGGCGTTTCAGAACAATAATGCTCGAACGGATTGAGGAGGTAGCCATGCTGACCCAAGACTTACTGAATTCTTACGTTGACCATTCAATAGCCGAAATCTGTCCCCATGGCTACGATAGCTCGGCGGACAACCATTGCGCTCATTTTGTTGCCCACGCGTTGCAACTTGGCTTTGGCCTGACTTGCGCAAAAATGCGGGGACGGGGCGGAGGTGCGAATCTGCGCGTCCAGGAGATTTTCAGGCAATGTGACACCAGGCGCGAAATACTGGTGTGCCCATCAACCGGGCAGGGGTTGATTTTCGTTAGCGGCGAACGCAGTTTCTCCGGGACCCCGACCCGGATCGCAAATGTTCCCCGAAAGCACATTGGTGTTCTTTTCAATGGCCGGGTTTGGCACTACAGCAATCGCAAACAACGTGTGATCACTGAAACACCTGCCGAGTTCTTGTATCACTATCGGCACCAGAAAAACTCGCTTTGGTATGGGTCTCTTCCGTCAAGCTGCAAGGCCACAAGTTTTGGCACCTGCACCTAGCCTAAGTAGCGGGTCAAACTGCGATTGAAAAGACCTCTGAAAAATCGCTACCTGCCTCCAATTACGTCCGGATATTCGGAGAAGATGAGTGAACAGGATTAGTCCCAGAAAATTGCTCAACAGCAAGTGGACCGCAGTCAATCCGACAAACAAAGAGAAGCACTTCCTGGTGTCGGAAATTGAATTGGACGAGGAGGGAGTCGTCATTTCCTGCTCGATAGAGGCCGTGATGTCCAAACGCTCGACTCCTATAGACTGGAAGGATTTACAAGATATGAACTTGTGGATCCATGGCTGGAAATAATTTCAGGAGAAAGTGATGGGAACCAGGCTCGAGCCACAATTGGCCAGACAAAAGGAAAACTCTGCCTGACCGCAATCAGAGTGCTACGCTTCCTTCCGAATGCCGCCTCGCAAAGCGGCCCTACAACAAACATGAGGAATCCGCATATGCCCAAGCTGAAACTAACCTATTTTGATTTTGACGGTGGTCGTGGTGAGCCGGTGCGGCTGGCGCTGGTCATCGCTGGCCTGGCCTTCGAGGACGACCGGGTCAAATTCAACGAGTGGGCCGCACGCAAACCCGGCACACCTTTCGGGGCGCTGCCGGTGCTTGAGGTGGACGGTGCCGTCATATCCCAGTCCAATACCATCACCCGCTATGTGGGCAAGTTGACCGATTTGTATCCGACCGATCCTTGGCAAGCAGCGCTGTGCGACGAGGTCATGGACGCGGTTGAGGATCTCAATGGATACATCGGTACGACCATCTCTATCAGTGACCCGGAGGCCAAAAAGGCTGCCAGGGAGGCGCTGGCCAACGGCCCGATGAGCGTCCACCTCGTACGCCTCAATGCCTACCTGGAATCCAGGGGTGGAAACTACTTTGCCGACAAGCGGCTTACGGTGGCTGACCTGAAGGTCTATTCTCTGGTCGCGCACCTGCGTTCCGGGGTGCTGGACCATATCCCGGCAGACCTGGTGGACCGTAAGGCGCCGCTGCTGGCAAAGCATTCAGACAGTCTGCAAAAACATCCCAAGATCGCGGCCTACTATAAGGATCGCTAGAGGGAAAACGAGGCCGGAGTGAAGCTGCCTGCGTTTTCACGGGCAGGGGGGGAGGGTATCTACTTCCGCCTTGATTAATAAGGTAATCTTTCACGATCGCAAATATCATAGAACAGCGAGGTAGCGACGATGAATCCGACACTCTTTGCCTTGACAGGTTTTGTCACCTGGTCCCTGACGCTGCTTGTATTGATGGAAGTCATTCGTGCCAAGCTGGTCATGACCGGGGCTGTCCCCGCAAATGGCTTTTCGCCTGACAACTCGAACCTGTCGCCCTTCATGCAGCGTCTCGCCCGGGCCCATGCCAATTGCGTTGAAGGTCTTCCTATATTTGGTGGTCTTATGTTGATCGCCGTGGTCGCTGGTAAATCATCGGTGACTGACTCGCTGGCCCTGGTTTTCCTGGCTGCTCGAATCCTTCAGTCACTAGTTCACCTGGGCTCACTCTCGGCGACTGCTGTCACGCTTCGTTTTGCCGCTTTCACCGTGCAGATGGGTATTGCCGTGTACTGGGCGATTGGTTTGCTGGCTGGCTGATCATTCGGGCCAGGTAGGCAAGGCCCGCTCTTGGTGCGATGCCTTCTTGCTTGTCTGAATGAAAACTCAGGTAGCGTTTATGGATTCAGGTTTCCTGTTCCTGCTAGCCGCCGATGTGCTTCTTGTCGGTCATATTTTGTTCGTTGCCTTCGTGGTCTCCGGTCTGGCGCTGACTTTCGTCGGGAACGTCCTTGCATGGGACTGGGTGCGGAATCCGTGGTTTCGAAGTGCCCATGTGGCGGCAATTGGTATCGTCGTGCTGCAGTCCTGGATCGGTATCATTTGCCCACTTACCACCTGGGAGATGGCGCTACGGGAACGCGCTGGCGAAGCCGCTTACACGGGTTCATTCATTTCTCACTGGCTTGAATCGCTTTTGTATTTCCAGGCGCCCGCCTGGGTATTCGTTGTTTGCTACACTGCTTTCGCTGCGATTGTCGCGGCCAGTTGGCTTTTGGTTCCTCCACGACGGTTCAGGAAGCCGCCAACTGACGAGCAAACCTGAGCTTGAGAAGACTGTTCAGTAAGGGGCGACGCGACTCGCCTCCTGTTCGCTAACACCCCTTGCCCGGCCACGGCTTCTGCGTTACAGAGTCGCCAGGATCCTGCCTGCCACTTGTTCGGGAACTCCAGGCGCGATACCGTGCCCGCAGAATATAAGAACATGCTCCCGTTTGTCGGCAACCAGAAACCGGGAGCGAAGACTCCGCGGCGCGCGCAGTTCAAAAAGAGAGATTTATCATGTCGATACAGAAGCTTCTGTGCCTGGGTCTCGTCTCATTGCTCGTTTCCGGTAGTGCGTACTCCGATGATCAGGAAATCCAGGCCGTACTCGCATTGATGGAGCAGGCCTTTGATGCGGTGGGTTCCGGGAATCCAGATGACATGCGCGCGATCCAGTTGGCCGATGGCACAAGTCTTTCATTCCGGCCCCTGGCAGGTGGGGCTCCCGGCGAACTGGAAATGAGAATGTCGACCAATGAGGCTCTAGTGGCGGGTCCGATTGATAATAGTCGCAAGTATATGGAGCGCTGGACCGGCGAGCCGACGGTCATGATCCGCGGCCCCATTGCAGTTGTCTGGGGTGAGTATGAATTCCACATAGATGGAAAGTTCTCCCATTGCGGTATTGACTCTGCGGATCTGGTAAAAGTGGACGGTGTTTGGAAAATCGCCAACTGGATGTGGACGGTCGAAAAAGGCCATTGCCCGACTGCTCCAAAGTAATAGCGAGTCAAACTCTTTCGTTAGACCGTGAGGGTCATGCGCTGGAACATGATTGTCCCAACAACCTTCGCGCAAAGGAGGTGTAGGTCTGTGAAATTATCCGCGTCGGCCAAGTTTCTCGGGGAGGTGCTTGCCGCGCTTGGCGTCATGGGGTCCATGGCGTTTGTAGGGATGGAGATCAGGACCAGTAATGTCCAGGCCCGTGCGGGGGCCTACCAGGCAATAGGAATTGCGACCTCCGAGTTCCACCGTTCCTTTGATGCGCGTCTTAACCGACTTTACACGGAGTCTGCCTACCCCGAAGCCGTGAAACGATGGACACTGACTGACTGGGAGGCTGATAAGTGAATAACGACCGCCGACCTGCGCATGCTGGAAACCATCCTGCTTCAGGTCGAGCAGGGACTGCTGCCACCCGACACCATGGTCCGGTTAGGTTACGACTGGGGCCCCGCGCTTAGCGCACCTGACTTCGCGTGCCTCTGGCCCGAGCTTGGTGAGCATCTCGGTGCCTCGGTTCGCCAGTTAATTGAAGACATCACGCCTGAGGCCGATCGCTTCGTCTGCCAGGTTGACCTGAAGAAGCTGCGCGACGAGACCGTACTGGGTAAAGGGAAATAAGGTGTCAGGTTTATTTCGGATTTAAGGAAAGTCAGGTCGAAGCGGGATAAAATCCGAGCTTGACGCTCGAAGTACCTGGTTCCTGAAGGGATTCTGCGATGACTGTTGTAAACAAAGTACAAATTGCCCCCCAGGGCCCGGTGCTCTCCCGCCTGGTGCAGGGTTACTGGCGGCTGGCGGACTGGAACCTGAACCCGCGGCAATGCCTGTCCTTCATTAAGAGTCACCTGGAACTAGGCATCACCACGGTTGATCATGCCCACGTGTATGGGAACCCCTCTTGCGAGAGCCTGTTCGGGGCGGCGTTGAAGTTGGACTCGCAGTTGCGGCAGCAGCTGGAGATTGTGTCCAAGTGCGGGATTGTACCGGCCAGTGCTGGCTCGGTTGCCCACTACCAGACCGGCAAGCAGGCCATCGTATCCTCGGTTGAGGAATCATTAAGACGACTCGGCACGGACTACCTGGACGTCTTGCTCATACATCGCGCTGACTTCCTGATGGATGCGGACGAGGTGGCCGATGCCTTTGGTCATCTCAGACGGCAGGGCATGGTGAAGCATTTTGGGGTNTCCAATTTCACCAGCGCCCAGATGTCGCTGCTGCAGTCACGGCTGGAGCAACCGCTGGTCACCAACCAGGTCGAATTGAACCCGATCAATCTTGATGTGCTGGAAAGCGGTTTACCAGACTTTCTACAGGAAAACAGGGTGCGCCCCATGGTGTGGTCCTGTCTGGGAGGTGGTCTACTCTTCAGCGATGTCTCCGGGCGCATGCAACGAGTGCGGGCGACCTTGAACGAACTGAAGGATGAACTCGGCGCCGCATCGATTGAGCAGATCGTCTATGCCTGGGTCATGAGAATGCCGTCACGACCACTACCTATCCTGGGCAGTGGTAATCCGGCCAGGACCAGGTCGGCCGTGGATTCACTCGAGCTGTCCCTCACCCCTGAGCAGTGGTACCGGGTGTGGTCGGCCTCCAAGGGGTACGCCGTACCCTGACCCAGGAAAGACGGTTGGGATCGTGATCTATTAAGCTGCTCTCCCGCTTTGCCCGGCACCTTGTTTATGGCAGACAAAATGGGCCGAACCGCAATGAACGGCCAGACAGAAAATTCAGCCTGAGGCCAATGCCAGCTCTATTCCCCGGCAGCCTGCTTGAATTGCTTGTCAAAGAATTCGTGCATCAGCTCATAGGCGCGCTTGGCTGAAGGTGCGTCATACAGGCAGTTTGGCGGGCTGTTGGCGTCTGCCTCGGCGAAGCAATGGTGAGCGCCGGGAAAATTGACCAGCTCCCAGTGTGCGCCAGACGTGCTCATTTCTGTTGTAAAGGCAGTAATATCGTCAGCGCTGACGTTGGTGTCGGCTGC
>BS_KBA_SWE02_21mDRAFT_10000514_pt1 | contig 14574 bp, 10 predicted proteins | sample BalSeasSWE02_21m_FD_9196 | JGI IMG/M metagenome (IMG submission 9196)
AAATAGACTTTTAAGGTGAAATTAAAAGGGCGGTGTTTGAAATTTAATAAATGTGCCCCATTAGTTGTAAATTTGGTAAACTGGTAATAAAAAGTTTCTTATTGCCCACTATTTATGTAAAGTAAACATAACAAATTTTTAGTGCGGCCTTAAATAAAAATTTTAAAACTAGGGGGAAAATCCATCTTTTTGGCCGAAACAAAATACATCTGATGCTGCCTAGTTAAAAACTTGCTGAAAGCATTTTTAAATTTGCAATTTAAAATAATAAATTATACTAAAGTTTTTTAAATCAAAAATCAAATACCAAGGCCTGAAACCGCTAAAGTAAAATAACTTAACATCCTTACCCATTGGCCCCCATTTGAAATTTTTAATGCACTATTGAAACAATAACTCTGGTGTGTTACTGATACGTATACAAATAAAACCCCTAAAGAACTAAGAATAAGAGCACTCAAAACAAGGAATGACACAGAAACTAATTGTTTTATTATCATTAACTTGATTAGGAAACCCAATAAAGGAGGTAAACCCCCTAAATTAAGAAACTGTAAGCTCAATATTAAACCCGCTCTTAAACCTACGTTGGCAAATCTTCCCACACTTGAGATTTTGAGGGCTCTAAATCTTATTATTACTCTCAATAGTAGTAGAGAATAAGCCCCTATAAATATGCCCCAGTTTCCTCTCACTCCGACGACTCTTAGTGCTCATATTCCGTTGGCAACTGAAGATAAAAATATTAACATAAATAAAGATCTAACCTGCGATAATCTCCCTAAAATAAAAAAAAGCCCACCAAATAATGTTAAACCAAACACAAAGGGGTTAAGCTTAAGGAAACTTAAAATAGTCAAAGGAATAATTTTTTGCACGGTGAAAATTAACCACATTCTTATTCAACTTATTCTAGGGAGTATTCTTGTGAGCCAACTTTGTATGGGAGGTAGCCCAAGCTTGAAAAAAATTGATAATGTTATAAAAATTATAGCCACCCTTATTTTTATAGAAAGAAACAACCCCAATACAAACATTAATGAGGCTGCTCTTTGAGAAATAAAATACTTTACTCCTGTAAGAATTGAATCTTCTGTTATTGAGTATACCAGCACCGGAATAATGCAAAGTATATTTACTTCTAAACACACCCATTGACCTAATATTCTATTAACCCTTAAAGACCCTAAAATACACACCCCTAAGAGCGCCAGATAGCCTAACAATGGTGTTAAAATTATTATAGAGCTTTAGGAAATATCCTTTTAAGTGACTTCAAAACACCTTAATCAAAAGCCCAGAGCTACCCTAAAGTATTTTACTGTTGACAACAGCATATTTTTTAATTAAATTAAGCCCTACTACCTACCAATAACTACAGGAATAGAGGGGTACCTGTGGTTTAAAGGGGGGAAGGTGTGTGATATCTCTAAAGAAGTCGCACGACAGTTACTTGCGAAAGCCGGCCGATGTGAAACTAAAGACTCCCATAAAATAAATAAAAATATTATTACAGCAACTACAGAAATAATTGACCCTACTCTAGCTACAACATTTCAATACATGTATGAGTCTGGGTAATCTGAATAACGACGAGGTATTCCAGCTAAACCTAGAAAATGCATAGGAAAAAAAGTAAGGTTAACCCCAATAAACATTAAAATAAATTGTACCTTTAGTCATTTAGGGTTTAAAGTTAGCCCAACTATTAAAGGGTACCAATTAACAAAACCCCCTATAAGTGCAAATACTGCCCCCATTCTTAATACATAGTGAAAGTGTGCGACAACATAATAAGTATCGTGTAGAACAATATCCAAAGATGAATTAGCAAGCACTACGCCCGTTAAACCTCCCACAGTAAAAAGAAAAATAAAACCTAAAGCTCACAACAAAGAAGGCCTAAAAGAAAAACGAACTCCGTGTAAAGTCCCTAGCCACCTAAAAACTTTAATTCCAGTAGGTACCGCAATAATTATTGTGGCTGAAGTAAAATAGGCCCGAGTGTCAGCGTCTATCCCCACCGTAAATATATGATGAGCCCAAACTACAAAACCAAGAACACCAATAGCTAATATAGCGTAAACTATACCTAAAACTCCAAATGTTTCAGTTTTTCCACTCTCTTGCGCCACAATATGTGAAATTAGGCCAAACCCGGGTAGAATAAGAATGTATACCTCAGGGTGCCCAAAAAACCAAAATAAGTGTTGGTATAAAATTGGATCCCCCCCACCGCTTGCATCATAAAATCTTGAATTTAAATTACGGTCTGTTAATAATATAGTAATAGCCCCAGCTAACACGGGGAGAGATAAAAGCAAGAGAACAGCAGTGATCAGGACAGATCAAGCAAAAAGAGGTATTCGGTCTAAAATTATACCAAATGTACGCAAGTTTCCTAAAGTTCTAATAAAATTTACAGCCCCTAAAATAGAACTGACACCGGCCAGATGCAATGAAAAAATAGCAAAATCCACAGACCTCCCCGCGTGAGCAATATTTCTTGACAGAGGTGGGTAGACTGTTCATCCTGTACCAGCTCCTCTTTCTACTAAAGAACTAGAGAGAAGCATAACTAAGGCCGGGAGTAAAAATCAAAACCTTATATTATTTATTCGAGGGAAAGCTATATCAGCTGCTCCGAGTATTAAAGGAACTAATCAGTTACCAAACCCTCCAATAAGAATAGGTATAACCATAAAAAAAATTATAATAAAAGCGTGAGCTGTAACTACGACATTATAGATTTGATCATCGCCGATAAGCCTGCCAGCTTGTCCCAACTCCATACGAATAATTATTCTTAAGCCTGTTCCAACCATACCTGCTCAAGCCCCCGCTATTAAATACAAAGTTCCAATATCTTTATGGTTACAAGACCATAGCCATTTAATCTTTATTCTATTAATTTTTTCTAAATACCACCTCACCAATAAAGAGCTAGATATAAAAACAGCCAAACTACGTCAACAAAATGTCAATACCAAGCAGCGGCCTCAAATCCAAAATGGTGGGCAGCTCTAAATTCACCCTTTAAATGTCGCACTCAGCAAACTAGTAAAAATAAAGTCCCAACAATTACATGTAGGCCGTGGAATCCTGTGGCAATAAAAAAAGTAGAGCCGTAAATACTATCGGCAAACCTAAACGAAGCTTCATAATATTCAAGCGCCTGTAAGCCAGTAAAATATAAACCCAACACAATTGTTAAACCTAAAGAGTTTTTTACCTGCCCATACTCCCCCACTATGAGAGCGTGATGGGCTCAAGTTACACTAACACCCGAGGAAACTAAAATAATAGTATTTAACAGTGGAACGCCGAATGGGTTAAAAGGGACCACCCCCAAAGGCGGTCAAAGCCCGCCCAATTCAACATTAGGAGCCAATCTGGCATGAAAGTAAGCTCAAAAAAATCTTAAGAAAAAAAATACTTCCGAAGTAATAAAAAGCAGCATACCTCAACGCAACCCTAATTCAACAATTGCCCTGTGAAGACCTTGAACCGCACCCTCTCGTCTCACATCACGCCACCATTGGAATATTACTATTCCGAGTAAGCCTAACCCAATAAAAAATAAAAATATAGAATTAAGATGAAATCATGAAATTATCCCACTAGTTAAATATAAACCCCCCAGTGATCCGTAAAGTGGTCAAGGGGATTCATCAACAATATGGTAAGGGTGTTGAATATGGTTTGACATATTTTAGGAAAGCAAAGCTTATCTTCAATCCCCAAAATTGATATTTTTTAAACTACCCCAAATTAAATTAAAGGCTTTTTCTAAAACCTTTACTATGCTACGACTTATCTTATTACTAAGAGCGACGGACGATATGTGCACACTTTAAAACCTTTCCATATAAATTTAAACGTTTTTATTACTAGCAAATCCTTTAACTATTTAAAAATACTATGATAGTAGCTTAGCCTCCCCTTAATATCATTACATAAAATTTGAAATGGGGGGTGTTACGCGTAACTACCCTAAACAACCACACATAAATTAAATTAAGGTAAATCCTACTGAGGTTTAACATATTAAGAGCCGAGCTCCTCTGCCAGGAGTAAAGTGCCGCCACGCTGGTTAAATTTAATGTAATTACAACTAATTCTTTGGTTAATTTAATTAAGGCATACTAGAAGTCTAACTCTTTTTTTAACCCCCTTATTAATCTTTAAGAAAAAATTAAACATAAATAAAGAATTACAACTTTTTTTATTTTGTTTCTTTTTTTTAATTAACCTAAAAAGAAATCCGAGAAAAAGTATAACCGCAGATGCTGGCACTTTATTTACTTCTATTATTAAATAAATTTTCCTAAAAATTTTCTTTACTGCGCGTATTTTAACCTATTGCATGTAAATTTTAATCAGTAATTTCTTATTTACTACAGCTAAATAAATATTAATCTTAAGGTTTAAATCTCACAAGTGGAAATTGTGTGTAATGTATTATACTAGATTAATTAAACTCCGATTTTTCTTATAGTGAGAGAACTATGTTCATTAATATATAATGAACTTAAAATAGTAAATACATATGCTTGAATACAAGCAACTGCACACTCTAAAGTTAATAAAGCAACCAGACCTACTATTAAACCTATTAAAACCATCCCCCCAAGATTTGCACCTTGGCTGCCGAGTAGAACTAAAAGAAGGTGCCCAGCTACTATATTTGCTGCTAGCCGGACCGCTAGGGTACCGGGTCGAATAACAGATCTTACAGTTTCAATTAAAACCATAACCGGCATTAAAACCCCAGGAGTCCCGACAGGAACTAAGTGAGCCATATTTATATTAAATTGAAGCCCCACTCTATAAACTATTCTACCTAATCATAATGGCAGAGCTAGGGTTAAAGTAAAACTTAAATGCCTAGACCTAGTAAAAACATAAGGAATGAGGCCAAGAAAATTTGTCATAATAATAAAACTAAATAAACTAATAAAAATTAAAAATGAACCTGGAACTGCCAACCTACCAAAAATAGCCTGTAACTCAAGAACAACTAACTTTGACACTAGATTAAAAAATCGAGTTACTTGTCTCCCTATTAATCAATAACCCTGAGGTAAAAATAACAAGATTGACAAAGCCGCCAATCAATTTCCAGGAAAAGATAAAATAACCTCTGTTTGAGGGTTAAATGAAGCAAATAAATCACCCATTAAACAGTTACCGAAAAGTTTTTCACCCCCGCTACATCTTTAACTTCTGTTAAAGACTCTTGCGCTCTAAGTTTAGAAAAATGAAGTTTAACTACACATCCAATAAGAATGCTAGAAAAATATAAAAATAAAATCAACCAGTTTATAGGGTTTATCTGAGGCATTTCACTATAAGTGTTATTTACGAACAATAGTTAATTTTGTAGCTTCAATACAATGTTTTATTAAACTACATAAATAAAATAAATTTAATTCCTTTCGTACTAAAAATCTATGAGTAACTTTTAGATAGAAACCAATCTGATTCGCATCGATCTAAACTCAAATCATGTATGGATGGGTAGTCGAACAGACTAATTTTACTAGAAGCTGCCCCAGTAAAACTCCATAATTCAACATCGAGGTCGCAGTAAGTTAATTTGATAAGGGCTCTTTTAACTATAACGCTGTTATCCCTAGAGTAGCTATTTCTTTATATTTTTTTAAGATCAAAAATTTACTAAAATAAAAATAATATTATTTTTCTTTTCCCCAAATAATTGACACATGTAAATTTTAATAAAAAGTTGTTCTTAGCTTCATAGGGTCTTATCGTCTAAAAAGAACATAAAAGTTTTTTCACTTTTAAAAAAATTCTAATTATAAGTAAAAATTTATTTGCTCGATTTACCCTTTCATACACACCTCCAATTAAAAGGCTAATTATTATGCTACCTTAGCGAAACCCGGCTATTTAAATTTTTCATTGAGCAGGGTGTGCTTTTTTTTAAGCGATGTTTTTGTTAAACAGCTCAACAAATTTTGGACGAGTACTTATACTTTTATTAATTTAAATAAAAATGTTATTAGTTTTATTTATTTATTTTACATAATTTTATACTAATATAAATATAATATACTTAGGTAAAAAATTAACCCAAGATGTGAAGAAAAACTAGAAGAGTAAAAATGTAATTTTAATTTAATTGTTAAATTAAAGAAATTATTATTCCTGATTTTATTTACTAAAATATTTCTTCATAATTAGTTTTATAAACTTATCTCTATAAAACTACCACCCTTCTAAGATGTTATTTAAAATAGAATATTCACAACCAGATATAAGAAGATAAAGCATATCACTTTAAACCCTAATTAATCTAAAATATTAAACTTTTATTATTTTTAAGGTTAAATACTTCTTTTTCGGGACGTGTAAATTAAAAAATTTTTTATTTACCCATAATGCAAAAGGGAGTCCTTTTCTTTTTATCAATAACAGTAACTAAATTTAATTTAAAATATAATAATTGTAAACAGAATAAAAAAGTTTATTAGAAAGTCTAATTTACAGCCGTTTTACTAACGGTCCTGATTCAAGACTTCTAACTCCTACAACTCTAACTAGACAAAGAATTAAAATACACATGAAAAGAATAAAAGAGAAAGCACTTTCTCTTTCATAAAGGGCGCTTGAAAACTGAAACCCACTAAATCCTGCGGTAAAATTCAAAACGGGGTTAAATGCCAAGACCCCAACTAAAGGGGCAGCTCAAAACCTAGCTAGCTTAGAAACTTTAACTGTGTAAAATTTTTCATTTGCGCAAACCGAGACCATAAAAAGTAAAACGACTATCACACCCCCTAAAAAAACCAAAGCTAATAAATAAAGAAATCACCTTAGTGAGTGAACCCCTAGTAGAGCCCTTATAAGAAGAGCTATTAGAATTAAAAGACCCGCTAAAGAAGCTGGGTGGGAAACCGCAACAACCGACGCTGATACACCAATTAAGCCTATAAAGATAATTATTATAATAAATAGTTTTATTAATCTAATATTTTTTTATTGTAAATAAAACGTAATTTTTTATACTAAAAACTAAATCGTTCAGGGATGCCCCCATCCTCTCATTAACAATGAGATGCTTCTACTAAAGCTTTAAACGAATTGTTAAGAGGGATTTCCCTATATGAAAATTAAAAATTTTCCATCAATTGATTACTTCAACAACATAGAAATAAACTAACAAGTTAATTTAATGTTTGAAGCATAATAGTTTTTTTAACTTATATTTCTACCAGCTTAATCTAAAGATGCTGCAACCCAATTAGAAAAAGTTCTTAAATTAACTCTTTCCACTACAATTGGTATAAACCTGTGGTTAGCCCCACAAATTTCAGAGCACTGCCCAAAATAAAGACCGGGGCGCTGACTAATAAACTTAACCTGATTTAACCGACCAGGGACTGCATCAGCCTTAACCCCTAGAGATGGGACTGTTCAAGAATGAAGCACATCTGCGGAAGAAATTAATATTCGAACTTGAGTGTGCACAGGAAGAACTGCTCGATTATCAACATCGAGCAATCGAAAGCCGTTTTTCTCTAGCTCACTTGTAGCCACTATATATGCATCAAACTCTAAGCCCTTATCTCTCCCTATAGCTCAAAAATCCCTATATTCATACCTTCAATATCACTGATGCCCCAGGGTTTTTAATGTAAGGGTCCTATCCACAGACTCATCTAATATATATAAGAGAAGTAACGAGGGTAGAGCAATTTGAAGTAGCAGCGCGGCAGGAATTAAAGTTCATACTCACTCTACTATCTGCATTTCTAAAAGATTTTGATTAATATGTTTCCCCGCCGCCATAAGAACTATAATAACCCCTACAAACCTTAAAACAAAAACTAAAACTAGATTAATAAAATCATGTAATTGGGTCAACTCTTCTATAAGAGGTCTATTAGCATCCTGCAAATTAAGATTTATTCATGTACCGATAAGATTCTAAGGGTGTAAACTAAAAGCTTTAACATTAAATTAGAAGTTTATGTTTTGTAACCACCCTACACAATTAAACTCAAGCCACCAATTAAAGCTAAGCTTACTAAAGCACCCCCTCGGAAACTTGCTAATAGATAGTAAATTTTATAATTAGGCTTAAAAATACCCTGCCAAGTAGAAAACGTTAGCCATGTTTCATCAACATTTAAGCTGTTACTTTTCCCGTAACTTAAGCCCCCATTAGTCAGACCAATTCTAAAAGTGATCGGCATAAATCATATTTGATGGAAGAATTTTGAAGGAATTTTATTGGGCTGCTCTCTTACCCCTACGCCGCTAAGTGCTAAAGCCCCAGAAACTAAAACTAAAATTAAAACTGTCAACTTTTGTCAAAGGGGTATAAAAATAATAAGCCTTCTAGGTATTAACCCTCTTAATCACCAACCTCCTATAATAGCTGGTCCTATTAAAATACTTATTCCCCCTAATATAAAAAAATCAGAGTCTCCTTCTGCGCTGTATCTTTCTCGACCCCTGAAAAGGTTAAAAATACCCAGGGTGAGTCGACAGCTATAAACTACTGTAAGACCGGTAGCAATTATCCTAACCGCAAATACAACCAACCTAGGGCCTTGGACAAACAGACTTTCTAAAATTAAGTCTTTAGAATAAAACCCTGACAAAAAAGGCATACCACAAAGACTTAAATTTCTCACTAAACACACAGTGGCTAGAGCAGGTAAATTAATTAAGCTTCCACCTATTTTTCGCAGGTCCTGGTAATCTTTAACAGTGTGAATAATAGACCCGGCTGCCATAAATAGTATTGCTTTAAAGTAGGCATGGGAAATTAAATGAAAAAAAGCTATAAAGGGTTGGCCCATCCCCAAACTAAAAAATATTACTCCTAATTGCCTTAAAGTTGATAAGGCAATAACTTTTTTTATATCTAACTCAAAAATCGCAGCAGCCCCTGCCATAGTTATAGTAAATAAGCCTAGAGCTAGTAATCATGACCTTCAACCCCTCAGTAAAATTAAATAATTTATACGCACTAAAAAATACACACCCGCTGTAACCAGTGTTGATGAATGAACTAATGCAGAAACTGGAGTAGGGGCCGCCATAGCAGCTGGAAGCCAAGCTGAGAAGGGAATCTGAGCTCTTTTAGTTATTGCAGCAATAATTACTAAAGTTAAGGCGCTTCTTAGAACATTAACTCTTGCGCTTCTCACTAAACCATAATTAAAAATCCCACATCTTACTCAGAGACTAATACACAATAAAATAGCGACATCCCCAATTCGGTTGGTTAATGCTGTTAATATACTAGCATTAAACCTCTTTTCACTTATATAGTAACACACTAGTAAATAAGAAGTGACCCCAAGCCCATCTCACCCTAAAAGAAGACTAACTAAATTTGGCCTAAGAATTATTAAAGCCATTCTTAAAATAAACATAAAAACTAAGGCTGCAAACCGTGGGTTGAATATATCTCCTCCTATATACCTCACCCTATAAAAGAACACACAACCAGAAATTAAACAAACGGTTCTCAAAAAAATTAAACTGATAAAATCGAATAACAATAATAAAGTTATTTTTTGCCCAAAAGCTGAGAAAGCTTCCCACTCTAAAGCCAACTCTCCTCCACTTATGAAAATGAACCCCACACCTCCTCTTAAGATAGCTAATAATAGCAGGGCCTGCCTTACGGTAAAAAAAAGCAGGCTATTAATTTTTTTTATTTAGTTTGACTAGATAGTATTCTTATTTTACAAAAATAATGTATTAATTATACTACGAACTAATAATATTAAACCCCCCAGTAAAAGAACACAAGGTCAAATATGGGCTATTAGGATTAATATTTCACGCCTAATTATTAGAGGGGTATTTACACCTCCTGAAAATGTCGCCCCTTGCTGAGACGACGCATAAATATTAAGATTATAAGCTGCCGAAAAAAAACATAAGCCTGCTAATGGCACCCCTACCAAAAAGGATAATTTTAATAATCTTTGAATTATTAAAATCTCTCTAAAAAGATTTAAAGTAAAAGGGCCTGCAAAATTTAAAACTGCAATAATAAATCAGAGGGCCGAAAAAAAAGGCATCCCTCTAAGTACTCCTTTATTAGCCACCAGTCTTCGGGAATGCCTCCGCTCATATATTATATTTGCACCTCTAAACATTCCTGAAGATGTGAAGCCATGAGCTAATAATATTCACACCCCTCCTACTAAACCCAAAGGACTAACGCCTATTCTAACTGCAATAATTATTGCTATGTGGACAACCGAAGAGTAAGCAATAGCTACTTTTAAATCAATAAGTCGTAGCACTATCACAGCTAAACTTGCACTTCCTATGAGCCCAATTCTGATGAAAACCCCCGCAGCTACTTTTATTTTTAATATGATAGGTGCTATAATAATTAAACCGTAACCCCCCAGCTTAAGAAGTACACCAGCTAACACTATGGAACCTCTTACGGGGGCCTCAACATGCGCTTTTGGCAGTCATAAATGGGTTAAATATAAAGGGAATTTTACTATAAAAGCGCCCACCAATATAAAACTAATTAAAGGCTGGACTTTAAACCCGCTTAACCTAAGCAAACTTAACCCGGTTCTGCCTAATTCTTGACCCACCCTAAGTAAAACTATTAGAAGAGGAAGTGAAGCTGTAATAGTATAAAATAGTATATACATTGAAGCTTTTATTCGCTCAGGTTGATAACCCCAGCCTAAAATCAACATAAACACCGGAAGAAGGGAGCACTCAAAACAATAATAATAAGCTAAAAGACTTTTTACTCTAAACCTTAGGATTAAAAAAAAAGTTAAACTTTTTACTACAAAAGAAAATAATTTGGACCTGTTAACATAATAATCAGACATGATTATTAAACCTGCCAGCCAAATACTGAGCCCAACTAATAAAGATTGTAAAAAGGTTAAGAACTCTATTTCTTCAATCTCACAGTCAAATATTAAACCACATAAAATTATTAGGCTAGCGCCTAATCTAATAAGAAAGGATTCTTTTATATTATACCTTGACCCAATTAAAATTATTACTTTTATTATTTAAATAATGACTGCCTCATTACTTCGACCTCGAGTAAGACCCACCACCAACCCTAACCCCATTCTAGCTTCACAAACTATTAGTGTTGCGAGAAAAAAAATTAATAAGGGCCTAATTCTTTTTACAACTAAGACAGCACCACAAAAAAACAGCCTAATCCTAAGAAATTCTAAAACTATTATCAACATAATAACGTGAAATCAAACTTTTACTAAAGCAATTCTGTAAAACACTAGCTGAAGGGTGAGAACTAATACCAAAAGCCTATTAAACCTTAACCCTCTGAAAATTAAACCTAGGATTATTAAAGATATAAATATAATAAAATTGTCAAGACTAGTCTATCTAAGTGATGAAAACACCTTATGTTAAATTACACTAAAACAACTATCCGGTTATACCTAAAGTATACCCAAACAAAGCTAAAACTCTAGGTAAAAGAGTTACCCAAGCTAGCCTTATAAGTATATCGTACCGATACCGGGGGAGGGTTGTTCGCACTCAAACCCAGAAAAAAACTAATGCTGTAGACCTACTAAAAAATATTAAGGAGTTAGGCGTTTGCACAATAAACACATAAACAAATAAACACCTTATAAAATAAATCCTAGCGTATTCAGCCATAAAAATTAAAGCAAACCCCACCCTACCGTACTCTACATTAAACCCTGAAACTAGCTCAGACTCCCCTTCAGCAAAATCGAAAGGTGTTCGGTTAGTTTCAGCTAAGCAAGCAATAAGCCAAAAAGCGGCAACAGGGGCTAGGAAAAATATTTTAAGCCAATAAACATTAGTTAATATAAGCCCTTGAAGCCTTAATCTTCCACAATTGACTAAAAGAATAAGAATTGTAAGAGCAAACCTTACCTCATAAGAGATTGTTTGGGCAACCCCGCGCAATGCTCCAATGGTTGCATAATTTCTATTTGAAGCTCACCCCGCCGCCATGAGGGGGTAAATATTAAAACTTAAAATAGTATAAATTAAAATTATTCTTAACCTTAAACCCGCGAGTGCCCCTCAAAAAGGAGTAACAACCCAAACTAAAAGAGATAAACTAATGGCCAAAGAAGGACCAGCAATAAAAAACTTAGGGCTGCCCCTTAAAGGTGTGAGAGATTCTTTTCTGAAGAGCTTAATTGCATCATTAAATGGTTGAACTAAGCCAAGTAAACCGACTTTATTAGGCCCCTTTCGCAGTTGAGAATAGCCTAAAATTTTACGCTCTAAAAGAGTGATAAAAGCCACATTTACTAATACCGGAATAAGTAGTATAACATAAGTTAATCTAATAATAATAGTTGCGTTTAGCAACAAGAAAAGAAAAGTCTTTATGTTCAACGCTTAAAGTTGATGCAATTATTCTGCCACCTTAAATTAAAGTGAGGGGTTCCTATAGAAGAGTTATGAGCTCTTTAGCTTAAATTTAGCTTACACTTTAAATATTCTAGGTGGGTGCCACCTCTTTAACGCCACAAGTTAATATTTTTAAAACTTCTAGAATTTTTATTCAACTATTTTAAAAGCCTATCTCAAACTTTTATCAACCCAACCTGAAGAAAATAATATGAAAAATAAACCACAGATAAAACTTGACCTACTAAAATGTAAGGGTCTTCAACCGGTCGTGCCCCAATTCAAGTAAGAAGCATAACTACATTAATATGAGCCCAGAAAACAAATTTTCTTAGGGGGTAAAATGTCAAACCTCGAAATTTAGGCTTTGGTAAAAAAGGACAAATAATGAGAATAGCAATAGATAAGGCTAAGGCAATTACCCCACCTAATTTATTGGGAATAGAACGTAAAATAGCATAAGCTATTAAAAAATACCATTCAGGTTGAATGTGTACTGGGGTAACCAACGGATTGGCTGGGATAAAATTTTCCGGGTCTCCTAAAAGCCAAGGGAAAAACAAACTAATGTAGGCCAACCCAAACATTATTACAAAAAACCCAAAAAGATCTTTGGTGGAAAAGTACGGATGAAACCTTAATTTATCAAAATTACTATTAACTCCTAACGGGTTACCTCTCCCAGTTTGATGGAGGAAGAGTAAATGAACCGCACTTAAAGCTGCTACCACAAAAGGAATTAAAAAATGTAATGAAAAGAATCGAGTAAGTGTGGGGTTACCAACAGCAAACCCGCCTCATATTCACTTAACCAATTCTTCACCAATATATGGAATAGCTGAAAATAAATTAGTAATAACTGTAGCACCTCAAAAAGATATCTGACCTCATGGTAATACGTACCCTAAGAATGCGGCGGCCATAACAGCAAATAAAATTAAAACCCCTACTACCCAAGTATGAGAAAAATAATAAGATCCATAATATAAACCTCGGCCAATATGAAGATATAAGCAGATGAAAAAAAACCTAGCCCCATTAGCATGAAATATTCGCAATACCCAACCATAATTTACATCACGACAAATATGGCTAACTCTTTCAAAAGCTAAAGTGACATCAGCGCAAAAATGTATTGCGAGGAATAGTCCGGTTAAAATTTGAACAACTAAACATAAACCTAATAAAGAACCAAAATTCCACATAGCTGAAATATTAGTGGGGGTAGGAAGCTCAATTAAAGAGCCGGAAACGATTCGAAGAACCGGATGAGTCTTGAGAAACGAAATCATTTAATAAAAGGGAAACCCATGGGTAAATTTACAGTTTACAGCTTTAACTCAGCCATTTTATTAACTTTTTATTTTGCTCAATTTAAACTACCTTGGTTTATCTCGTAAGCTAAAGCCAAAAAAAGCAATAATAAGAATACCCAAATTAAAGCAAGCCTATAAAACCCGCTTTGCATATTTAAGCCCACTACTAAAGGAAAAATTAAAACTAATTCTACATCAAATACTAAAAAAACTAAGGCAACAAGAAAAAATCGTAAAGAAAAAGGCATTCGGGGTACCCTTTTTGGGGTAAACCCGCACTCAAAGGGTCTTGCTTTTTCTCGGTCAAACCTAAGTTTTTTCCCCAGTGCTAAACCTACCCCTGTAAGTAAACCACCTAAAATCACAACTACAAGTAGATAAATAAAAAGCACAGTAATTTGAAAACCTCAAAATTTAATTGAGCCCTTAAACCTCAAAAGTTTACATGCTTGACACCTGTTTTCATTAGCAAACAAACGTAAATTTTACATAATCCATTCTATCAAAATGGCCCTTTTTCAGGCACTTTGTTATTAAGGTGGGCCAGAGGCACCTACAAAATGCAAATTTGTTATCATATTTGAATACCACCCTCTACGGTTTCCTATTAAATTCTTAACTAAGAATTTTATCTTATTTTTAAATTCTAAATTTAATGTATTTGTTTTACTAAGTTAAGCATACCGCTTATGTTTCCGGATTCACCCTTTAAATAATTAACGCAAACACATCTCAACATTAATAAAATTTCCTACGGTAATGCTCTTTATTTTAAATTTACCACTTTTTTTTTTTTTTCAAAAACATTTTTACAGAAAATTTAGCTTGAGATTTTTTTTAAAAAATTTTTTTTTTC
>BS_KBA_SWE02_21mDRAFT_10000515_pt1 | contig 14549 bp, 16 predicted proteins | sample BalSeasSWE02_21m_FD_9196 | JGI IMG/M metagenome (IMG submission 9196)
AACTACATGAGCCATCTGGAAAACCGTGGTCATAATCATACCGGCAGTGACATGTAAAATAATGAAACCAATAAGTATTTGCCAGAATGAAAAACTGGTTAATAATAAAGGTAATCCAATGATAATAGCGAGGTATATAATTTTTATAGTGATAAGTTTAATTAATTCTAAGGTTGGATTGATGTTTAATTGTTTTGTGAGGCCTGTTTTGTTAAGGTTTAGTAGTACAGAAATTTCCCCAAATAAGCGCGCAAATGTCATAAGTCCATAAAGGGGAAAGGCATATAAATGCTGATAACGATGGTATTTTTTAATAGGCGCATGCTCACATAAACGAATAATACTAGCACTCGAAATATCTAAATCATAATTATATATATTCGTATAGCTGTGATGTTTAATATTGTGTTGCACCCTCCAGTTAAAATTATTACTTCCCAATAAAAACATGGTAGAGGCCATGATTTTATTTATCCATTTTTTTGAAGAATAAGATCCGTGTGCACCATCATGCATGACAGACATACCAATACCTGCTTCTCCAATACCCATAAGAATGGCCATGAACAGGGCTGTTAATGTTGAGATAGGCCATGTAAGTATTATAATAAAAGGCACAAAATAAGCCGCCAGCATAACCACTGTTTTGAGATATAAGTTCAGGTTACCACTCTTTGAAATATTATGAGACTTAAAATAAGCACGCACACGTTTTCTTACTTCATGTGTGAATTCCTTTTCATTAGAGTTGTTGCTATGGAATTTGATAGTTTTCATGCTAAAAAAGATATGATAAAAAGTATTAGAAATTAGATAATTATGAAATGATTTTCATCAATTTTCTTGACGAGTCCATGTTGAATTTATGAGCAGAAGTATGAAATAAAATTTCCATGATATCATGGTATTTTAGGTTAGGCTAAAGTATAGTTACAAACCTTTTACAACTTCAAAACTAGAAATTTCGGGGCGCATACCAATTCTTCCAGGAAAACCTAACCAGCCCAAACCACGATTCACGTATAAATACTGCTTGTTCTGTTGATATAAACCAGCCCAGTGCTGGTATTTGTATTTAATAGGACTCCATTTCAGATCTTTATAATTAAATCCTAATTGCATACCGTGTGTGTGTCCGGAGAGTGTCAATGCAATATCCGTTTTACCAACTACTTCTTCATTCCAATGGGTGGGGTCATGAGAGAGCAATATTTTAAACGGAATGTGTGTTGCATATTTCAAAGAGGTTTCTAAATCTCCATATTTTTTAAAAGGCGGAGTCCCCCAATTTTCCACACCAATTATGGCTATTTTTTCATGATTAACCTCAATGATATCAGATTGATTCAATAATAACTGAAAGTTTATTTTTTTGTAAAACTGTTTTATTTTATTGAAATTATCTTCTTTTTCTTTATCCGAATCCCATTGGCTGTAATCACCGTAATCATGATTTCCCAAAACGGCATACTTCCCTTTTTTAGCAACTAATTTATTTAATACGTTTTCCCAGCCTATGAGTTCCCATGCGTAATTATTTACCAAATCGCCTGTAAAGAGAATAAGGTCTGGTTCTAATTCATTGATGAGTTTTACAGCTCTTTCCAGAATTTTAAAACGATAATTAAAACCTCCTATATGTAAATCTGATATCTGAACAATTTTTAAACCTTCAAAGGATTCGGGTAAATTATTAAAACGAATTTTATGGTGATGAATTTTAAAGTGATAAACGGCTTTAAAAATGGCGTACACAATAATAAAAAAAGGCAGAAATCCTGAAAATAGCCCAACAACAGGAACTATGAAAAGGGATGCTTTTTCTGGAATCATTGTTCTTGAATAAAATAATAAAGAGATAATAATCACAAATATTATTTTGGGTATAAAGGAAGCAACGGTAAGTCCATATAAGGACGAGATGAGTAATTGTTTTCTTCTTGGATTAATGTCATCCAATGTGGTTTTTAAAACAATAATGGCTNCTATTAAACCTAAAGTAAAAATCCAGAAAAGGACATGTATGGCTGTTTTTAAAAAAGGGGAAGAAATAAGTGATGTAATGGATTGCAGCCAGTAAAAGGCAATCATATCTACCAACAATATGGCTAAGCACAACAGTAAAATAGTAAAAAGGGAAAAGCTGCGCATAGCATAATTATTGCGTTAATGTGTTTTCTTTTTGAGCCTGCTTTTGTCTCTTAAAGCCCAATAGATTCCTTTGATATCAGAAGCCCAGTGATCATACATAAAAATCAGTATTATTTCTTCAAAGGTTTCCAATAGGCCTATAATAATCATTATATAAAACAGCGTATATTCTGGTGTAAAAAATAAGGACCATAAAATAAATATGCTTTGAAGGATAGCCGATAGTTTGGCAAAATAGGTATGAAAGGACGTTGCTTTGCCATACTTATAATAAGCAAGAAGCATTTGGATGATGTAGGGTATAAAGGCAATAAGAATTAAAGTTAAATTCGTTTTTATAAAATGAGTCTCAAAATAAAACAAACCAATTAATCCGATTACAAGGGTTATCTGGTCGCCAAAAGAGTCGAGTTGAGACCCTCTGGCACTTGTGATTTTTAACCGTCTTGCCAGATAGCCGTCAATAGCATCTGTACAATAACTTATTAATAAAAACCAGGTAAAAATCAGTCTGAGGTCTAACCAGATTAATACTAATAAAAAAGGCGCCGCAAATATTCTGTAAAAAGAAAACCAATCGGCAATATTGTAGTTTTTAAAGGTGAGCATACCATTTTTGATTTATATAAAAGTACAAGTAGCATGGCTCAATTAAAATGAGATTAATCAGTAAGCCAATTTTTAAAATCTATAGCTTATTCCGGCCATCCAATAAAAGGTGGTTTCTAAATCTTCTTTATATACCACTGAATCTACTGTTAAAGTTGCCGGGTTTTGAGGTAGTACCAAAACGGGTAAAAATGAGACTATAAAAGGTTTGTTTATATACCAGATAGGTAAACTAAATTCTATGGCCATTAAATCAAATTTTTCACTTTCCGTCATAATTACGGTGGTAGTCTCGGTGGGTGTTGTACCTGTTCCCTGGCCGCTTCCAGAACCAGATCCAGAACCAGTTCTCTTACTACCAAAACGATTATTAATATAGTACTCTTCGTAAAAGTTTTGTGAACCAAAATGCACACCTATACTAGGTGATATTTGAAAATCTTTAGTTGAACTTACAAAATCATGACCTATTTCTGTAGATAAAAATATGTCTGAATTACCATTTTTAGGAATAAAATAAGTTGAAGAAGCAGATAAATATAATAAGTCAAAATCATATTTTAAGCTGGCTGTGATATCGGCGTTAACTTCTGAAATCACGTTATAACTATCCGTATTAAAAAAGTATTTTGTTATTGAAAAATCACCACTTAAATCTTTTGAGGTGAAATCGTACCCTATACTTCCAAAAAACAAATCAATCCTGCTTTGATCTGCTTTTGTGAGGTATGAAAAGGAACCAATGCCATAGAATCCTGATTGGTGATAATAAATAATAGAGGGGTTCAAATATGGTGCTGTGATAGAATCTTTTCTGCCTAAATAGACCGCATCGCTTATAAAACTTAGGCTTAATGAAAGGTAGGATGAATTACTATTTTTGTTCTGTCTTTTAATCTCTGATTTATCTTGTGAAAATAGTGGGGTAATAAAAAAAATACTTAATAACAGAAGGCTAAATTTAAATATTTGCAGTTTCATAATAACCAGTATTGTAAGTTTAAAGGGGGTTTTAAACAAACCCCCTTTTTACTATTGAACTAAGAAATTCCCTTTTTTGTTTTTTTGACCTGTGATTTATTTTGAATCTGTGATTTATTTTGAATTTTATTTTTATTCAAAGCTTTTTCATTGATCATTTTTCTATGTTGAAACATATTTTTATACATTTCACCATCCATATTTAAACATTCACCTTCTTTAAGGCGCAATTGAGCGCGTTCTTGTGTTTGATAACTTCCGTCAGGATTAACAACAGTACCATTATTAAGTTTTAGTTGTTGGCGAACTTGTTCTTGCGACTGATTTTTAATTTGATATAGTTCACCATCCATGGCCATTATTTGATATCTGTTTTGGTTACGTTCCGCAACTTGGCTCTCATTTAACCCTTTATTTTCTTTTTGAATTTTGTAACGATATTGGTATTCATTTCGATATTTAATACCATCATTATCTAAACATTCACCATCTTTTAAACGCAATCTGTCTTGATCTCTGGTTATATAAGACCCATCAGGATTAACAACGGTTCCATCATCTAATACTATTTTATCTTTTAACCTAATTTGGTCACGATCTCTAATATGTAAAACATCCCCATCAACCAACATTACTCGATCCTGATCTCTGTCCTGATCTTTATCTTTTATTTGATCTTGTGCACATAGAGCAGAAGTTCCTAAAACCACCATAGCTCCCAATAAAATCATTTTTTTCATAGTACTTAGTATTTAAAATTAATATTTCTTAAAAGTAGTTTTATACACAAAATTCCAAAATGATATTCATCAATCACTTTGAGAATTATATGAATTGCCTCATATAGATAATTAAAGGAATTGGTGACCGTAAAAATTAAAGAGATCAGTAATTTAATAAGGTAAAAGGATGGGTCACTACACAATAAGATTTATATATATTGATTAATTGTAAGAATTAATGAAGTAAAAAATATTGTTTGTTAACACTTCTGAATACATTTGATTCAGAAGTCTTATAAATCTTCAAAAAACCTTAATTTGTTTTGTAGTAAAGCTATTTCTTCTTTTAATGATTCTACTTGTTGAAGTAAGTTATAAATGGCATCTACCCCTTCAAAATTAATATCAAGATCATAGTGCAGGCGCATCATCTTCTCAAGCTCTTTTATGTGTTCTGAATGGATATATAAACCCTCATTTTTAACAATGATTTCTACCAATTGAAATTCTTGTAACGCATCAATAAAGGATACCGGGATGTTGTAATGATTACAAATTAATTGTACGGATATTAAGTTTTTTGTTCCCATAATCAACGAAGTTTTTGTAACTGTTCTATGAGCGCTTTCTCTTGATTAGAAAGTTTTTCTGGCAGCTTTATTTGATAAGTTATATACAGATCTCCAAATTGCCCTTCTTTTTTATATTTTGGAAATCCCTTTCCTTTAAGTTTTACTTTTGCACCATTTTGAGTCTCTGGTTTAATATTAAGTTTTACCTTTCCGTTAAAAGTATCTATCATAAGTTCACCTCCCAATAAAGCCTTATATAAATCTAAATCTACGGTGACATACAGATTATCCTTATCTCTTTTAAATTTGGAATTATTTATAATAGAGAATTGTATTAATAAGTCACCGTTCGGTCCTCCATTTATACCTTGACCACCATGTCCTTTTATTTTTATAATTTGTCCGTTTTCTATTCCTGCCGGAATGGTGATTCTAATATTTTTTCCATTCACAGTCAAGGTTCGTTTATGAGTCGTATAAACATCCTTTAAATCCAGTTGCAGTTCTGCATTAAAATCTTGACCTCTGAATTTAACCTGTCTGCCTTGGTTTCCTGAAGTTCTTCCACCAAACATACTGCCAAAAATATCTGAAAAATCTTCCTGAGAATATCCTCTGGCTGAGCCCTGAGTACTTCGTTGATATTGTTGTTGCTGTTTGGCTTTTTCATATTCCTCACTATGTTGCCAATGTTCGCCATATTGGTCGTATTTTTTTCTGTTTTCAGGATGACTTAAAACTTCATTGGCATCATTAATTTCTTTGAATTTTTTTTCTGCCGTTTTATCATTAGGGTTTAAGTCAGGATGGTATTTCCTGGCCAATTTTCTGTACGCTTTTTTTATATCAGCTTCAGTAGCAGTTTGTGGAACTCCTAAAATTTTATAGTAATCTATAAACGCCATGTTTTAATATATTATGGGTTTAAATAATAAAGATAGATTTAAAAATATTCATTTTAAATGACTAAAATCAACTATATCAGGAATATGTTTTTAATTAATATTGAGACAAATTTGAAATATAAAAAGAGCCTATATATCTTTATATCTCATTATGATATAATAGTCCCATCTTCCATGGTGATAATTCTATCAGTTCTTTTGGCAAAATCTTCATCATGAGTGACCACTAATAATGATAAATTTTGTTCGGTGCTTAATTGTTTAAATATATTAAAAACGTTTTCTGAATTATAACTATCTAAATTACCAGTGGGTTCGTCACCCATAATGATGGAAGGATTATTTATAAGGGCCCGTGCAATGGCAATGCGTTGTTTTTCACCTCCAGATACTCTGCTAGCCTGTTTATGTGCTAAATGATCTATGTTGAGCATTTTTAATTTTTCAAAAGCATCATGCTCAATTTCTTGGTTTGTTTTTTCTGCTAATTTTTTTGCAGGCAGCATGACGTTTTCTAATACTGTAAATTCAGATAATAAGAAGTGAAATTGAAACACAAAACCGATGTGTTTATTTCTTAAATAAGAAAGGTGATTTCTGTCTTGTCCTGTAATTAATTTATTATTTAAAAATAGCTGGCCATCATAATCGGTATCCATAGTAGAAAGTATGTAAAGTAAGGTTGATTTTCCGCAACCAGATTTTCCCATTATAGATGCGAATTCCCCTGTTTTAATTTGGAAAGTAATATCCTTTAAAACATGATAAAGCACGGGCTTTCTAAAATATTTATTAATACTTTTTGCTTTTAAAACAGTATCCATATTATTGACCTCTTATAATGTTTACCGGATCTATTTTTTTTGCTTTTTTTGCCGGGAAATAGCCTGCTAAAAAAGTAGAAAATACGGCAAATGAAAAACCTATGATAAAGAACAGTGGGTCTAAATTTACCGGGTATGTTTTTACTGTTGGCAAAGATTCTGTTCTGAATGGTATGGTATCTATAAAACTGACTAAACCATAACCAAGTAATAAACCTAAAATACCACCCACAAAACCAATGATCATGGCCTGGCTCATAAAAATAAGCTGCACATCTTTTCCTGAAAATCCTGTTGCCTTTAAAATGGCAATGTCATTCATCTTTTCATAAATAAGCATGTTTAAGATATTATAAATGCCAAATCCTGCAACTATGAGCAATGTTATGGAAACCGCATATGTAATCAGGTTTCTAACCGTAGTACCAGTTTCAAATTGGGCATTTGCTGTTTTAATATCTATAGCCGTCAGATGAAATTGTTGTGCTATTTTTTTCGATAAGGACGGCGCCAATTCTATGTCATATAACTTCACATTGATGTCCGTTATATAATTTTCTGCTTCACCTAAAATGCGTTGTACGGTTTTTAAATTGGCAAAACTTTGAATGGCGTCAATATCAGCAATGCCACTTTGAAAAATTGCAACTATTTTCAAAGGAAAAATATCTCCTTTAATCGTGCTTATTTGTATACGGTCTCCAAGAGATAAAGACATTTTTTTTGCGATACCGGCACCCAATAATATGCCATTATCATTAGTGTCTAAATCTTCAGGCGTGCCTTCAACTATATAATTTTTAATATTAAATAATCTGGCTTCATCCATAACGTTAATGCCCGTTAAATTGCCAGCCAGTTCTATAGATCCCGCGATGTAAAATATTTGAGTTTTTACTTCAGGAATTGCTCCTCTAACACGACTATCTTTATTTAAATAATTAATAATTGGTAACGCATTATGAATTTTTTTCTGACTCAGCTTAGGTTTAATAGAATGAATAACACTGAAATTGTTCTTTAAATCTGTTAATAAACTTACAGGTTGATTTTTTGACGGTTCAATCTCATTGTATATATGAATATGAGGTGTCTGGTTCAGAATTAAATCGTCAAGCATGGTGTTTAATCCTGTCATAAAGCATACTAATGTAATGTAGGAACCAATACCAAAAGTAACACCCAGTGCGGCCGTGGCCGTTTGCTTTATTTTTGAAAGCAAATGTGTTTTGGCAATACTTAATATAACGGGCCAGTTAGTCATTAATAGGTTTGTATATATAGGTGTTTTTGGTTATTCCAGAGAGTACTTCAATGTCTTCCATATTTTGTAGACCAGTTAAAATGGTAATAAGACCCTCATCTGTTTTAACTTTGTTATTTTCAATTAAATACTCTTTAGGAATGGTTAATACGTTTTCCTTTTTATCAATAATTATATTGGCCTCTCCTGAAAGTCCAGGATATAATACTTTTGGAGGATTATCAAATACCGCTTCCACTTTAAAGGTTTGATTGCGTGCATCTTTTTTAGGATAAATTTTAGATATTTTTCCACTAAAAATGGCTCCGTTATAAGCATCAAGGGTTATGATGACTTCTTGGTTTTTAGATATTCTAACGATATCTACTTCATCTACTAATAATTCAATGATAAAGTTGTTTGCACTGCCTATTGAAGCCAATGGTTCCTGCATGGTTACCAGCTCACCGGGTTCTTTATATAAGGCATATATCTTACCGTTAATTTTACTGGTAATTGTAAAATCTTTAGTATTAATTAAGGAGGTTTTATAATTATTTTGCGCCTGATTAAAAGCGGTTTTTAATTCGTTTTTAGTACTATTATACTTGTTNTTCAATAAACTTAAATTATTGGANGCCATTTGATAATTCAGTTTTTTAGTATCATAATCAGATTTTGATCCTATTTTTTGGTTCCAAAGATTTTGTTGTCTTAAAAAGTTTATAGAGTCATTTTTATATTTTAAGGAGGCCGTTTCAATTTCATCTTGTATACCTTCTAAAATGGTTGCGCTTCCGGAATAGTTGTCTTCAGCTAATTGTAGTGCAAATTTTGCGTTTTCAGTGTTAAGAATAGGGGCGTTATTTATTATTTTGATAAGGGGTTCATCCATAGAAATAAGATCTCCTTCTGTCCCTAAGTTTTTATCCAAAATACCTGATACCACTGCATAAACTTCATATAAACTATCCGGTTGAATGGTNACTGAAGAATAGACAGATTCTACAAGATTTTTTTGTTCAGGAAGTATTTTATCCTGTTTTTTGGAACATGATAACATCATAAAAATAAGTATCAAAATATAAGAGAGTCGCATCAAATAAAATTTAATAATCAAGTTTAGGTTGCAATAATATGAATTCATTTAAGTTGACGGAATCTATCACACCTACAAGTTTGCCATTTTCTAAAACAGGAAAAAAAGAGTTTTTCTGACTATGAATCAATTGGTACAATTTATTTAGATCATCATTACTACTAACAGTTTTAAAAGAAGTATTCATAATATCTTTAACTAAAAAAGAATCATTTTTTGCGTTTTCAATAATATCCTGATAGTATAATAAGCCTTTGATGGACTCCTGTTCAAGGACCACAAAATTGTTCTCAGTACCTGAAATAATAATTTCAATTACATCTTTAATCGTGTTGTGTGGATTAAATGTGGTAAAATTTGTTATTAAAGATTCTTTAACCGTATGCCCTTTAAGTATGGCCATATGCTGTACCAATTGGTTTTCACCATAGGCACCTAAAAAGATAACCAGTGCAATGAATATGAGAATGGGATTATATAATAAACCAATTAATAAAAATAAAACGGCTATAAACTGACCAATGGTTGAGGCGATTTGTGTGGCTTTAACCCGGTTCAATTTAAGAGCCAATAAGGCTCTTAAAATCCGGCCGCCATCCATAGGGAAGGCTGGAATTATATTAAAAACAACAAGGGCAATATTTATGATATATAAATAGAACAGAAAATTCTGAATAGTAAAACTGCTTAAAGTTTCAAACGTTTCTGTGAAATTTAAGTGCATTAATTCCTTAACAGGAATAATAAAATAGAGTCCTATGGCAATTAAAATATTTACCATAGGACCTGCTAATGTCACTAATAGTTCTTGTTTGGGTGATTCAGGTATTTTTTCCAAACTAGCCATGCCTCCAATAGGCAATAAGGTTATCTTTTTAGTCTCTATTCCAAAATATTTTGCAGTTAAAGCATGACCCAATTCATGCATGACCACACAGGCAAAAACGGCTGAAACTAAAGCAATGTTAAATAAAATACTATCGGTATTTCCACCGCGTTTTAATTCACTGAAAATGATCCATATAATTAAAAAAATAAAAGTCCAGTGGACTTTTATTTTAATTCCAAAAACACTTCCTAAATTCAGATTTGCTTTCATTTAAAACGCATTGGTATTCATTATTTTTATAATAGTCCATTTCTTGTTTTCACTAAAAACAGCATAAAGACCATCAGAAATTCTTTTAGAAGTAATTGCAGGAGGTGTTTTTAAATATTTTTGATCTAAAACAATATTAAATCCTTTAGGTGTTAGGTATTGATGTATGTTCCCGTCAGGATCTATAACGACTTCGAAATATTTATATTGGACTATATTTTTACCCAATACATCATTTTTCCCAATTAATTCTTCAGTCAATTTTAAAACAATGGCCTCGTTATTTTCAAAATTCTGAGCATTTAAAAATATGGGTTCAATAATTGTTTTACCAGAAGAGTCTATGTATCCAAAATAGGAAATTCCATTAATTTCTTTGCTAATAAGGCATCTGTTATTAATAAAGACCGGATATTCTTCGCGATTTAATTTAGTGGTTACTAAATCATTCCTGAAGTTTAAAACAATAGAACCTTCTTGATTAATAAATGCCCATTGGTTATCTTTTTTAATGGCAGCAAGACCTTCATTAAATGGGGAAATGAAACTTAAATTTTCAATAGTTTGTCCAACCAGAAAAACAGGGACTAAGATTAAAACAACAAATAGAAGAGCTACTTTTTTCATCACTTTATACTTTAAATTACTAAATTAAAAGTATAAGGTTTTCTATTATTTCAAAATGATATTCATCATTACGGGCTGATTTTAGAGATACTGTTTTATAGTACTTAAAATATCATTCTTTTGAACCACGCCAGATTGGCGCCATAATTGATTGCCATTTTTAAATAAAATCATGGTAGGAACACCTCTTACTTGATATTTGCTGGCAATAACTTGGTTTTTGTCAACATCAATTTTTACAATTTTTATGGAATCTTGAAGCTCATGTTTGACCTCTTTTAAAATAGGAGCCAGCATTTTGCATGGTCCGCACCAATCTGCATGAAAATCAACCAAAGTGGGTTGATTTGAATTTATGATGTCATTAAAATTACTTTTCATTTTCAATATTTTTAATTACATTTTTTAGTTTATTACTCACTTGTTCAGCAACATATCCAAGTTTTTCGTTTTTTACTGCCTGCATGGATACCATGGGATTAATGGCAGCCACTTCTATTTTGTTAGGTTCCAGTTCTTGAACAATAATGTTGCACGGAAGCATGGTGCCAATTTTATCTTCCTGTTGCAAAGCTTCATAAGCAAAAGGCGGATTGCAAGCACCTAGTATTTTATACTTTTTAAAATCGACGTCCAATTTGTTTTTTAAGGTCTGCTGAATGTCAATTTGTGTGAGTATTCCAAAACCTTCCTTTTTTAATAATTCGGTTACGTTTTCTATAACGGCTTCAAAATCTCCTGATACGATGGTGTTAAAATAATAGGTCATCATTATATGTTTTTTAATTCCTGATCTAATTTAGCAAGAAAAATTAATTCTGATTTATTAATACCGGAAAATGCCGCAGCAATGGCTCCAGCTGTTTTTAAAATGAGTTGTTTAACAGGCTTTGTGAACAAATGTTTTTGTTTATTTTTATAAGTCACAAAGTCATCAAAACACGCTTTAGCGTTTAAATTTTCTTGATTATATAACCAATCAAAAACAATTTCAATTTGATAGGCAGCATCTGTCATATAAACATCTTCAATGGAATCTAATTCCAGCCAGTTTTTTTGTACTAGCTCTTTAAGTTTATCAAACTCCACTTTTTTTACATGATAATCTGCAGCCGCAATAGCATAGAAAAGTTTACCAAGGTTTTGATAAAATTTAAGTGTCATTTTCTTTTGAGGGCTCATAACCAAAAATATATAAGTACAAATTTAATTTCTTGCTGATTAAGTTGTTATGATATATATCAATATGAATAAATAAATATTTTTTTTGTAAATTTTTTCGTAAATTTATGCTACCAGCCAATGATAACATTATTAATCCTTAGTTAATACGAAGAATGGAATGTTTAGGCAAAACGATCAAATATCTAGTCTTCTTCTAGAAGCGATTTCTGAAGCTGTGGTGGTTATAGACAATCATCAAAAAGTAGTTGAAATAAATAATACTGCTGAGGATATCTTTGGATATTCCAAAGAAGAGTTAATTGGCAAGAACTTAGATATTCTTCTTCCATCCAATTTCCATAAAAGTCATGCTACCCATTTTAAAGAGTTTATGAAAAAGGGGACAAGAAGAAAGATGAGTGATTCCAAAGATGTTTTTGGTGTACATAAAAACGGCAATATTCTGGAATTAGATATTGAATTAGTCCCTTTTACGGTTTTTGACAAACCTTATGTAATGGCATTAATTAAAGATATTTCACATCAGCTGGAAATAGAAAAGAATTTAATGATAAAAAGCAGAGCCCTAGAATCTGCTAATAATGGAATAATTATAACAGATGCTTTACAATATGATAACCCCGTTATATACGTTAATACGGCATTTCAAAACATAACGGGCTATAAATCTGAAGAGGTACTTAATCGTAACTGTAGGTTTTTATACGGTACAGATAAAGATCAAGAGTCTCTGAAAACATTAAAATCAGCTATAGAAAAAGGAGAGAGTTGTCGTGTTATTTTGCGTAATAATAAAAAGGATGGTACCTTATTTTGGAATGAGTTATATATCATGCCAATCACAAATTCTGAAGGATTAGTAACCAATTTTATTGGGATACAAGAAGATATTACAGACAAAAAAAGAGAAGAAGAAGAACGTCGGCATTTATCAACAATATTTGATGATTCTTTAAATGAAATTCATGTTTTTGATGCCAAAACATTAAAGTTTGTTCAAGTTAACTATGGTGCTCAAAAGAATTTAGGGTATACTATGGCTGAATTATTAAAGATGACTCCGTTGGATATATTACCTTATAAAGATGAAGCAGAATTTAGGGGTATTGTTGATATTTTACTTAAAAAAAATGTACAGAAATTAGAAGTAGAATCGGTTCATTATAGAAAAGATGGTACTACCTATCCTGTGGAATCACATCTGCAACTCTCAAAATTAGGAGAGCGAGAGGTTTTTGTAGCTATTATTTTAGATATAACAGAACGTAAAAATTACACCACCAAACTGGAAAATAAAGTTACAGAACGCACCAAACAACTTAAAGAGGCACTGAGAAAGGAAATTGAAATTAATGAATTAAAAACAAGGTTTTTGTCTTTATTGTCACATGAATTTAAAACACCTTTAAGCGCTATTTTAACCTCTAGTTTGTTATTAGGAAAATACGAATTAACAGAGCAACAAGCAAACAGAAACAAGCATATAAGAACCATATCAGATAAGGTTCATTTATTAAACAATGTTTTAAATAGTTTTTTATCTATAGAAAAATTTGAAACCGGCAATTTAAGTTATCAGTTTAGCGAATTTAAAATAAGTGAAATTGTTAATGATGTTATTTTTGATGCCAAATTACTTCTAAAAGAAGGGCAGCAAATTAAATATAGAGAGAATATTGCCGATTTATCATTATATCAAGATGAACAGGTTATTGAGTTAATATTAACTCATTTAATACACAACGCTATTAAATACTCTCCGGAGAATTCAGTTATTCACATTGATATAGAACAAAATGATGAATTAACTACCATTAAGATTATTGATAATGGCATTGGCATCCCGTTAAAAGATCAAAAAAATGTTTTTGAGCGCTATTTCAGATCTGAAAATGTTATTAATACAGAAGGAACAGGTATTGGTTTAAATATTGTTAAAAATCATCTGGAAAATTTAGATGGTATTATAAGTTTTGAAAGTGAAGAGCATTTAGGTACAACCTTTACAGTATCTATACCAAATACTGCAAAACAATGAAAACAGTTTTAGTTATTGAAGATGACCTAGCATTAAGAGAGAATACCGCAGAAATTTTGGAGTTATCTAAATACAAAGTCATTACCGCTTCAAATGGTTTAAAAGGGGTAGCACTGGCTGAAAAACATCAGCCAGACCTTATTATTTGCGATATTATGATGCCTGAACTTGATGGTTATGGCGTTTTTGATGCACTTTCTAAAAAGAAATCCAGTAAAAACATACCTTTTATTTTTTTATCCGTAAAGAGTGAAACAAAAGATATTAGAAAAGGGATGAATTTAGGAGCTGATGATTATATTACCAAACCCTTTACAGATGAAGATCTTATAAGTGTTGTGGAAAGACGTATAGAAAGATCCTATAAAACACAAAACACAGAAACAAAAAGCAGCCCTGTTATTCCTAAAGTAATTGAGGATGAGATAAAAACACTGAATGATTTAAAGAACTATTTTGAGGATAATGGCGTCTTTTTTGAATTTAATAAAGAC
>BS_KBA_SWE02_21mDRAFT_10000516_pt1 | contig 14547 bp, 3 predicted proteins | sample BalSeasSWE02_21m_FD_9196 | JGI IMG/M metagenome (IMG submission 9196)
CGCAAAGGGAATATAGTACGCATAAAGCCAACAATGCGCTGTAATTTATCCTGCCCTTATTGTGCAGTTAATAAGGCACATGGGCGAGCACCCGAGTATCTTGACTTACATTATTCACATTGGTTAAGGATAATAAAGAGTAATGAACCAGTTAAAATGGTTGTAATATCAGGAGGGGAACCAGGATTATATAATAATATAAACTTATTAATAAATTGGTGTGTAGCAAGAGGGTATCTTGTACAAGTAATAACTAATATGACAAATATTAGTAAATTCAAACATATTTATAAATCATGGAGAGTAATATTCTTATCTACTTATCATCCTGTTGGTAGTATCGAAAGGTATCTGATGAACTACAATGAACTAAGCAGTAAGTTTTACATCACGGTAAGGGAACTGCGACCAGCGAACGATATGGAACCTAAATATATTCCTTGGGCAAAAGTAAAGGCAATAAGTGATAGTCAGGACGAGATACCAATGAAGATATATGCTCCAGACGGTTCTGTTCACGATAGTTGTCAGGCATTAGATAGAGCAGGAGAATGAAAGATATAATAGAAAGCTTTGCTCTGTTGATATTCTTTATAGGATTTATTCTATTAATTATATTGGTATTCAGTTTATTTAAAGATAGAGAGATATGAAAAAACTAATAATGATTTTAATGCTGATGATGTCTATCCCTGTAATGGTGTTTGGGCAGGGCGATCCAGACCCATTCGATTTGCCAAACAAGTCACTTTCAGATATGTCTCCGGTAGGACTTATATTCTTTTTTTTATTTCTCGCCATAGTTCTATTGTTTTTCATATGTCTTCTCTTTGCCCCTGATGATAATAGTGAATATAAAACTAAATAAAATGAAAAGAATAATTTTAATATTCCTATTTTTTACACCGTTAATGGTGTTTGGGCAGAGGGAAACCATAATGACACAAGATACTATTATCCTTTATGGTGATACTATCATTGTACATGAGCCTTGGGATAGAACAATGCATGATCCTTGGTATCCTATGGGTTTCCCTGATGATTATGTTAAAGAACCTACATTTGAAGAGAAACTCAATTCCCTCCTACAAGACTATAAGCAGTATTGTATTACTGATAGTATAGTAGTATGGGAACAGTGGATAACAGATGTTGATAGGATAAAAACAGATACCATAACTGATTGGACATATATCCAACCTCTAAAGACTATTTATTATTACGAACCAAGAGATATTACCTTTGAGGGATTCATTGAGTGGATGGAGAATAAAACTAAAAATAAATAACTAATGATAGCGGGATGGTAGAAGTGGTATCTCATTGGGCTCATATCCCAAGGTCGCAAGTTCGAGTCTTGCTCCCGCTACAAAATTACTTTATAAGCTTTCGTAGTCTAGAACGTAGACCCAATCACACCGAAAGTAAAAGGAGAGGTTAATGCCTCTCCTTTTTTATTAATATGGACTCTTTTCGTATTGTTTATATAACTCTAAGAATCTAGATAACTGACTCCCCCCGTATGCCCATTGTACAGTAGAATAAAAAGCAGGAGTTTTATCTTGAGGGCTATTTTCACCAAACATAAAATCTCTGGTCTCATCTACAGTATTCTTAAGTGTAGTAAATAAATCACCTAATAAACTTAATATTGGAATAGGATTCTTTATAAGCTTTTGAAATTCATTTGGGTTCCATACAAACATTAATTCAGATTGTCCTTTAGCCATAGACTTATATATAAATCTTGATATCCAATTATCCATATACCTAGCTTCTCCATCATCTCCGTCTGCTCCTAAGAACATTAAGAATCCTAAGAATCCAAATATAACTCGTAGTTGTAATAACATAGTACGCATTTGAGCCTCTTTAATTTCTAAAAACATCTCAAAAGTTACTTTACCATGTAATTTAGGATTTTCAGTCATCCAGTCTATATATCTACGTCTTGCTCTTTCAGGATTAGATCGTATATTTCTAGTCACTCCAGAAGGATCTGTATATTTATATCCTAATCCTAATTTAGGAGCAATTCCAAAGGTTATTAAATCTAAAGAAGCTTTTGCCATACTTGGTAAAACAATCATTCTAACAAATTCTCCTATAAGAGCACCATGAGTACGTTCAGTTTTTGTCATACTTATTTCTGAAAAAGCTGCTCTTGCCCTCCCCCAATGTACTGCTTGTAATTTTTTATCATATTTTAATCCACCAAACTGTTCTCTAATAATACCTGGCATCCACGTTTTATAATGCATTAATACATTCAAAAATAAATTAGCATCTTGTCTACTAATATCTTCTTGTGATAGAGAACCTATTATTCTAGATACAGTTTCTTTTACTGCTGCTCTAAAAGCTAAATAAGTATTTTCAGTTATATCTATAACTGCTTTACCAGTTTTTTCATCTATTTTAAATAATTCAGCAATACTTTTTTCTCCATTATAAACTCTTCCAGGAATATTTAATCTAAGTAGATTTCCTTCTTTATCTATTCCAAAATTATGAGCCATAGAATTTAACACAAGATCAGTAATATTTTCATCAGCATGTCTTAACCCTAAGAATAAAGTTCTACTATTAAATAATTTATTAGCCCAATTAGCTGATCTAGTATCAGTTAGTCTCTGTAATGGGTCTTCTGCATATGTATCAAAGAAAGAAGATAATAACTTATAATTTTTATAATCTTTTGTTTTATGTACTTGAGCTTTTACTAATTGTGCTTTTGTATATGATACTCCTTTATTAGCCTCAAATATTGTTCCTGTTTTACCAGCTATATAAGCACCAAAAGCAGGAATTACTGCAAAACCTAATTTAGTTTTAGAATGATATTGTTTTATACTTGATATTAATTTAGTAGTATTAATACTTTTAGATAAAGATTTTGCTTTAAATTTAATGCCATATAAATAATAATCAGAAAAGTCTTCAAATAATTGATATGCATCTGTTCCTATAGCATGTGTAGTAGCAAATTCTTTAATTTTACCTCTAACTTTTCTACCTGTATTAGTAGTAACTATAGTACCTTCTTGTTCACTTGTAGGCTCTCCTAATATTTGTTTTAAAGCTAAGATATTAGGTTCAATTTTATTCATAGCATCATAATTATATGCCATCTTAGCAAATAATAATAAGCTTTTAGATAAGTCATAAGATTTTTTTACATTATCTATAGAACCATCTTTATTTCTAAATGGGTGAGTATACAATACTGGAATATTACGTCTTAATTGCCCAGTTTCATCAATATCTGCAATAAAAACATCTTCTTCTCTAACTCTGAATGAATCTACAAATTCTCCCGTAGCAGTTTTAAACCCACCATCTCTCATAGTAAGATGTTGAATCATTTCTTTCCTAACATTAGGTATAAGGTTAGGCGGTAATTCTCTATAATCGTATATTCCTAATAATTTTCTAAACTTTTTATTAGACTCAATATACATATTATAATAATCTAATAAAGGTTTGTTTTGTAATAAATATTTATATTCTTCAGAACGATTATTAAGTTTAACATCTTCCTTTATAGTAAGTTGCCATCTATTTTTACTATTAATCCATGCTTTAGGACTATTTAATAAATCATTCTTATCTTTCCATTTAGTAATTTCATCCTTTATTCTCCATTTTTCTTCTGCATATTGGGCTTCTATCCATCCAGTAGATTTTTCTAAGCGTTCTTGATATCTTTCCTTGTAAGTATCTATATTTTTAATCTCTAAGATGCTTTTAAGAGTGTTTATATCTTCTTCTTCCCCACTTTTGTATGCAATATCTATTTTATCTAAAAGTTCTTTAGAAAGCATACTAACTAGGTTTCCTGTATTAAAATCTATCATCTTATTAAAAGCTTGTTCCATATTCATACCTTGACTTTTAGCCCAAGTAATTAAAGCTTTTTCTTTCTCAGAAATTTCTTCATCTAAAGATTTAACATTAGTTCTAACAGAATTTATAGCTTTTTCAAAAAGAGTCCAAGCAGCTTCAAACAATGGATGATCTATTTCAGATATTCTACTAAAATTAGTAGTAAGAAAATCTAATTGTGGTAATGCAGCTAATAGTTCAGGAGTATTTTTATATTCTCCTGGTATTATAGATAATATTCTACGTTCTCTAAGTTGTTTAAGATCTGATAATGCTAATATTAATTTTGGATATAAATAATCTAATTTAGTATTCATTTGTTTAAATAGAATATTACTCTTGCTTTCCATTTCTTTAAAGAATACATTAGTATTATCTATTATATTATCATAAACGCTTAGTTCTTGTATTAGTTCTTCTAATTCCCTATCAGAAGGAAAATTAGGATTCTTTGTGTTATCATCTAAAAATTCTGGTTGTGCAAATTTAGCATTGGCATCATTTATAAGAATGCTAACATTAGTTAAAATATCAGATACATCAGCTCTAACAATAGTATTTTGTATAGACTTTCGTAGTGTATTTAATTTTAATGTTATTCTATCTTTATCAACACTAGATAAATTCTTTTTTCTTAATTTATCATTTAGTTTATTTAATAAAGAATATTGTCTTTCTAATAATTTATTTAATCCTTCATATTTAGTAGCCTCCCCAGATACTGGAATCATCTCTAAAAATTCACTCATAAATGGAGTAGCCTCTACTAATTCAAGAGTATCAGTAAATACATGATTAGTAGTACGTTCTTCTTTAGGTAACATCTTTAATCGAATATGAATAGGAACTAATCTATTATGGCGCATAGCTTTTAAACCATGTCGTTGCATAGCTATTCTTTTATATTCAGTCATATTCAATTCATAATCTGATATAGAATTAGGGTGTATTAATTCATCTACTAATTCTTGGTTTTTAAAATTACCACCATAAGAATTTTTTGTTTTAAAGTCAAATAACCCACCAGTTTTATCAGAATAAATTACTAATATATCTGCAGTACCTCCTCTATCCGTAGTAGGATCATACATCTTTTGTTCAGGACGTATAATAGCAGTTCCTTCAGGATCTATTTTCTTTTGGGTTTCTTCTATAGTAGTTATAATATAAGAAGCTAATTTCTTTAATACTCCAAGCTGAACTGAACTTAAAGAAAATGCACCAGTTGTTGCAAAGTCATTAATTTCTTTTATAGATCCTTTATTATTATACATATTATCTATAAGTAGTTGCATAACTCCATGTATTTTAGTACCTACTTTAGCTTTTAATTTTGTATCAGGATATTCATCTCCATGAGCTTTAGTGTATTTATCCATATTACGTTTAGCAGCTATACTACCTAAATCAGATACTCTATGCTTAACTAGATGTCCTAATATAGTATAAAAAGTATTACCTTTATCATCTATTTCTGGTGATAATTGCATAACATCATTTATAGTATCAAAGGTTTGTACAATATCTTCTACCGTCATCTCTGAGGTAATATCCCAGAATGGCATACCGCTTGATATCAAATTACGAATCTGTTCAGGTGATTTTGTATCTATACAACTCATATTATATTATTTTTATATTCCACAAATTAGTTCAACATCTCCATTCATAATTCCATTAACATAAGCATTCTTTTCTATCGTACCTAAGTAAGATAATTCAGGAAATATAGTATCAAAGTTATTCATAAGATATTGAGCATCCAGTCCATCTATAGTAGACTCTTTATTTAATTCTTTAGTATTTATATCTTTTATAGCAGAAGGTAATGAATTGATAAAATAAGGAATAGCATTAGGAGTACTTTGTGACTGTGTTCTTACAAACTCTTTAAATCCTTCTATATCTTGTTTAGAACCCAATATATGAATCTGGTCTGTTTCAAAAACAGTATATTGTTGACCAGTACCTGACTGAAATGATTGTCCATCATATCCTTTTGTATTACTTGCAATAGGTATATTCTTTTCTAAAAGTTCTTCTCGTTGTACTTGTCCAACATCCCAAATAAAAGGCTTTTTTAAATTAATTAAAGTTGATGCAACATTATTACCAAACATATCAGGATAATAATTTTTCTCTGGACTAAAATAAATACCTTCCGATGGACTCCCATGCCCTTTTCCTAAATCTTGTTTAGTAAAATTTTCAATAGGTTTATTACTTCTATGATAAACAATGTCCTTTACTTTACTATCAGGAAATACTGTATTTAAATAAGAAGAATATTGTAATTCTGTTCCTATTTTAGATAATTCAGGAGTTTGCTCAAATACAAAATCAACTCCTTCTTGATTTACTATTCTATTATTTTTTTTGTTTAGTACTGCAAACTGTTCATCTGTTAAATCTTTAAAGGATAATTCTTCTCCTTCATTTTCTATTTTAGCAGAAGAAAGATTAAGTACTCTCATAAGTAAATTTTCTTCATCCATAATTGAGTTGCCACCAAAGACTCTATTAAGAAACTTCATAATACTATCATATATTCTAGTAAGTAATCCTTTCTTTTTTACTTCTTCTTTTAAATTAGCTAAAATAGTATTAAAATCTGGATCAGTCATTGCATGTGCAAATAATTCATCAGATGAAAATAACCCATATTCATCAATTAAATCAGGACTTATTCTTTTAACTATATCAAGTATAGTATCTAATTCTGCTTTAAAAATAGCATCAGTAGCATAACCATGAGATAATAAAGCATGTAATCCTTCATGTAATACAGTTCTTTCAAATTCTTCAGTGGTTAATCCATTAGCAACTTCTGCTAAGGAAGTACCATATTCTTGTTTAGGAGTAAATGCACCAACAGCATTTTCTATTCCTATTTCTGCAGAATCTAAAAATTGTATTTGAATAGGAACTTTAAGTTTATCTCTAAGAAGTTTAGCTAGTGTAACAAATTCACCATTCTTAGAATTATTTTCAATCATCCTAAGTATTACATTAATATATCTAAGAGAATTTTGTTTAACCATTCCACTATTTTCATAAGCATTATCCCCAAATACAATTGATTTTTTACTTTCAGGAACTACCATACTATACCTACGTTTATCTGATTTTTTAATACTAGCTATTTGAGTATTAATATCTGATATACTTGCTTTTGGTTGTGAAATAGTACTTGAATTTTTTAATTCATCTAATCTATCTTGTAGATATTCAAATAATCTAGGAGCTTTTTCTTTTAGCATAGCTTTTCCTGTACCTATACCATCTTTAGGAATAACTATAATTTTTCCACTATTTATAGCTTGTTGTATCTGATTATCTACATGAGCTTTAAACCAATTAAAATCATTATCAGATAAATATGAACTACTATTTGTTCCTCTATCTTTTTTAGTATCTATCCCAATAGCATTAGGAAGTCCCCTAATTACTGCTTGAGTACTAGAAGGAACATATTTTGTTTTTAGCCTATCATTAGTATTATCTCCAAATAAAAATACTTTATTTGTTTGTCTACTAACTTCATTTCTTCTCCAAAATCCTCTAAATTCTTCTACTCTATTATTTATAGTATTTCCTGGTTGTAGAGGAGTATTTGAATCTTCAAAGTCGTCTTCAGTAACTGTCTCACCACTACGATAATCTACTATACCAAATCCCTGTAAAGGAGCATTAGTATCTTTTGGAGTAAAATCATATTGTGCATATGAAGAAAAGTCAGGAGTAGTATATATATTAGAACTTAATATACTTAATGGTTTGTTTAAATCATTCTTACTTACTACTGGATAATACTCTATAAATCTAAGTCCATCTCCTAATTTTGCAACAACTCCAAATTCTTCTTCAGATATTCTTTTATATAGTACAATTCCTATAGGAGGTTTTTGTCCTGAATCATAGTATTTACCAGGATTATCCATATAATAATTCTGAGAAACATAGTCAACATTAGCATATCTATTTTTCTTATCTTTAAATACATCAGGGTATCCTACTTTATTTCTACCTGCAAAACCACGCATTCTAGGTACTACATTAGAATTATGAGCTTGATTCATAAAGAATTCTTCTAAGAAATTATCTAATAAGTCATCTTTTGTAGAATCATCAACATCTCTAAAAGTATCTAATACTTTATTACCAAAATTCATAAAGATTCTATTAGGCATAAAGTTAAAATACGATATAGGTGAATTTAGTAATCCACTCTGTAGAAAACTATGAATTATCATATTAGGAATAAATTCCTGCATTCTTGGAGTACCCTCTGTGGCTTGATTAAATATATCAGCTTCTAACATATCACTTTCATGTACATCATATCTTTTACTAAAAGTAGATATATTATCAATAGGTGATATAGATTTTGATCTATGTATTTTCTGATTTAATATTGGCTGTAGTTCCTTAAACATTTCGCTATTAAATCCAGCTTTTTGGAATTCTAATAACTGTCTGGCTATTGAATTATTACTAGTAAATAATGATTTATATACACCTTGTAAAGCACTTACATTATTACCTAAAGTAGCCATAGATAAGAATACAAATAAATGAGATTTAGCTGTATTTATTGCTTTATCTAATTCTCTTTGGTTCTTAATAATACCAGATAAATATGGAATTATTTGTTTTTTAAAAAATTCATTTAATTTAGGATCTTCAAATATTGTAGAAGTCCAACTATACATATCTAATGCTTCCTGGTAAGTCTCCCTATGATCGTTAAGCATAGATTCTTGTTCAACAGCATTAATCTCTTGATTTCTAATTAGATTTTCATTTCCTTTAGGCAACTCTAACTTACTTACTAAGGTTATAAGATGTTGTGGCATAGCGGATCTAGCATCTTTACGTAAGAATCTATTAGTATTATCTATAGCACTACCAAGTTCCATATAAGATAAGAAATTATCTAATACTTGTACCTGAGCTTTAAAGTTTTTACGTACTTCATTTGAATTCAACTGTGTTTTAGTAAAATAAGAATACTTATAAGCTGTTTGTTTAGCATCTAATGCTGCTTTTAATTTTATAATTTCACTTTCTAAACTCTCACCTTTAAGTTTACTTATAGTACTAGTTAAAGATTCTTCATAAGTAAGAGGAATTGATCCTTTAGGTATTTTATTAATATCTGCTTGTTTCATTCCAAGAGAGGTAGCAATATTATTTACTGCTTCTTCATACCATGCTTCTTGGTATTTAAGTACATCATTATAAAAGAAAGTATTTTTATCTGCAAATGTTTTAGCAGTGCTAAATGTTCCTTTATATTTTCTATTACTATATTGGTTCTCAAACATATGGCTAGATTGATTAGCTCTTTTTATTCTAAGATAATCTTTAATTATATCTTGAGAGAACAATGCAGCAATAGTATCAACACCTACACTCTTATTTTTAAGAGCAGGAGATAATCTATTTAATGCTACAAATGCTTTAAAAGTAAAAGTATCTACTAATTCAAAAATGAATGGATCTTTTACAGCATCAACAAATGCAGTTAAAAATTCTGCAGTATTATCTGAAATATTTCTATTATCAGAATCTATGATACCACCAGTTCTATATCCTTCTTCAGATTCAAAACCTTTAAAGAATAGTTGTAAACTAGGTGAAACCATATATGGGTGCTGTTGTGTTAATGCATGAGCAACATTTTGTACAGCCGCTAATGCAACACCAGCTTTACTATTCCAAAATTCGTAAGCTTTCTGTTGATTATACCACCAAGAAGTAACATCTGCTAAAGTAGCATTTTCTGATTCTTTTTCTAAAGTAGTAAGTGTTCTGCTTTTTTTAGATTTTGTAGATAAGTCTTTTAAATGATCTGAGGTATTAGGCCTAGTAAGTTCTTTAAATCTTTCTGGAGTTAATAAAGCATCATTTATAATTTCATTTAATCTATTCTGTATAGCATCTACATCAGTAGTGTTACTAGTATATTCTTTATATATAGGTTGTCCCATATCTTCAGTAAGATCATAACTATCAAAATAACTAGTTAATTTATCCACGTCAAAGTCAGAACCAGATTTAACAGTAATTCCAGAAGGAAGTACTACTTTGGCACCATGATAATGAGGTAAGAATTTAACTACTTGCATAGATTCTAATGAACTTAATGCTTGACTAGGAATACGATTACTAGGTATATGCAACATTTTATGGAAATTTGCCCCCAATAATGAAGTATCTTTACTAGCAATTAATTCGTTAAATTTATCTAAACCCCCTAATTTTTCTACCCAAGGAACCCATTTAACAGGAAGAGAAATCATAACCTGCATAGATAGTATTTTACCACCTTCTTCTCTATAGAATTTAAGTAAAGGATTATTATTATTTACTTCTTCTAAATTATCATACAGAAGACTACTCTCTTGAATAAGCATTTCGCCTTTAACTTTCCTGGCAATAACGCTATTAGTTACTAAAGATAATAATATTTCATCTATTTTATTACTATTAGCTACTAAATCAAAGAATGGGCGTTCTTGTTCTAATGCAAGTTCTACTGCATCAGATACATTTCTAGGTAATAATCTAGCTTCAAAAATCTTTAATAATTTATCTTTAAATTTTGTTTTGGCATCATTATCAACTAAGAAATATCTTCCTGTAGCAGGATTAATAGAAAGTCCTAAACTTTTTATTAAAGCACCACGCTTTAGTTTAATTATATTAGAGATTAATTTTTTAAATTCTTTATTACTTTCTAACAGTTTTTTGCCTACTTCATTTGGCTCACCAAATTCAAATAAATTTAAGTACTCTAAAGAATTTCTTTGAGTAGATACTGATACAACTCCACTTTCTTCATCATGTACATCTAATTGAATACCAAAATCTTCATATCTCATATCTTGAGATATAAATTCTTTAGTTTTAGAAAGATCTTGTATCTTACCTTTCTGTAATAAAATAGTACTCTTTTCTGCAGTTGGGAAAGTAAGTATAGATTGTCCTTTACTCATCATAGTTAATATATGTCTAAACATAGCACTATTACTATCTAATGCTTCCATAAAAATAGGAGCAGTAGAAGTTTTAAACATTTGAGTAGCAAATAGACCTTTAACATTACTTATATGACCAAACCCTTGTGGTTTTATAATAGGTAATATTGGTAATTCTTGTATACTTAATTCCTTACCTTTATACATAGGAGTAGTAGGTATTGTACCATTAGTATGTTTAGAGAAAATTCCATCAGTAAATAAAGATTCATCTACTTTAAAAGGTAAATCAACACCATCTTTTTGTAATTGTAATAATCTCAATACTAATTTCTGCATTTCCCACTGATAAGTTTTTTCCTTATCTCCCCAAGCACCATTACGTAACATTAAATCACGATATTCATCTAATGTACTCCATGACTGAGCATCAGTAATATTAACCTTTGAATATTTTTCATGTAGGATTTTCAAATCATTGTTAGATACATAAATATCATCTACTACTACTTTAGAAAAAGTACCATTTCTTTCTCTATTATCTAATCTAGGATATAGTTCAGTTAATTTTTGATTAGTAAAGTTATCATTAATAGTATTATATTTAGTAGAAGCAGCCCCAGTAGTTCTCTTATGGAAATCTGTCTTATCTTTGTATAATGCTAAGTCCCCTACAAATAATTTAAGTTGTTCTGTAGTCCCTATATAATTAGAATACATAGCATCTCTAATAAGCCCCATAAGTTCTGGAAGACTTACTAATCTTGCATTATTTACAGTATCAATACCATACTTCATTAAAGTAGAAGGACTAATACCTGGGGTAGCATAACTACCTTCATGATTATATACTACATTATCTTCTAATAAGGATAATAATGTATTATTAAGAGTCTTAGTTATAAATTTATCTAAAGTCTTATCTAAACTATTAGCATACTTACTTATATATAAATCAACTAATCTATTTAATTCATCAATATTATGAACATCTTTTAGTTCCCCATCAACATTCCTTTCAAAAAATTCTTCTAATGGTAATGGAGTATTACGTAATCCTGCTGTTTTATATGCTTTTTCATATATAAATGAGAAGGCACGTAAATTTTTTATATTATCTTTATAGTTTAATAAATTATTTCCAAAGTTTTCTGGGTCTTGAAAATATGCAAAAGAAGTTAATAACTCATCTTTTAGATAACTTACCATCATCTGTTTAAATTGAGTATTAGTTACATTCTTTTTAGTTTCACCAATCTTAAATGCAAATTCTATTTTTCTTTCTGCAGCTCTTAAGAAAGGAACCCATCCATCTAATATAGCATTGAAAGATATTCTTTTTATATCTCCAGGATTTGAACTTTGTATATCTTTACCAGTACCTCTAGTATCAGTATATCCTTTAAGTGTAGACAATTCTATCTTAAGACCATTTAAAAGTGATTCCCACCATCTTGAGTTCGTTGCAAATAGATTACCTATATTACCATTATAAGGTTGTAAATGCTTAACATTGTCAGGAATAGATATTATTCCATCTTCTTCTGTAATTGAATTTAATGCATTTACAGTATTCGATATATGTGAATTTAACGCAATTACATATTCTGGATTTCCTTCCTGATTATAATACATTAAATCTGTATCATTGTAAAAGAATTTAGAAGAATAATTTACTAATGCATCTAATTCTTTATTAATAGGAAGCCCTCCTTCATTATAGAAAGCATCTAAATATATATTAGCTTGTTGTTCTTTTGGTAAAGCCCTTATAGTATCACTTAGTCTGGTAACATAATTCTGTAAAGATTCTGTGTTCATTACAAATCTAGCCTCTGGAGCTACTTCCATACCTAATGCAGATAAAATACTAAATATCTTATCTCTATATTCCACTGTATTAGCTTCTAATTGTTGTAATTGTTTAAAAGCTATTAAAAAAGCTTCAGTTTTAAACTGTATTTGATTATCAGCATCTAATTTAAAGGCAGAGTTTTTTGCTTTGTTATGAGCTGCATTTTGTGCATTGTTCTTCCATTGGTTTTTCATAACCTTGGAAAAGTTATCTACTGATGCATTCATAAAATATCTCTCACCATTAGGTTGTTCCATCATAATCAATGGATTGTTCTTATTATGAGCAAACGCTTTGAAAAAACTATTACGTAATTCAAAGATTTTTTCATTTATATTAGAATTACCAACCTGTAATCTCTCTAATAACTTAATCATTTCAGGATAAGTATTAGATAGTATTCTAATTTTATCAAACATTTCATCTACAGTCCCTAAATTACTTAATTGATCATTAAGTATATTTAAAAACCTATTAAACATTACAGTAGATCTAGTGCCATATTCTGTAAGAGATTCTTTAATACCATCATTAGTATACATAACTGAAGGTAATCCAGCTATAAGTATTCTTATTGGAGGAGGTATTATATCCTTTATATTAACTTCTATACTTTCTATATTAGAAGTCTTTTTTCCAGTAGCATGATCTTCATCTAAAATTGTACCTTCTACTACTAGAGTAGCTTTATCAATATCTATTTTATATTGTTTTACAAATCTTGTATGTTCTACTTTAAGAGCTTCCCAATTATCTATTATTCTTTGATATGATCCTTTATCATCTCTACCATCCCATACTTCTCTTTTATACCAAAAATTAAGTAGACTATAGATTTCATTCATAGATCCTTCTAAATTAAATAGAGCTTCATCAGATATAGAAGAACTAAATAATGCCTTGAAAAATTGATAATTTATATCTCTAACAAACATATAAGTATCTCTTTCAGATAATTCTGCTATCCTATCAAAAGTATCTCTTGAAGTACGTTTAGCATCTTGTAAATAATAAGTACCTTTACTTAAATTATGAAAAGCACTCTCTATTTTATACTGTTCTTTCTTAGTAATACCAAGAGTTTGTAATAGCCAATTTAAGAATCTTGTAAAAGCAGATTGCTTAACTGGTTCAGATTTACTAAATACATATCCTTCAGGAGATAACATATAGGTACGAAATTCTTCAGCTAAAATTTCTTCAACTTGTCTATCTGTTAAATCTTTTTGTCCTGTTCTACTTCTGGCTTCTAAATATAATCCAGTAAGTTCATTTTCAGTTAAGAATAACTGAGAGAATACATGGAAAGCTTCATGATGTATAGTACCTTCACCAGCTAAGTCACTGATTAGTACTTTACTACCTTCAAATAACTTACCCCATTTACCACCTACTAATCCTTGAATAGTATGTATTGGGAAGTCTGGGAATCTTTGTTTAAACCATGCAGTCTTTTCTTCTATATTTTCTAAAATGTAATTATCAGTTGCTTCTGCATCTCTATTAAAACCACCTTCTTCGTCTATACCATTAAGAGCATTATATAAATTTTCAGCTCCTTCTACAGTATCTTCTTGAGATATATAAAAAGATTTTTCAGAATCTGTTAATTGGCTCCAAGGTTTGCTAACTTTAGCAACTTGTTCTTTAGGAGTACTTGTTTTACCATTAAATAAAGTACTTAAATTTGTAGTACCAGCCGTAGTAGTTGATGATGTAGGAGTCTGCCCAGAAGGGGCTTTGCTCTTCATTAAATCTGATAATTTATTCCCAGTAGTAGTAGCTGTTGTAGAAGGTTGACCAGTAGGTAAATTTTTATTCATC
>BS_KBA_SWE02_21mDRAFT_10000517_pt1 | contig 14511 bp, 12 predicted proteins | sample BalSeasSWE02_21m_FD_9196 | JGI IMG/M metagenome (IMG submission 9196)
GTGGTTTGATTATAGAAAACAATAGAGTTTCTGGGGTTAGAACGTCATTGGGTATAGAAATTAGATCTAAATCGGTGGTATTGACTAATGGCACATTTTTAAATGGACTGATACATATTGGTGACAAAAATTTTGGTGGCGGTCGTGCAGGCGAAAGAGCGTCTACAGGGTTAACTGAGCAATTGGTTGATCTAGGTTTTGATTCAGGAAGAATGAAGACAGGCACGCCTCCAAGAGTGGATGGTCGTTCTCTTGATTTTTCTAGAATGATTGAACAGCCAGGTGATACAAATCCTGAAAAATTTTCCTATTTAGATATTACAAAACCGCTTAAAGAACAACGTTCTTGTTATATGACATATACAAGTTTAGAGGTTCATGATTTATTACGAGAAGGTTTTGATAGGTCTCCTATGTTTAATGGCAGAATTAAAAGTATAGGTCCGAGGTATTGCCCATCTATTGAAGATAAAATTAATCGTTTTGCAGACAAAGACAGACATCAATTATTTATTGAACCTGAAGGATGGAATACGGTTGAGGTTTATGTCAATGGTTTCTCTACCTCTTTACCAGAGGATGTTCAATTTAAGGCTTTGCGTTCTGTGGTAGGTTTTGAAAAAGTTAAATTTTTTAGACCTGGATATGCTATTGAATATGATTATTTTCCACCCACACAGTTAAAACACACTTTAGAAACTAAAATTATTGAAGGCCTCTATTTTGCCGGTCAGATAAATGGTACTACGGGATATGAAGAGGCTGCTTCTCAGGGTTTAATGGCAGGCATAAATGCGAGTTTAAAAGTTAGGGAACAGGAACCGTTTACCTTAAATAGAGACGAGGCTTATATAGGGGTTTTAATTGATGATTTAATCACAAAAGGTACTGAAGAACCGTATAGGATGTTTACTTCTAGAGCAGAATATAGAACCCTGTTACGACAGGATAATGCTGATTTAAGATTAACTCCAAAAGGTTATGAATTAGGTTTAGCTAGTGAGGCTAGGTTAAAACGCATGGAACAAAAGCATAGTGAGGCTGAAAAATTTGTAGCGTTTTTTGCAAATACAAGTGTAAAACCAGAAGAAGCAAATCCTGTTTTAGAATCTAAGGGATCGGCGCTAGTTAAGCAGTCTGATAAAATGTTTAAAATTTTTTCGAGACCAAATATCACTATTGATGATGTCAGAAAGTTTGCGGCAGTAGAAACCTATATCAATGAGAACAATCTGGATAATGAAGTAATAGAGCAGGCAGAAATTCAAGTGAAGTATTCTGGATATATTTCTAAAGAAAAAAATAATGCTGACAAATTGAGCAGGTTAGAATATGTCAAAATACCAGCTGGATTTGACTATTCTCAGATAAAATCTATGAGTTTTGAAGCGAGAGAAAAACTTAAAAAGATTCAACCAACAACCGTATCTCAAGCATCCAGGATTAGTGGCGTGTCTCCAAATGACATTTCTGTGTTATTGGTTTACATGGGAAGATAACTTGAAGGTTCCACGTGGAACAAAATTAATTTTATAAATCAAATTATTTAAAAACTTGTTCGTTAGTGAAAAAAACAAGCTACTTAAAAGTTAAGGATCATTCTGTTTCAGGAGAATCCTTTGAATTAATTTATAACGAGACCTTTGACTTTTTAGAAACGCAACCTCAACCTTCTCTGGATAAGTTACCTCACTACTATAAAAGTGAAGACTACATTTCCCACACTGATTCACAAAGAACGTTATTTGAAAAGGCATATCAGTTTGTAAAAAAAATTACGCTTAAAAGAAAGCTGAAGATGATAAGATCTAACTCTGAAGAAGGGAATAATCTTTTAGATTTTGGTTGCGGTACTGGAGACTTTTTGAAGGAAGCGCAACAAAACGGATGGAATGTTTGTGGTATTGAGCCTGATGAACAGGCCAGACAAATTGCCAATAAAAAAACAAATAATGTCGTTTTTAATTCAGAGTACATTTCAAAATTTAAAAAAGATAGTTTTGATGTGATCACCCTTTGGCATGTGTTGGAACACTTACCAAACACGAAAGAACAGTTGTCTGTTTTCAACAAACTTTTGAAGCCAAACGGAATGTTAATTGTTGCAGTTCCCAATTATAAAAGTTATGATGCCAACTATTATAAAAATTTTTGGGCCGCTTTTGATGTGCCTAGACATTTATGGCATTTTTCCAGAACCGCTATAAATAATTTAATCTCATGTGAAAATATGAAAGTCATAAAAACATACCCCATGTTGTTTGACGCATTTTATGTTAGCTTACTTTCAGAAAAATATAAATCAGGGAAAATGAAGCCTCTTCATTCTTTTTTGATCGGATGTCTTTCAAATTTGCGAGCTATGAGGACAAAGGAATATTCTTCTCTAATTTACTGCATAAAAAAGAATAAAATTTAAATATAAAGACCATATTTAAGCCATAATCAAGAACAACAAGAAAGAAGCTTGTAACTTATTTTAAACGCCTTAAATCGCTTTAAAACAATCAAATCATTATAAAGGAAAATGATTGAAAAGAGGTGTTGCTATAAAATATTCTTATATAATAAAAACACCGTGAATTCTCATATAATTATTTTACTTTCCTACTTTTGTTCAAATTTTAAAAGAAAAAAAATGAAGAATATATTTTATGTAATATTGCTTCTGATAGCAGTTACTTCTTGCCAAAAAACTCAAAAAATCGGTTTCGTGGATAACGGGAAAGTTATTAATGAATATCAAAGTAAAAAAGATCTTGAAACCAGATATCAGGATAAGGATGCTGCTTTTCAAAAAAAGGCCGATAGTATAGGGCAAGCATTTCAAATGGAAGCGAAATCTTTTCAGGACAAGGCGAACACCATGAGCCCAAAGGCACAGCAAGAAAAATATCAGGAGCTGGGACAGAAACAGCAATATTTAAAACAACAAATGCAGGCTGAACAACAGGAAATTCAGCAAGCTTTTCAAACTGAAATTGACACATTAATTGTTAAAGTAAAAGATTTTGTCAAAAATTACGGAAAAGCAAATGGCTATACCTATATATTAGGTACAAGTGATGCTTCTGCAACCGTATTATATGGTACTGATGAAAATGATTTAACCCAAACCATATTAGATGCTCTAAATAAGGAGTATAAAAAATAGAGTTAAATATCTGATATAGAAGTAGTTAAAAAGCATCAAGTTTATTTTGATGCTTTTTTAATTTAAGAATAAAATGAAAAGACCCTAGGTATAATAGTTGCTTTAAATCCTCCTGATCCTATTATTTCACCGTCTGCTTGAATAAATAGAGAGTCATTTTCATTAACCTCAACATCAATTGCAGACGCTTTTAGCGTAGTAACCTTTTTATTAAAAACTATTTTACCATTAAAGAGACGTCCTAAGTTTTTTATAATCTCAACTTTATTTAAATGGTGTGCAATACTAATATCAAAGAATCCATCAAAGGGATTAGGGTCTTTTGTTAGTCTCATTCCGCCCCCAGAATATTTACAAAGACCCACAAGAATCATTAAGTTTTTATTAGCATATTTATTGGGCCCAACCGAAACAATCGCGCTAAAATTCTTAAACGAAAACAAACCAATTAGAGCCCCGAAGAGATAAGAAAAGGCTCCCAAATATTTGTATTTATGGACTTTGTTTGCCACATATCCATCAAATCCTACGCCTGCTAAATTATTAAAATAGACTGGTTTTGATGTTTGATTTAATAACTCAATTTTCCCGATATCCTGGCAGGAAACATCCCCTTTTAATATAGTGTCAATGGCGGAATTTATAGCTGTTGGAATTTGATGTGTTTTAACCCAATCATTTCCGGTTCCAATGGGAATCATTCCAACATGTATACTTTTTGCAGGCATTTTATTTTGAGACATAATACCATTTACAATATTATGAAGTGTTCCATCGCCACCAACACAGATAATATGTGTGAAATTATTTTCAATAGCCCTGTGAACTAATAATATACTATGTTTTGAATATTCCGTAAAAGCAAATTCAAAATCAAACCCGTTCAGCTCTAAAAGTTCTTTTATTTTAGGCCATTTTTTTTTGCTTTTCCCATTACCAGAAGTGGGATTAATTATAACGAACCATTTTACTGAAAGGCTAGACACTAGGCTGATTTTTTATGAAGTAATCGTGTAAGTTTAATAGATAAATCAGTTAAGATGATTTTAGAATTCCCGTTTCTTTCTATGTGGTAAATAGCGTCCTGAATTTCGTCACTAATTTCAATGATATTTGCATCATGAATAAACGGAGCAAATTTCTCTAATTTAAAGTTGTCGGTTTTAGGTTCAAGATATACTAACTCAGAGGCGTTATAGTTTAATAATAAGGCTTGTCTGAAAAAATTTAAACAGAACAATAAAAATTGCTTTTGTGTTTCGCGACCAGTTTTCGCGATATCTTCACTCCAATTAATTAAATCATAAATGGCTGATTTATTCCCCTTGGCTTTAAAGGCGCTTCTAATCCAAAAAACAAACCATTCTTCAAATTGTAAATCTTCAGAATCGTGATAAATGAGATCACAAGCTTTATTAAAATTGCCGTTTGATTGATGTGCAATTTTGGTGGCAACAGCGTCATCTAAACCATAATTTTTAATAAGCCCGCGTTTAATGACATATTCTGATAAGGGAGGAAAGTGAAGTAATTGACATCTAGATTTTATCGTGTTTATAATTTGCTCCTCATCTTCAGCTATCAGAATAAAAACCGTATTATTTGGGGGCTCTTCAATAAGTTTTAATAGTTTATTAGCACAGGCGCTATTCATTTTTTCTGCCATCCAAATTAACATCACTTTGTAGCCGCCTTCATAAGATTTTAAAGACAAAGACTTAACTATTTCTAAGGCTTCATCCACCCCAATTTGCCCCTGCTTGTTATCTACTCCAAGAAGTTTATACCAGTCAAATAAATTTCCATAAGGTTGTTCCTTTAAAAGTTGGCGCCATTCTTCCAAATAATGGTTTGAAACAGGATGACTTTTAGCCTTATCACTGGTAGTTACCGGAAAAGCAAAATGTAAATCTGGATGGGAAATATTATTAAACTTTAAATTACAAGCTTGATTACCGTTGGTGTTCTCACCATTAGAATTTGAGCACAAAAGGTATTGGGCATACGCAATAGCCATAGGTAGCGTGCCGCTTCCTTCAGGGCCAATAAACATTTGGGCATGTGCAATCCTGCCATTATCTACACTTTGAGTGAGATGTTTTTTAATGTGTTCCTGACCTAATATATCTTCAAAAAGCATGAGGCAAATATAGTTTTTTTATAATTCTTTATCACTTCAATCGTTTTCGTAAAAAAACACGTTTTACAACGTTTTATAATTAATTACATTTGCTAAATAAAGAACGCTCAAGAATTTTGTTTGTCGACAAAAAACGAATCAGAGTTTTCTGATTAATATAAAACAAAAAACATTAAAAATAAACAGATGAAAACGCTTAATGATTTTAATTTTGAAAACAAGAAAGCTCTTATTAGAGTTGATTTTAACGTGCCTTTAAATGAACAGTTTGAAGTTACAGATGCTACTAGAATTGTATCGGCAAAACCAACAATTATTAAGATTTTGGAGGATGGCGGGAGCTGTATTTTAATGTCGCATTTAGGAAGACCAAAGGGAGTAGAGGACAAATATTCACTTAAACATATTGCCCAAACTGTTGAAAACATTTTAGGTGTTGAAGTAAAGTTTGTTGATGATTGCGTAGGTGAAAAAGCAGAAGCTGCGGCTGCAAGATTAGAGCCCGGACAAATTTTATTGTTAGAAAACCTGCGTTTTCATAAAGAAGAAGAAGCCGGAGACAGGAATTTTTCTAAACAGTTATCAAAGCTGGGAGATATTTATGTAAATGATGCTTTTGGCACTGCGCATAGAGCACACGCCTCTACAACAATAGTTGCAGAATTTTTTCCTAATCATAAATGTTTCGGATATTTATTAGCTCAAGAAATTATAAGTATAGAGAAGGTTATGAAAACTGGAGAAAAACCAGTTTTAGCGGTTCTTGGTGGGGCAAAAGTGTCTTCTAAAATTACTATTATTGAAAACATTCTTGATAAAGTAGATCATTTAATTATTGGTGGAGGGATGTCTTTTACATTTGTTAAAGCCCAAGGAGGTAAAATAGGAAATTCTATCTGTGAAGATGATAAAATGGAATTGGCCTTAGACATTTTAAAACAGGCAAAAGAAAAAAATGTACAAGTTCATATTCCTGTAGATGTTGTTGCAGCTGATAAGTTTAGTAATGATGCTAATACACAAATAGTGGATATTGACAAAATTCCTGATGGCTGGGAAGGTGTTGATGCCGGACCAAAATCGATTGCTATTTTCCATGATATTGTTATGAAAAGTAGGACCATTTTATGGAATGGACCATTAGGTGTTTTTGAAATGGAACGTTTTGCAAAAGGAACCATTGCTTTAGGGGATTCTATAGCAGAAGCGACTAAAAACGGCGCGTTTTCATTAGTTGGAGGAGGAGACTCCGTTGCAGCTGTGAAGCAATTTGGCTTTGAAGAAAAAGTAAGCTATGTGAGTACTGGTGGAGGCGCTATGTTGGAAAGCCTTGAAGGAAAAACATTACCGGGTATTGCTGCAATCCTAGAATAAAGCGTTTAAAATTTTATATTTAAACTAAAAAATACGATTTTCGCAATACTATCGTTCAGTAATAAATTAAACTCAAATCATGGCATTGCGAATTTTATACATATTTTTAATAGCGAGTATTGGGCTTTGTTCAGGACAAACCAAGGATACCTTGGTTTCTCAAAAAACAAAGGTTGTAGATTCATTAATTGACGGAAACAAAAATCTTAGTAAAATAATTAAAGCTCAGATAGACAGTGTCTCGGCTTTAAGTTTTTTAGACAATGACCACGCTGCTTCAATTGACGAAAAATGGCTGGAGGAGTTATATGGCAATGATTTATACGACAGCATTTCAAAATCAATTTCAGAACTTACTTTTGAAGAAGTTGACTATCCGGAACTTTCTACAGAAACCCTGAAAGCAAGGTTAAAAGTTTTAAATACAAAAACCCCTTTTAATGTTGAATATAATCCTGGATTGGAAAGCGTTATTAAGTCCTATTTAAAAAACAGGAGAGAATCCCTTCAAAGACTCATTACGCTTAGTACCTATTACTTTCCTATGTTTGAGCAGGAGTTAGACAGCCATGATATTCCTTTAGAAATTAAATACTTAGCCATTGTAGAGTCTGCTTTAAAGCCCAGAGCAAAATCAAGAGTTGGTGCAACAGGTTTGTGGCAATTTATGTATANCACAGGGAAAATGTATGGACTGGATGTTAGNAGTTATGTAGATGAACGAAGTGACCCAATTAAATCAACAGAGGCAGCCACAAAATATTTATCAAAATTATATGAAATTTTTGGCGATTGGGATTTGGCATTAGCGGCGTATAATTCAGGCCCGGGCAATGTTACAAAAGCAATAAGACGCTCCGGCGGATATCAAAATTATTGGAACATTAGGCATAATTTACCACGTGAAACAGCCGGATATTTACCAGCGTTTTTGGCTACTATGTATATTTTTGAATATGCTGAAGAGCACGGATTTACTAAAGCAAAACCAGAATTTGTATATAAAGAAACAGACACAGTCAGAGTAAAACAAATGATTACTCTTGATCAGGTTTCAGAAGTTACAGGTGTTGCTATTGAAGAACTTCAATTTTTAAACCCTTCCTATAAACTAGATATCATTCCGTATATTAAAGATGAAAATTACACGCTTCGCCTGCCAAGAAACGTAATAGGTCCTTTTGTCAATAATGAGAATCAAATTTATGCCTATGCAAAAGCAGAATTTGACAAGAGAGAAAAACCATTGCCACAATTTTTTGAAGCCGAGAGCAAAACAATTTATCGGGTAAGATCGGGAGATTTTTTAGGAAAAATTGCCAGAAAATATGGTGTAAGAGTTAGCCAAATAAAACAATGGAATGGTTTAAGAAGTAATAACATTAGTATAGGCCAAAGACTCACAATTTATCCAAGTAAGCCATACACTACTCAAGGTTCAACAAACAAACCAGGGTCTTCTGTAAAACTTAATCCAAGTAATGTCACCTACTATACAGTTAAGGAAGGAGACTCATTATGGAGCATTTCTCAAAAATTTTCCGGAGTTTCTGTTCAAAATATTAAAGATTGGAACGATATTAGTGGTAATCATTTGAAACCAGGAATGAAACTTAAAATATCTAAAGGATAAGTTCCTTTTAACTTTAATTAATTATGAAAAATGCCTTTTTAATTGCAATAATCACGCTGCTTACATTTTCTTGTGGAGATGAGAATTCAAAAAACCAAAGAATAGTATCTGATTCGTCCGGCAACCTCAACAGTATTTCAGTAGTTGTTGATAATGATATGTGGAGTGGTCCTGTTGGCGAAGCCATAAGAACCACATTAGCAACCACTATTGATGGATTACCCCAAGATGAACCCATGTTCAATATGAATCAAATTCCGCCATCAGTTTTTAGCGGCTTTGTTACAAAAAACAGAACTATTTTAAAAATTGAAGTAAATAATAATACAGGAATTTCTGTTTTAGATGATGTTTATGCGAAGCCACAACGAGTAGTTGTTATTTCAGGGCCAACAAAAGAGGCTATTACTAATGAAATTATAAAAAACACTTCTAAAATAGTAGCCGCTTTCAAAAGCTCAGAACTTGAAGAAAAACAAAGACGCATTAATTTGTCATTACATAATGATAAACCTATTGAAGATAAATTGGGGGTTAGTATTAAATTCCCTACCGCATACAGAGTGGCTAAAGAGGATGATTCATTTTTCTGGATAAGAAAGGATATAAAGACCGGATCGATGAATTTAATGCTGTATGAACTACCTTATGATGTTATTAAGCGCAGTGACAGTGTTGTTAACACTATTATTAAGGTAAGAGATTCCATTGGTAAAAAATACATTCCTGGACCCCTTGAAGGGTCGTATATGATAACAGAAAATGCGTATACGCCATTTCATTTTGAAACTACCTTGGATAATAAGCCGACTCTAGAAACTAAAGGGCTTTGGGATGTTAAAAATGCTTTTATGTCCGGCCCTTTTATAAATTACGCTATTGAGGATAAAACAAATAACCGGTGGGTTATTATAGAGGGTTTTGTTTTTGCCCCTTCTGTTGAAAAAAGAGATTATATGTTGGAACTTGAAGCAATCATTAAATCTATTAAAATCAAATAAATTATCGAAACCATTGAAACAAAAAAAGCCTGCACATTGTGCAGGCTTTTTTTGTTAAAAGAAGTCATTATTCTTTTTCTTTTTTATCGTCTTTTTTATCATCTTCTCTGCTAGCATCTTTAAATTCTTTGATGCCACTGCCTAGTCCTCTCATTAATTCAGGTATCTTTTTTCCTCCAAATAATAATAAAACAACTACTACAATTAGAATAATTTGAGGTGCTCCAATTACTAACGGTAACATGTATAAGTTCATAATGTTTAAATTTATAGAACAAAGTTAATAATTAAAGTTTAATTAAATCGTTTTCCCATTAAGATTAATACTAAGAGCATAAGCTTATGAGATAATTTTAATTAATTTTGTTTTCAACATGAGCAAAAATAAAAAGAATCCTACAAGAATCACCCGCAAACTGCTAGACAAGTACAGGTTAGTTGTGCTCAATGAAGAAACTTTTGAGGAACGAATATCATTTAAACTGACAAGATTGAATGTTTTTGTTTTGGCATCTTTGTCTACTATTGTTTTAATTGTGCTTACAACAGTCTTAATTGCGTTTACACCTTTAAGAGAATATATTCCTGGATATTCCTCAACGGCATTAAAAAGACAAGCTACGGAGCTCAATTATAAAACGGATTCGTTGCAACAGGCTATCATTATGAATGAGAAATACTATGCATCCATAAAGAAAGTTTTACAGGGAGACCAAAGTGTGGTNGATTTTAATNGAGATTCCATCATTCAGGCAGTTAAACTTGAAGCCAGTGAAGTTGATTTAAATCCCATTTTAGAAGATTCGCTTCTTAGACAAAAAGTTGACAAAGAAGATAAATACAATTTATTTGAATCGGCAACATCAGCTACTAACTTTGTGTTGTTTCCGCCAGCAAACGGACCTGTAAGTGAACCGTATAATTTAAAAGAAAAACATTATGCTGTTGATATTGTGGTGGCTAAAAACACCCCAATCAAGGCAACAGCTGACGGTGTGGTGGTTTTTGCCGAATGGACAGCCACCACCGGATATGTTATTATACTNGAACACAGTTATGGTCTAATCTCGGTGTATAAACATAATGCTTCTTTAACTAAATCGCAGGGTGATTTGGTAAAGGCAGGAGAAGTTATAGCTACGGCGGGAAATTTAGGCGAACTTTCAACAGGGCCACATTTACACTTTGAACTTTGGAATGATGGCTATCCTGTTAACCCAGCAAACTTTATAGATTTCAAATAATGTTGTCAATAAAAGCAGTACTTGCAAAACCATTTGCAAGAATAATCTACAAACGAATTCAAAAATGGGCAAACAAGCCTATAGAAACACAAGAAAAACTGTTTCAAGATTTAATAAGCATTGCAGCTTCAACAACATTTGGAAAGGATCATGATTTTATTAGTATAAACGCTTATTCAGATTTTATTAAAAGGGTTCCGGTAAGGGATTATGAAGCACTTAAACCGTACGTTGAAAAAGTGGTTAAAGGTCAAGAAAACGTCCTTTGGCCTGGAAAACCTATTTATTTCGCAAAAACCTCTGGAACAACCTCGGGCTCAAAATACATTCCAATTACAAAAGAGAGTATGCCCTATCATATTGAGGCCGCAAGAAATGCCATCCTGCTTTATATTCACGAAACAGGGAACAGCAAATTTGTAGACGGAAAGATGATTTTCTTGCAAGGAAGCCCCATTCTGGACGAAAAAAACGGCATCCAATTAGGCAGGCTTTCTGGTATTGTGGCGCATTATGTTCCTAAATACCTTCAAAAAAACAGATTACCTTCTTATAAAACCAATTGTATTGAAGATTGGGAAACAAAAGTAGAAGCTATTGTAGAGGAAACTTTGCCAGAGAATATGACTATTATTTCAGGCATACCATCTTGGGTTCAAATGTACTTTGAAAAACTTCAGTTAAAAACCGGTAAAAAAGTGGGTGATATTTTTAAAAATTTCAACCTGTTTATATTCGGGGGGGTTAATTATGAACCGTATAGAGCAAAGTTTGAAAATTTGATAGGAAGAAAAGTTGATAGCATTGAATTATATCCTGCAAGTGAAGGGTTTTTTGCCTTTCAGGATAAACGAAACGAAAAAGGCATGTTGCTGCAGTTAAATTCGGGCATCTTTTATGAATTTATTAAGGCAGATGACTTTTTTAATGAAAACCCCAAACGGATTACTATTAAAGATGTTGAGTTAGCGGTCAATTATGTGATGATTATTTCTACCAATGCAGGGCTCTGGGCTTATAATATAGGAGATACGGTACAGTTTACTTCTTTAAAGCCCTATAGAGTCATAGTATCAGGAAGAATCAAACATTTCATTTCAGCCTTTGGAGAACATGTTATTGGTAAAGAAGTTGAGCAAGCCATGTTAGAGGCAACCAATGATACAGACATTAGAGTTACTGAATTTACCGTAGCGCCTCAAATAACCCCAGAAGTGGGGTTGCCCTATCATGAGTGGTTTGTTGAATTTGAGAATGAACCTAATGATTTGGCGGAATTGGAGAAAAAATTAGATGAGGCTCTTCAAACACAAAATTCTTATTATTTTGATTTGATTAAAGGTAAAGTATTGCGACCGCTTAAAATTACTATGGTAAAAAAAGACGGTTTTCAGGATTATATGAAATCAATAGGCAAGTTGGGTGGTCAAAATAAAATACCCAGACTATCTAATGACAGAAATATTGTTGCCGTTTTGGCTCAGTTAAAGTTAGTTAAATTGTAGTATCTTTGCCACATTAAAAATGGCCCATGAAAGAAAAAAAGAGACACGAAAGAACAAGAGCTCAAGAAAGTTCAAATGCTATTGAACGTATGTATATTACAATGCGCCACTTGTTTAACAGAGGGTTTTATAAACCTATGGGTATCTCTGGCGAAACCTTAAGACAGTCATTGCTTCTTTTGCGCCCCGAAATTTATGGCTCTATTGGAGAAGAAAAGGCAGAACTAAGTGGCTTACTTTATGTTATAGAAAGACTGCCTCAAGGAATTGAAGAATGCACTTTTATAAACTTAACTAGTGATGAAGGGTATTCAAATTCACATTTTAAACCCATCATTCCGGAAAAAAGAAGACGTAATTGTTACAGAATTGATTCTGAACAAATGAATATTGAAATTACACGAGGCAGGTCAGAAATCTATGATATTTTAACGCATCTTACGTTTCTTTTTGTTGAATCGCATAAAATAAGTAAACGTGTGTTGATTGATGAGATTGGATCAACTACCAGAGATTGGATAAAACTTGAAAACGCGGTATTATCTCGAAAAAAACTCACCCAACAAGAACGAGAAATAGCCATTACTCATATGGCTAATATCTTAGGCAGAACCTTTAATGAATTACAGGATGTTTATGAAGATTTTGCAACAGAATCACAACCTGAAAGGTTATTACATATTATCTATTGGTTAGGAAAATTAGCTATTGAAGAGCAAATAAACAATAATAAACGCACGGTAACCTTTAGTCCGGTTTTAAGGGAGCGATTGGGACATCATATACATGGTGAAATCTGGGCAGATGCCATTAAGGAATCTCTTCATAAAAACGGGCTTCTTGAAAGACCTATTCATATTATAAGCGCTAATATGCATAGTGTTATGAATACACTGTTTGCGCCAACGGCATTAAAAACGGAATCTGCAAAAAAGACTGTTTTTGAGGTTTATGAAGCTTTAAGTTTAAGCGGGAATAAGGATTTACGAGATAGAGTATCAAAGGAAGCACTACAAAAAGGAATGCATTTTATACCTGATACTTCAGGGACCAATATTGATGTTCAGATTTTTGATACGAGTAAAATTGATATTTCAAAAATTGATATTAAGGCCAATGCAACGGTTTTAAAAGACATAAAACCAGTCATACTGGTTATGGATTATGCTTTTGGAGAACAGGCCTATGAAACCATTGATGAACTGTTAAAGCCCTATAAAACCAAAGGAAAGAAAGTGCATTTAAACGTGGAATCCATTTCCATTATGGGTAAAGCCGGAATCCTTGAAGGGGGTAAAGGCGATATTATGATACCGTCTGCACATATTTTTGAAGGTACAGCAGATAACTATCCGTTTAAAAATGAGTTGTCTAAACAAGATCTGGAAGGACAAGGAGTAGATGTATATGAAGGCTCGATGATTACGGTATTAGGAACCTCTTTGCAAAACAAAGACATTTTAAAATTCTTTTTTAATTCAACATACCTCTTTGCAAAATAAAGACATTTTAAAATTCTTTTTTAACTCTACCTGGAGTGTGATTGGATTAGAAATGGAAGGAGCACACTATCAGAAAGCCATTCAGGCTGCTTCAAAAGTGAGAGGAAGTATTAGCGCAGATGTAAAAGTGAGATATGCCTATTATGCCAGTGACAACCCTTTAGAAACAGGAAGCACCTTAGCATCGGGTGGTTTAGGAACAACGGGTGTACGGCCAACCTATGTCATCACACGAAAGATTTTAGAACAAATATTTAATTAATAAAAAATATAATTATGAGTAATGAGTTGCCACAACCACAAGCTTCTGAAGAAGTTGATTTAGGACAATTATTTAAGCTTATAGGAAACGCCTTTAATAAATTTTTCAGATTTATAGCCAGTATTTTTAAGGGCTTATTTCACCTTATTATTCTGTTTTTACTTTTTATTCAAAAACATGTAATAAAACTAACCATTATAGGTATTGTGAGTTTAGCGGTTGGAATCTTTTTAGACATTAATAAGGAGTTGAGGTTTATTTCAACAATGGTAGTAGAGCCCAATTTTAACAGTGTTCAACAACTTTATAACAACATTAATTTTTATAATGAATTGGCTGAAGCCAAGGATTCTACAGCGCTTGCAGAAGCTTTGAATATTTCAAAAAAAGAAGCGTCCTCTATAAAAGAACTATCGGTTGAATCTTACTCAGACGAAAATCAAAAAATTCAGTTATTTGATAAATTTGTGCGTAGTCTGGATACAACAACACAAAAGACTTTAGACATGAAATCGTATCTCAAGAACTTTAATTCATTTGACGCACGCTTTCATACAATATCAGTAATAGCTTCAGATAATGGCATTGCAAAAAAGATTCAGTCTTCTATTATCAACTCTATTTCCAGAAATGATTATTTTGAACTTCAGAAGAATATTAGCGATCTTAATATAAAATTACAAGACAGTCTTTATA
>BS_KBA_SWE02_21mDRAFT_10000519_pt1 | contig 14505 bp, 12 predicted proteins | sample BalSeasSWE02_21m_FD_9196 | JGI IMG/M metagenome (IMG submission 9196)
GCGAACGAGGGGAAAACTGGTTCGGACTCCCGGCCATTCAACTACCCTTCCAGCCAGAAATGTGGCTGGTGCCACTATTCGGACATACGCGTGGTCATTGTGGTGTCGCCATCCGCTCAGGTGACGGATGGCTCTTCCATGTGGCAGATGCCGGTCCAGTGGGTTTGGAGGATTATGCACCCCGCTGGCTGGTGAACCTCGTACTAGGTCCCCATGTAGAGCAGTTGCGTTTCTTTGCTTCTGCCCATCCTCATGTCCGTATAACTACCGGTCACATGTGGCTTGATTTTTTTGAGACCAACAAGCTAGGAATGGGTTGATCCCTTGTTTTATATGGATTCAATATCTGGAAGTGATCAATCCTCCCAATAGATCTCAGCCCAATGCACCGGATGGTCAGTGGCCGAAGCGGGTGGCAGCAGATAAATCGGATCACGCACCAGCAGATTTTTTGAGATAAAAATGTGGTCGATGCGGTTCCTGCCGGACATATCCACACCATCTGAGCTGATACCACTCGGATAAACGCTCATCCAGGAATTCGTGTAGACTGAGTCGATTAACTGGTAGGCTTCTTCAGTGTCCCGCATATTAAAATCACCCAGGATTATAACGTTGGCTTGATTTTTAGAACGTTCCAGGAGCATATGAGCGATAGCCAGTTTGGCTTCATCCGAGCCATCCGGATGGATGTTATAAACACTGAATAATTTTCCATCAACTGCAAATTGTATTTCGGCAGTCCCGTTCTCATCCTGGTCACCATAAGTGAAAATTGTTTGGTTACTTGCGGCCCATAGTAGGTATGGTAACCAAGTTTATCGGCATAATAACGGACATAATCCATATTATTAAGGGATATGCGCGCTGAATCACTTTCCTGCAAAGCCAGGATATCCGGCTTTACCTGTTGAATAAGAGCCAGCTGGCGAAGATAAGATTGCTCCCCACTGCTGTCATTGGCTTGCTGAATATTGTAGGTCATTATTTTTAGAGAAGATATTGGAATATTCTTGTCCACTTTCATTATAGGAACGAATAACCCATTGGCTGTTACCACCAGGATCGCTACAAGTACCAATCCCCACATTCTAAATTGAGGGACTTTATATTCGCCATCAGTAATCAATGTTTTACGACGCTGAAGCACGATCAGTAAACACAAAAAACTGCTTATCAAGAAGAAAGGCAGCCAGAATTTATTCCGGAAAAATGGGCTGATCGGTTCAACGTAACCCCATACATTGGTAAAAATATTCATGAACACCAAAACAACCAATGAAAAGCTGCCCAGCAGCATGCCAGGCGCCATTTGTCTGGGAGTCGCTTCTGTTTGTTGCAGTTTGCTCCAGAATACTTTCAGATCAAAGAAGATCACCGGGAATAACAGAAGCATGAAGAACAGGGGAAGTTGCTGCCATAAAGTGGGAGTTCCGACGATTACTACCGCTGATTGCGGGCTGGAAGGGAAGCTTACCCGGTGCGCCAATATTGTGCCCACCATTGCGACCGAAAACAGCAGATTCCAGCCGACCAGGACCTTCTCTGTCAACCACCGCAGCGGGTTCGGTTTGAAGAGAATGATCACGAACCAGCCCACCGAGATCACACTGACACTCAGTACAATTCCGGCATAATTTCCTTCCACCCAACGAGCCAGCACTGCTGGAGCAGAAAACACAAAGTAAACCAGGGTCAACACCATGAAAATACCCAGCATGGAGGATGTTATTCCCCTGCTTTTTTGATTGGTTGCCTCATCACTCTTTGCTAACTCCAATCCTGCCAAAGCAATTCCTAAAAGCACACCCAGTCCCCATCCAACCCACCCTCCTGAGATCGTCAATGAGTAGTCAATGCTCGAATTCATGGTGCGCAGCATTGTCGAAAGGGCCACTGCCAAAGCTAAACCCAGAGCTGGATATGCTCCTGTTGCATAGAAATTATCTTTTTTCGAACGAGCCGTTACCAGTACAGGTAGAAGACATAAACTTGCGGAGGTTGCAAGTCCCGAAACCAGCATTCTGCCATTGGTATCCAAACTTGGGGTTAATCCACGCGTAAGGAACAGGACTCCAAAGAAAACCCATTTCAACCATCCTGGTGTCTGCTTGCGGACTGCGAAGAGAAAAACTGGTGAAAAGAAGAATAACAAACCCAGCACTTTGGCATCCAAAGATGTATTCAGCAGGTCAAGTATATAGATGGATGAGACCAGCGTTCCGGCCATTTGAAAAAAGAAAAGGAAAAGAATTGCAAAAGCAAAAATGGGGTAAAAAGTTTTCTTCATGGCGTTTCCTCCCGAATGGAATTGATGAAATTGATTACATTAAGGTTAACCCCCTTAAACCAGGAAAGTCGCTCTTTTAAGCGACTTTCCATATTAATTTATCGGTTGGATTATCCTTTCCGGCTATTTTTCGCCAAGATTATTTACACTACCCAGGCCACTTATATTTTTCTGTAAACTCGGGCTGCCATAGTAATTGATAGAACCAACTCCGCTGATTCTAGCAGTCAGGTCATTCACCACCCATAAACTTGCGCTACCCACACCGCTGATATTGGCAGAAGCAGTATTGCTTTTAAGGTTCTTACCATTGAAGCTTCCAGCCCCGCTGATATCAATATCCAATTCATCAACATCACCATTGGCATTGATACTTCCGGCTCCACTCAAATCTACTTCACAAGTACCTAATTGAACATCGATTAAAGAAGTATTGCCTGCACCGGATACAGTTAATTTCAAGTGATCACTTTGAATACCATCGAGAATTACCTCACCGGCAGAAGGGAAATCCACATCACGCAGATCTTTGACAGTTATGCTGATAACGATTTTATCTGAAGGATCTACACGTCGGCTCCAAACTGACTCAGAATTCTCAATGATCAGGTTGCCAGTACTGACACGTGTTCTCAATTGAGGCAAGAGATTGTCATCGGTTTCAATTGTGACAGAGTTGCTTTGACCCTGTTTGATGGTAACACTCGCCGGGTAGCGAACATCCACTCCAGTGAACGCCGGTACTTCACGTTTCTCACTCACTACTACACCCGAGCCAGGTACCCCACCGTTTAAGTTCGATCCAAGATTGATATGACTAAAATTCCAATCCTGAGCTGAATTCCACCCAAATTGGGGTGCAAAATATATCGCCAGCACAGCTGCCAGGACGATCAAACCTGAAAACAACATCCCTGCCGAGCGCCAGAAACTGCGCACGATCAGACCCACACCAAGGGCCATGAGCAAATAAGGCCAGATATGAGTCAATGCCCAAATATTGTCAACTGGGATATTCCCAAGATTTACCATCAACCACACAAACCCGGTGGCGATCAGAACGAACGGCCAAAACAATGATCTTTCTTTCATTTTATTATCTCCAATTAATTATCTATTCCTGGATATGAGCTCACGAAAGCAGTGAGGCATCTCTTCTTCAGGAATTATTTGATCTCAGAATTCTCAATAACCAAAGGTTGGTCGTCACCATCTTTTGATCGGGTGATAAATCCAGAGCGCTTGACGACCAGGTATGTGCCCAGAAGCAGCAGAGCAACCGGGAAAACATATTCGCGTAATCCGTCCGGTGCACCCAACGAGAAGATGATTTCGAAGAAGGCTCCAAATATCACGAACAATACTGCCCCAACTTCAAATAATTTCACCCCGGCTCTGCGGCGTGATGCGTCACCTTGCCAGGCACCCATGATATAAATTCCAGCACCTATCGACATGATGATCACCGTCCAGCTGTAAGACCAGGTTTCCCAATGGCCAGTTAGATTTTGCAGGAACAGCATCAAACCATTGGCAACAATGATACTTCCCGGGATTGCCATCCAGGCAAAAGACTTCCCCAAAAGGAACATCCCCACAAAGAACAAGGCGCCAAAGCCGATAATAATGAACGGCCATAGCATTCCCCAAAACTTTGTGCCTTCAAATAATCGCTCAAAGAGTGCCAGCGCACCCATGCAGATCAATACTGCACCAACAACAAGGGCTCCATAATTTCGTTTTTCACTCATAGTAATTCTCCTTTATTATTTATCCTGATATTTTCTCACATTGATAAAAATTTTCCGTTAGGTGTTTCCTGCTATGACCTATCTCAAGGATTGGCCATATCGATAGGACTTTTCATCACAATTTATTTACGTTTCTAGTTTACAGAAGTTGCATAATATTATATATTCAATTTATTATTCAATTTAGACGCGTAAACAGACTTCGGAAATTCATTGCATGATCCGAAGTCTATCCTCAGTTTGTGTGTCTATTTATAGTTTTCTGACGTTCGCGGCCTGTGGACCTTTAGGCCCATCAACCACTTCAAATTCCACCTCGTCACCTTCGTCAAGCACCTTGAAACCCTCAGCCTGGATGGCGCTGAAATGAACAAAAACATCGGCGCCGGATTCACGCTCAATAAAGCCGAATCCTTTTGTTCTGTTGAACCACTTTACTTTTCCGTTTTCCATCTTGTTACTTCTCCACTAATTACTGCACGCAAACCGGCACAAGGTTTTCATATAGTTTGCGATATAAATATTATATAGCAAATATCTTTTCGATACAATCAGGTAAATTTAAGATTTTCGAAACGGTCCTCTAACCTTTTTATTGTGTCACTTCATAATATTAGAGGATTGTTTGAATTATGAGAACGTCCTGCGAACTGTAGTAGAATCTCTGTGAGAAAAAACACATGTCCATCGTCCCAAAAAATATTAATTCAACACATATGCATCCCTCACCACCAGCCCCCAATCCATTGGTGGAATTGCGTGATGTATTTAAGGTCTACCAGACTCCGGCTGGAGATTTCCCTGCTTTACAGGATATTTCAAACCAGATTTACCCTGGAGAATTTCTGGGGATCGTTGGCAAGTCAGGAGCCGGCAAATCCACTCTGTTAAATATGATCACAGGTGTGGATGATGTCACCTCCGGGCAGGTGCTTGTTCATGCTACCAGCGGAGCTGTCTCAATTCACGATATGAATGAAGATGAATTGGCTCTTTGGCGCGGCCGCAACATGGGAGTGGTTTACCAGTCTTTCCAACTCCTTTCCATGTTGACACTAATCGAGAATATTATGCTCCCCATGGACCTTTGCGGCTTATACCGTCGTAATGAAAGCCGGGAACGTGCCATGGAATTATTACGCCTGGTGGAATTGGAAGAACACGCCTTCAAAACTCCTAATTTGATTTCCGGTGGACAGCAGCAGCGGGTGGCAATTGCACGCGCCATAGCCAATGATCCTCCCATTCTTGTAGCAGATGAACCCACCGGTAGTCTGGATTCCGTCACTGCGGATCATATCTTTGCCGTTTTTGAGAGATTGATCGATAAAGGGATGACCATTATCATGGTCACTCACGACAACAGTCTGGGGCCGCGCTTCACAAGATACTTGCAGATCGCAGATGGTAAATTGATCAATGAAAACAATTCCATCTCGAATTTGGAGCGATCATGAATCCCGGAATTCATACAATTCCCATGGTGCAAGAAAATAAGACAGGGACCGTCCAGGAAATGATCCAGATGCGCCAGGTTATAAAAACCTTTACAAACGCGGCTGGTGAATTCCGCGTCCTGAAAGGATTGAACCTGACCCTGAAAAGTGGCGAATTTGTAGCCATTGTAGGCAAATCTGGCAGCGGCAAATCGACTCTCCTCAACATGATTACCGGCATAGATTTTCCCACATCCGGGCAGGTCATCGTCAATGGGATTGATATCTATAAAATGAATGAGAGCGAACGGGCACTTTGGCGCGGTCGCAATCTGGGTATCGTCTTCCAATTCTTCCAACTTTTACCCATGCTCAGTTTGTTGGAAAATGTCATGCTCCCCATGGATTACGTCGAGATGTATGATTTCGACCAGAGACCTAAACGTGCCATGGAACTTCTTGAAATGGTGGGACTTGGAAAACAGGCTAACAAGCTTCCGGCAGCCGTCTCCACCGGTCAACAGCAGAGTGCAGCAATTGCACGTGCTCTGGCGACAGACCCCCCCATCATCGTGGCTGATGAACCCACAGGAAACCTTGACTCGCGCTCGGCCTCCTATATTATCGATCTGTTTGACCAATTGGTTCACCAGGGAAAAACCATTGCCATGGTTACCCATGACCCATCTTTAACCGAACGCACTTCGCGCACGATTGTCATTTCAGATGGCGAATTAATTGATGAAACGCTTGCCCATGCCCTGCCTCTCTTAAAACACCACCAGATGCTGGAGGCAACCCGAATCTTGGAACATCTCATCTTTCAACCCAACACGAATATCATTCAGAAAGACTCCTCTGTGGACTATTTCTACATGATAACCAGTGGTCAGGTCGAGGTGGTTCTTTGTGGTAGGAAAAAACAGGATATTAGTGTTGCCAGGTTAAGTCCCGGACAATTCTTTGGAGAAGTTGAATTGCTGCGCGGTGGAAAATCCATTGCCTGCGTACGTGCTGCCCCGGAAAGTCCCGTAGAATTGGTAGCCATTCCAAGACAAAAATTTATAGCCCTCCTGGATGAATCTGCGCTCACAGCTGACACTATTGCCAACCTTGTGCAACTCCGTGTCGAAGAGAACCGTTCTAAGGATCGGCGTTCCCGCAGATGGTTTGGTAAAAAAGAGGTGTCCGCATGATGCGACCGCGTTGGCGCAAGATCTTTCATGATCTGATCGATAATAAGATGCGCACGCTTCTCGTGGTTTTCTCAATTGCCGTGGGTGTTTTTTCAATTGGTGTCATCGCCGGTACTTATGTCATCATTTCCAATGATATGAGCGCTAGCTATGCAGCCAACCAGCCCATGAATATCGAGCTGCGTACTGATTCCTTTGATTCCAGCCTGGTGGAAACTCTTAACAATTTACGAACTGTACAAGCCGCCGAAGGTCGTCGCGTTTTTAACTTGCGAGTCCGCATTCCTGGGGATAAATTGTGGACAACACTCGACCTGGTTGCCATTCAGGACTATAGCAATATTGAGATTAATTTGCTTCGCCCAATCGAAGGTAGCAGCATACCCGCTTCAAAACAGGTCCTTCTGGAAAAGAAAGCCCTGGAAAACCTTAATGTTCCTATCGGTAACGAACTGGAGTTTCAACTTGCAGATGGCACACTGAAAAAATTGACGGTCACCGGAGTTGTTCAGGACCAGACTTCTGGTGCAGGTGATTTTCTCGCACCACCGATGGCTTTTATTTCCATGGATACACTCAAATACCTTGCTCAACCAGACAGCTTCAATCGTATGTTTGTCATTCTGGCGCAGAATGGAAATGACCCTTCATACCTGAATGAAATGGCTGGCACCTTAAAAGACAAGGTTGAAAAGAACGATGTTGTAGTTTACCGCACCCGCACAGCACGCAGCGACCGCCATCCAATGGCTTCAATTGTTGAAGCAGTCATCGGGATTCTCGGGGCTATGGGAGTGCTCATTCTGTTCCTGAGCAGTTCATTGATCGCCAACACGTTGAGCGCTTTGCTTAATCAGCATAAACGCCACATCGGCGTCATGAAACTGGTGGGAGGCAGCCAGAAACAGGTATTTGGCATGTACATCGTCCTGATCCTGGCATTTGGTGTGATCGCACTCCTTCTGGCTGTTCCTCTCGGAGGCCAGGGCGCATACGCCCTTTCTGCCTTCATCGCAGATAAATTAAATTTTTCCCTGACAGGTTACCGTATTGTGCCTTTCGCCTTGTTGATCCAGATAGTAATTGGATTGGCAGTACCACTTATGGTGGGATTGCTGCCTGTTCTAAATGGTTCACGCGTAACCGTTCAGCGCGCCCTCAGTAACGACCTCACCCAGGACGAAGGCACTGTTAAGGATATTACTCCCAAAAAAGAATCCGCACTTGAAAAATTTCGTCAAAGAATAATGGCCGGTTTGGCACGGCGAGGCATCCACTTTCCTCGTCCACTGCTTATCTCCCTTCGCAATACTTTTCGACGCAAAGGGCGCCTGGTATTGACTCTGTTCACCCTGACAATGGGTGGAGCCATATTCATAGCAGTATTTAATGTGCAATTCAGCCTGAACCAGTATATCGAGCAGATCGGCAATTATTTTATTGCTGATGTGACTCTGGACTTCGACACACCCTACCGGCTTAAAAAAGTCGAGTTGGATGGATTGCGTGTACCCGGTGTGCAGGCAATCGAAGGTTGGGCTTACGCCAGTGCTGAAGTTTTTTATGAAGACCAGACCGCTGCCGGAAATGTGACCATCCTGGCTCCGCCTGTGGATAGCAAACTCGTTGAACCGATCCTGATCTCGGGTCGCTGGTTGCAACCAGGAGATGAGAAGGCAATAGCTGTCAGTGAAAGCATCCTGGACCTGTTCCCGGACCTGAAACCTGGTGACAGCCTTCATCTGAAAATAAATGGCAAGGAAGCAGATTGGAATGTGGTAGGTCTTTTCCAATTCGTTAATCAGGAAGGCACAATTGCCTACGGGACGTATGAATACATCTCACGGCTTACTCATATGGCCAATCGCTCATTCTCTTACCGTGTTGTCACGGTCGATCACTCCCCGGAGTTTCAGCAAGCCATGAGTGAAGAACTGGACTCCTATTTCCGGAATCTGGGTTATCACCTCCGCGAAGCCCGCACCGGTATGTCCACACTAAAAACTGCTTCAGAAAGCCTGAATATCTTGGTTATTTTCCTGCTTATCATGGCTGTCCTGACAGCCTTGGTCGGGAGTATGGGGTTGGCAGGCTCCATGAGTATGAATGTGCTTGAGCGCACACGTGAGATCGGCATTATGCGCTCGATTGGAGCCGGGAATCGCGCCATCACCACCATGGTCATCGTCGAAGGCATGATTATCGGCAGCATGTCCTGGTTGTTCGGAGTTGTTGTATCCTTCCCGATCACTTACATGTTATCCGGCATTATCAGTCAGACTATTTTCAACTCACCCATTCCAGTGAAATTTACATTTGAAGGCTTTGGCTTGTGGCTTTTGGTGGTATTGATTCTGTCAATTGTTGCCAGCTTATTGCCTGCTCGAAATGCTGCCAGTCTTACCATTCGTGAGGTGCTGGCCTATGAATAATAAATTTTTCGCAATTCTTTGAGATTGATCTTTATTCTCAGAGAATTTAGCAAGATGAAGTACACAAATTAAGGAGAATTTCCGATGAAGAGATCACACATTCTTATGGCAACCCTGCTGGTTAGCTTTGCGTTGGCATCTTGTGGAGCCAATTCAAATACCGAAACTACCCCCACCCCTTTACCCGGGCCGATGGTTTTTGTGGCTGAGGGGCGTGTAGTTCCAAAAAATGACCTGTATTTAGCCTTTACGGTTCGTGGCAAGGTGGCAGAGATTTTGGTCTCCAAAGGAGAAAAGATCACAGCCGGCCAGGTTCTTATCCGCTTGTCCGATCAGGAACAGGCGCAAGCCGCCCTGGCAGGTGCAGAACTTGAACAATTGGCAGCCAAGCAGGCTTTGGATAATTTACAACGCACTACAAAGCTGGCACATGCTCAAGCCTGGCAGACCTATATCAACGCCCAACAGTCCCGCGCAGTTGCAGAACGAGCCTGGGAAAAATTGGACTTGGATGCGATCAAGGATGAGATCTCAAATGCCGAGGCGNATGTTAATACGGCCAAAGCGGATCTGGAAGATGCACAAAAGGAATTTGATAAATACAAGGATCTTGATGAGAACAATACGACTCGCAAGAATGCAGAAGACGCACTCAAAACTGCTCAGGACTCCTACAACGAAGCTTTACGCAAACTCGATGAAGCTACCAACAAACGTGACACCTTTCAAGCAGCCTTGGAAACAACCCAAGCTGCTGAAGCTGAAGCAAAACGAAGCTATGAAAATACCCTTTCCGGTGCTGATAAGGATACATTGGCTCTTCTCGAACAGCGTGTTGCTGCAGCCGATGCCCAGGTAGACGCCGCCCAATCCCTTTTGGATGGTTATGAGTTAAAAGCTCCCATCAGCGGGATGATTGCAGATATCAATTTGATCGTAGGACAACAGGCTGGTCCAGAAACCTGGGCTATTGTCCTGGCTGATATCACCGAGTGGTATGTGGATACCAATGATCTGAGCGAGTTGGACGTGGTCAAAGTAACGGTCGGTCAGCAGGTGGAGTTAATAGCAGACGCACTTCCAGATCAAATCATGACTGGGATCGTTGAAGAGATATCCATCACACCCAAGAATCAAGCCGGGGACATCCTCTACACTGTTCACATCAAATTAGATAATGCGGATGCCCTCTTGCGCTGGGGTATGACAGTGGAGGTCACTTTCCCGGAAAAGTAGATCAAAAGAATATCTGTTGAGATTTCGATCCATGCAAAGTATGCCTCACTCCCGTAGATGGAAAAGACTTCTGGCGNAATCTTTGGATAAACCAGCAGCCGCTGCGATCATTCGATCTGCGCAAAAGGAATATCGACAGTTAAAGGCTGCCGATTCACCAATCCCTGTCAGAAGCACTAACCTCAGAAAGCACTAACCTCAGAGACAATCTAGACACACGAATATATCCCGGTTTGGCAATTTACAGGGCTTTGTTTGAATTAACTCCTGATACCACATTCAGGCTTGAAATAGTCGAAAAATTATTCAGGGCCGATTTTTTCAGGGGAATGATTCATGGTATCCGCTTGATGAATTATTTACCGGATCCATTCCCGCTTATCCGACCGGTTCTCAGAATAATGACTAGGCAGCAATATCTGCCTGATTCTCAGATCATTGTTGAAGACAGTCCGAATTGCTTTGCGCTCGACACCCGGCATTGTTTTATACTGGATGTGTTAACCGCCTTGAATGCCAGGGAGCTGACAGTTCTTTATTGCAAAACCGATGATTGGCTTTCCGAAGCGTTACCCAGAGTGCACTGGTTGCGCACCAAAACCCTGGCGCAAGGGGACGAGAAATGTGATTTCCGCTGGTGTCGTTACAATTGATGATAAATTGCGATCAAATATATTTAATTCCGACATTAATACCAGGGCAGATCGATCTGCACAGGCTCAATCAGGGGCAAGTTCTTTCTGAATAAAAGTATCCACCACCTGCTCAAGCAGAGACAGAGGCATGGCGCCATTTTGCAAAATTACATTGTGAAATTGGCGCAGGTCAAATTTCTCTCCAAGAACTTGAATAACCTTTTCCCGCAAGGCAACAATTTTGATCTCACCAACCTTGTAAGAACAAGCCTGCCCGGGCATGACGATATAACGCTCGATCTCGCTGGTCACATTTTCCTGTGAAGCTGCAGTATGGGATAGCATGTATTCGATTGCCTGTTGACGTGTCCAGCGCATCTGGTGAATACCGGTATCCACAACAAGGCGCACAGCCCGAAAGAGTTCAGAATCCAGATATCCCAACTCACCAAAAGGATCATCCTTGTATGCTCCTTGCTCACGGGCCAATTTCTCGGCATATAGAGCCCAGCCTTCTGAATATGCGATAAACGGCACAAGTTTACGAAAGAAAGGCAGTCCGCGCAATTCCTGGGCGATCGCCAATTGAAAATGGTGCCCCGGAATACCTTCATGGTATGCCAGCGTCTTCATCCCAAATATGTGTACTGCGTTCATATCCCTCAAATTGGCATAGAACACTCCCGGGCGTTTTCCTCCCATATCAGGTATCTGATAATACGCTCCAGCTGAGGTTAATTCACGGAATTTGGGAACACGTTCCACCATGAGAGCTGCTTTCGGGCGAATATCAAAAACTGGGCTAATGCTGTGATCGATCTCTTCAAGAATTCGACCATACTCTTCCAGGCAATCTTCCCTACCTTCATCTGTATTTGGATAATGAAACCTTTCTTCATCAGAAAGACCTTTTAAGAATTGTGGCGCATTCATTACATCCTTGTATCCAAGGTGACTGAGAAGATTCTTCATCTCACTTTCGATCCGTAAAACTTCTTTTACCCCCATTTCATGGATCTGCTCCGCAGAAAATTCAGTGGTCGTGCTGCTGCGCAGTTTCTGGGCATAGTAGGCTTCCCCATTAGGTAGTTTCCATACCCCGTCATCCTGGCTGGCTTTTGTCTCCAGGTTGCTGAAATATTCGATCAGTTTTTCATATGCCGGGTAAACACTTTCCTTGATCGCGGTTTCCACGGCTGATAATAATTTTTGTCTCCCATCCGGATCGATTTCTATCTTTGAAAGTTTTTCTACAAACACAGAGTAGAGTACGTTTTCACTGGCAGAAACCTCACTGAAAGTTATCATTTCATCGAGGATCCGCCGGATAACGAACTGCGGTGGGATAATGCCCTTTTGCTCCCGGATACGCATCCCTTCAAGAGCCTGGTTGAATTTCAGACCAAATTTTGACAATCGCTTAATATAATCACGGGCATCTCGCACATTATTAAGCGGATGAATTGTTAACATAAAATTGGGAGTTTCAGATTGAATTCCAAACATCTGGTTAAATGGGTAATCATGATATCGAAAAGGTTTGTAAAGTAATTGATCGTCCATGAACCAATCCAGTATATCTGTGGATAACAAGGTCTTCGGGGATTGTCGTTTGCGCGAATAGGAGCGCAGTAATTTCACGCCCCGCTCCAGTCGGGTGAAATCTCTATTGATTTTAGCTTCCGAAACATCTGCAAGTTTTGAATTATGACCACGGATCCCAAATTTTTCGAGAATACCCAGCATGGTCAATAATTCCGGGCTGCCAGAACCCAACTGCCAGAACAAACGCAAATATAGATGTTTTATATTCCAGGGTTTTAGCCATATCAGGCTGATCAGCCACCAAAAAACAATACCAACCAGGAGAACAATAATGATTATTTGGATCGTTTCCATGGATATTTCTCCTTAAAGGTTATGAAAATGGCCAAATGACTGCTGAGACTAAATTATATCAGCCTGTGTTTCAATAAATTTCGATCAGGTATTACTCAATTTGATATTCATAAATAACGTTTTTTGTTTAGAAGTGTTATTTAAATATAACTTATGAACTTCAGGTTAGTATTTGGTGTGATCCGCCCACCACACCACCAGATCCTTTCCAACTGCTTAACTCCTATTAAAAATATGTTAAAAAATTATTGCACAAATTTGAGTTTCGTAGTGATCAATGGATAATTCTTTCCAACAGCTAAACACGTAAAAGGAGATTCCTTCATGACAGATAAGAGCTTTAAAGTTTATGGCTATCGCTGGGTTGTTCTGGGAGTGTTCATGTTCATTAACATCACCATCCAGATGTTGTGGATAGCATTCGCACCCATCACCGGTCCTGCGGCACAGTTTTACAATGTTACAGACCTGCAGATCGGTTTCCTGTCCATGACCTTTATGATCGCATTTATTCCGCTATCCATCCCCGTCTCCTGGTTGATTGACACCTACGGATTTCGTCGCTCTGTCGGGCTCGGTGCGATCATTATGGGATTCTTTGGAATCCTGCGTGGTCTTGCCGGTCAAAATTACACACTTGTCTTGTGGAGCACAATTGGTATTGCAGCATCCCAACCCTTCTTGTTAAATGCCTGGACGACTGTCCCAGCCAAATGGTTTGCACTTGAGGAACGCGCCACTGCTGTGGGTTTGGTTACCCTTGCCAGCATTCTGGGTACGGCATTGGGGATGATCCTGACACCCATGCTGGCAGAGTCTTACTCCATACCGACAGTTCAGCTGATCTACGGCGGGATCGCCGCATTCTCAGCCGTCTTGTTTGTGATCCTTGCCCGTGAAAAACCAGCCACACCTCCCTGCCCTCCTGGAATGGAGGCACGTGCCCTTATGTTGGATGGCTTGAAACATGCCGTCACGGTCAAAGCATTCTGGTTCTTCCTGGCGATTTCATTCATCGGTCTGGGCATTTTCAACGGGATCACTACCTGGGTGGAAAGGATCATTAATCCACGTGGTTTTACTCCGAATGATGCTGGTACTGTAGGTGCCTTACTGCTGGTGGGTGGTTTGATCGGTGCGGTAGTGATTCCTGCGCTTTCAGATAAACAACACAAACGCCAGCGTTATCTGTATCTGGGGTTTGCACTGGCTATTCCCGGTCTGATCGGTCTGACATTTGCCACTTCCGCATGGCTTTTGATGGTTTCCTCATTCTGGTTGGGATTCTTCCTGGTCAGCACTTTTCCAGTGGGAATGCAATATGCAGCCGAGATTACATACCCGACCCCGGAAGGCACTTCCAATGGCATGGTGCAGCTTTTTGGTCAGGCTGCAGTTGTGTTTGTGTATATAATGGAAAAAATGAATAATGTTTACGGTTCTTTCAATTCATCCTTGTTGTTTGCAGTTGGATTGTTGGTCTTGAGCGTGCTGCTCATAACACAAATGAAGGATCCAGTGGAAATTGTCAAGAAACCTTGATCTTTTTTAAAAAAAATTCCTTTCCGAAAATTCCCGGGAAAATAAAAATTTGGAATTACACTCTTGGAAAAGATTCGGTGGGTTGATG
>BS_KBA_SWE02_21mDRAFT_10000520_pt1 | contig 14499 bp, 10 predicted proteins | sample BalSeasSWE02_21m_FD_9196 | JGI IMG/M metagenome (IMG submission 9196)
AATAATACGATGACTTCTTACTTTAATAAACGAAAAGAAATCTATTACTATAAATGCGGCAAATGCAATAAGACAGCCAATGCAAATACCAGGTCAAAATCCCTTAATAATGGATTAAATCAACAGTTTATAAAATCCATAGATTCTTTTAAGTTTTCAAAATCATTTCACGATTTATTTTCAATGCAATTGGAAAAAATTTTGGATACTGAAATGTCAGACCTCAGTGAAAAGAAACGGATATTAAAATCTGAAATTTCTGATTTACAAAAAAATTATGACGACATGGAATATCGATTTGCTTTAGGCAAAATATCCGACGTCATTTTTGAAAAACATGGATTAAAACTAAAAGCTCAAATTGAAGCTAAAACGAAACAACTTTTAAACTTGCCTTCAAAAAAGTCGAACCGCCAAAAACTATTAAAAAAATTCCTTGAAATCGCCGAAAACCCTTGTGAATTCTATGAATCTTTAAACTATAATGACAAAAGAGTGTTCCAAAATATCATGTTTCCGGAAGGTTTTAAATTTTCCTTGAAAAATAAGGAATGTCGAACCAGTAAAGTCAATATCATTTTTGATTTAACCAACTCATTTAAAGCTGATTATATCATTAAAAAAGAAAAGACTCAGATACAAAATATACCTGAGTCTTGTTTAGTAGCGGGAACTGGACTCGAACCAGTGACCTTCGGGTTATGAGCCCGACGAGCTACCTACTGCTCTATCCCGCGATATCATATCAAAATAATTTACTTAGCTCTTAACTCTCGGTTCATAATGCCGACCAAATCATTTCGGTCTGCAAATATACAATCCTTTTTAATTTTAGCAAGCAATAATATTAAAAATATTATTGCTCAATGCTATGTGCCTGAAAATCGGATAACTCTGAATTTATAAACTTTACTGTTAACTCTATAGGGTTACAACATACTTCACAATCTTCAATATATTTCTGTTTAGAAACAGAATTATCTAACAGCATAGAGATATTTTCCCAACAATACGGACATAAAAAAAAATGCTCTACCATGTCTTTATAAACAAAAAAACAGGCAACATATTATGTGTGTTGCCTGTTAACATTAAAATTTTACTTAATTCAAAAAACTATTCTTTTTCTACATCCATAGTGGCAGTAGCACTTTGTATTTGCTGAAGTTGTATTAAACTTGGTGGATTTTTACCAGAAATACTTATATAGTCCTCATTTAATTTATTATCACTTACCATAAGCGTATTTAATTTTATTAAATTCATTAAGGCCAAAGGTAAATCACCAGTTAATCCATTATTTGATAATATTAATTCTTCTAAATTTTTTAATTGGGCAATTTCTTCTGGTATTTCTCCTTCCAATTTATTATCCATTAAACTTAATTTTTTTAATTGAGTTAATGAACGAATTTCATTTGGAATAATTCCTGTTAAAAAGTTACTTCCTAATAAAAGCTCCTTTAAACTGGTTAATTCCATAAGACTAGCAGGAATTTCTCCAGAGAATTGATTGCTATATAGTTTTAAATATTCTAATTTTTTTAATTCACCTAATTCATTAGGAATAGTGCCTTCAAAATTATTCATAAATAATTCTAAAGAAGTTAATTCCTTTAAATTACTTAATGAAGTTGGTAACTTTCCTTGTAATTTATTGAAACCTAAGTTTATTTTTCTCAGGTTTACTAAATTCCCAATCTCCTCAGGCAAATTACCTTCAAGATTATTAAACTGTAGATTTAATTCTACAATTTGATTGCGTTCTATTTTGACACCATACCAGGAATCTTCTGAGGCATTTATATCCCACGTTGCATTCCAGCTTTGTCCATTTGTTGAATTGTATAATGCAACTAGCGCTTCTTTTTCTTTAGGTGATACGTTAGCAAACGAGAATGCTGAAACTAAAAAAAGTACAGTTAGGTAGTTAAGTATTTTCATGTCGAATAAATTTGGGATTAATTCTGTTACGAATGTACCCAAAAACAGGATGAAAAACTATTTTATTCGTTGTATTACGTATTTTTTTAACATTTGTAATTCGACGAACTGCCAGGTAAAAATAGAACTGATGAACATATTACCTAAAAACCTGTTTTTTAAAATCCATTAAAAAGCAACATTTAAAAGCTCACCACATATTTGAAGCAATTGCAACTCGGCTAATTTGGCTTCATATTTTGAAATATTCCTGCTCAGTTCTGCATTACGCAAATTGAGCTGAGCCTGTCTGAATTCAATGGAATTTACCTGACCTAATTTAAATTTTTCTACTGTTCTGTCAAAGTTGTTTTGAGAGGTAGTAATATTATCTTCTCTTATTTTAAAAATATTGAGTTTGTTCTGATAATCATCCCAGGCATTATTGAAATCACGTTCAAGATTAACCAGCAATTCTTCTTTTTGTAATTGCTGATTTTCTAGATTAATTTTGGCATTTTTAACTCTTGTAATGGTATTACCTCCATCAAATAAATTCCAGGATAAATTTAAACCACCTGAGACTCCTGTACTGGTTGATACCGCTAAAAATGACGCAGCATTATTATTATTCTTGTTCCAGCCATAACTCCCATTCAATCCAATAGTTGGTAAATAAGCTGATTTTCCGGATTTAATATCATATCCGCTTATCATAATGCTTTTTTCTATTTGTAAAAGGGCAAAATTTCTGGTTTTTGCCTTTTCCAAAAGGGCTTCCTTATTATACAGTACGTCAAATTTTATATTGGTGTCTACGTCAAAATCTTGATCTATTATATTACCAAAAACGACATTCAAATCTCGTTTGGAGTTTTTCAATTCCTGTTGAGAATTAATCAGATTAATGCTATCATTATTAATATCAACCTCCGCATTTAATACGGCCAATTTGGTACTCTGACCATAATTAAACTGGTACTCGGCACGACGCAATCTCTCATTTGAAATGGCCAAAGTTTGGCTTAAAGCCACGCTATTTTCAGTGATTTGCGCCACGTTATAATATATAGTGAAAAGCTGAAAAACAGTATTTTGAATAGTTTCTCTGGCCTGAAGCTCACTTAACTGATAACGCTCTTTAAGTTGTTTATAATCATAACTTCTACCCAAACCATCAAACAAAACATAGTTCAGATTAACAGAGGCATTATAACGTGAACTCTCTGCCCCGTTTAAAATAGTGATATTGCCATTTGAAAATTCAGCTTCCGTATTATCAACGTTATAGGTAGCACCTGCATTTCCCGTAACAGTTGGTAAAAATCCAGAGTTTAAAATACTGGCGTTATTTTTTGCCACTTCTAATTGATTATTAACCAGTTTAATGCCATAATTATTCTCTAAGGCCAGTGAAACAGCTTCAGTTGGCGATAAAATTTGTTGTTGCGCAATAGCATTTGAAACAACTAATACCATGCATAAAAGGAAAATTTTATTCTTCATTTTCTTCAATTTGTTCTTTTATGGCCCGTTCAACTTCTTCCTTGGTTACCATTCTTCCTGTTGCTAACCATTTTACATTTTGCTTTAATACTGGCAAAAGCAATAATGTTAAAATGGTTGCATAAAAAATTCCAAATGAAATTGAGATAGCCATGGGTTTCAAAAACTGAGCCTGACGGCTTTTCTCTAAAAGTAATGGAGCTAATCCCGCAATAGTTGTAAGAGAGGTTAAAAAGATGGCTCTAAAACGCGATTTACCAGCATCCAAAAGCGCCTCGTCAAATTTCATCCCTTCTTTTAAATTAGAATTAAATTTTCCAATTAATACCAAACCATCGTTAACCATAATACCTATTAATGCAATGATCCCCAGAAGTGAAATCACATTAACCGGAAATCCAAAAAACCAATGGCCCCAGGCCACCGCTGTTAAACTAAAGGGCACTAATAAAATTAGTAATATAGGTTGACTATAACTTCTGAATGTAAAGGCTATGGTGATGTAAATAAGTAATAATATAACACCTCCAGCACTTTTTAAAGATTTAGATAATTTTGAAGCTTCCCTGTTTTGTCCTTCAAAAGACGCTGAAATAGTTGGATATTTTGATTGTAAAGAAGGAATGAAATCGTTTTTAATATCATCCAAAATATCAGTGGCACTATTACTAGGATCTTTTAAATCTGCAGATACCTGAATTTCTCTTTGCCCTTCTAAATGATTAATGGCCACATCGCCTCTTTCTATTGTATAAACCGCAATATCTTTTAAATTAACACGTTCACCAGTTGGTGTTACAATACGCATATCCTCCAAATCATTAATGGATTCTCTATTACTTCTATCGTATCTTACCCAAACTCTGATTTCATCCTGACCACGCTGAAAACGTTGTGCTTGGGCTCCAAAAAAACCAGCCCTTACCTGACTCATTACTGTCCTTAAATCTAACCCCAGCAAATACGCATTTTCCTTTAATTCTAAGCGAATTTCTTTTATTCCAGCCGGATCATTATCTTCAATATCCTTTAGCAAAGGATTACTTTCTAAAAAAGATTTTAACTCTAATTTTGCCGCTTTTAATTCAGAAATATTATTACTTAATAATGATACTGAAACGGGGCTTCCACCAAAATTTCCGCCCGAACCAAAAATTAATCGTTCAACACCAACCACCGGCCCTACTAATTCACGCAGTCTGTTAGCCACTAATGAGGTGTTGATAGCATCCGGACGTTCTTCTCCTGGCAATAAATTAATCTGTAGACGTGCACTTGAACTACTATTTAATGATAATATGGTGTTTTCAAAAAGTTGCTTATCTGATCCTTTTAAGTACTCTTCTGTAAACTCTTTATTCACAATAAATGATTTCTCTTCAATCATGGATATAATAGAATCTGTAACCTTAACATTGGTGCCATTAGGCATATTTAGCTCTATAGAAACCGTATCACTTGCAATTGAAGGAAATAATGTCACCCCTATGATGCCGCCTCCTATGGCCCCAAATGTTAATATTAATAACACTATAAAAATAGATAAGGCCAGTATTTTAAACTTTAAAACAAAACTTAAAGTTGGGCTATAAATTCTATCCCGTAAATACCGCATAAACCTATCACCCATCTTGTTTACTTCTCTCATCTTAGCAAAAAAGCGCTTGATTTTTGAGGGATGTTTTTCAACTTCCATTTTACGCAAAGCCTTTGAATGTGCTAAATGTGCCGGAAGTATGATGAGTGCCTCTACGAGCGATACTGAAAGCGTTAGTATTACTATAATAGAAACTTCACCAAAAAATTCACCTATCCTACTATCTAAAAATAAAAACAATGAAAAGGCTAATAATGTTGTGATAATAGCAGAAACCACCGGAGGAATTACTTCCATGGTCCCGTCTATAGCCGCTTGAATAGGGCTTTTTCCTTTTTCGTAATGCTGATAAATATTTTCACCAACAACAATACCATCATCCACCAGAATACCCACAACGATAATCATTCCAAAGAGCGACAGCACATTAATAGTCACATCAAACTGACCTGCAAAAATAAACATTCCTAAAAAAGAAATGGGCAACCCAAAAGCCACCCAAAAAGCGACTCTTGTATTTAAAAACAATGATAAAAACAGCAATACCAGTAACATTCCTGCAATCGCATTTTTTGTAAGCAACTCTGTACGCTGGTTTAATGTTATTGATAAGTCTCTAACAATATCTAAACGTACATTATTATATTTTTGGTTATACCCTTCAATATACTCTTTAACCTTATCAGCTGAAGAAATAAGATCTTCACTATTAGTGCTTGTAATGGTGATATTTACAGAAAGCTGCTGATTAAAATAGGTGGCGTTTGGTGTCTCAGCGAATCGATCACGAATCACAGCAACATCTTTTAACCGTATCGTCTTACCATCATTTGACGCTTTAATTACAATATTTGATAACTCATCACCATAATAATTTCTGTTATTCGCTCTGATTAAATACTCTTCAGCATCTGTTTTAATATTACCTCCAGTTACTAAAATATTGGAAGCACTCACTGCTTGAGAAACTTCATTAAAAGTCAAATTATAAGCGAGCAAGCTTGTTTCATTAACCGCAATTTCAATTTCTTCTTGCGGATAACCAGACAGTTCTATTTGAGAAATCCCATCTATGGTGCGTAAGTCATTTTCAATTTGTCGGGCAATTTGCTTTAATGTGGCTAAAGGAATATCTTTTCCATTGACTGCAAATGAAATTGTTTGTCTGACTTCTTCCTGTTTCGCAACTATTAACGGTTCCATACCCGTTGGAAAAGAAGGCACTCTATCAACGGCATTTTTAACCTCCAAAAGCATGAAATCAATATTTTCGCCTTTTTGAATTTCAACGGTGATAGTGCCACTATTTTCTCGTGACACAGAGGTCACCCGATCAACACCTTTTAATCCTTTTAAATTATCTTCAATTTGAAGGACTATACCTTCTTCGATTTCTTGAGGAGAGGCTCCAGGATACGTAATACTTATGTTGATTATCTTAGAATCTGTTAATGGAAAAAAGGACGATTTTAATGACAATAATCCAATAATACCAAAAGCAAAAATTGCAATAATAAAAATATTTACGGCTACATGATATCTGATAAAATACGCAATTATTTTTCTCATAACTAATTAGTTAGCTTGATCCTGAAAAGGTTTCACCAACATACCTTCATAAGCACCAGGAACTGGTTTTTTAAGAATAATAGTACCATCCGGAATACCCTGAACAACCATTTTAGTTTCAGAAAAATAGACTGGTTTAACGGCTATTACATTTAATATTTCATTATTAACAACAAAAATCTGTTGGTTATCTAATAACAAATTTCTATCCATTTCAATAGCATTTTCTATAGTTTCTCCATTTATATTTGCTTCTAAATAAATACCTTCTTTTAAGTTAGAATCTTTAATATCAATATAAGTGGTTATTGTTTGAGTTGCCTGATCTATACTTCCATTTATTCTTGAAATTATACCTTTATAATAACTGGTATTATCTAAATTATTAAGCGCAACTTCCTCTCCAACTTTTAAAAGATGTGCATATGATTTACTTAAGGCGACTTCCATCTCATATTCTGTTGGATCAATAAATTCTCCAAGTTTTTGTCCGTTTCTAATTAAAGTCCCCTCAGTCACCAAGGCTTCCGTTAATATGCCAGAAAACGGGGCTACAATGACATATTTAGACAAGCGTTGTTCTAAGTTTTTTAAATTATAATATCCAGAAACAATGCCCCGACCGGTTATAAAATAGTTTTCCTTTTCAGAGGACATTTCAGGCAATTTGGGTGCTGATTTACTAAAATCAAATGTATTGAGATACGTTTGCCATTTTTGATAAATTTCAGGAAAATCTAATCTTAAATCTGGCATGATACCAGCAATGGTATTGTACAAATTACTTTTTGAAGACTGAACACTGGCATAATATTCAGAATCATCTATGCGAATTAATGGCTGCCCTGCAGCAAATTTTTGACCAGGTTTAAACAAAACCCTGCCTGTTTTAAAAATACCCTGAACCTCAGAGTATAGTTCTACGCGCCGTTTAGCCACTAAACTACCATTAGCAGGAAGTTTTATTTGTATTGAGCCATTTTTGACCGTATCAACAAATACCGTTTTTATGATTTTCTCAATAACTGGCTTCGGTTTATTCTTACTTGCTATTAAATTTTTAGCAAGAAATATGGAGGCAATAATAAGTAAAACTCCAATAACTGAAAGTATAATTCTTCGCATGCTTTGATGGTTTAAAGTAATGAGACTGCAAATCTATTGCTTAGTTTAATTTTTATTGTTAAAATAACCTTAAAACTGTTAATCAACAGCTTCTATTTCGAGTTGAATCTGTTCCCATTTTTGCATTAATTCCTGTAACGATGCTTTCTTTTTCTGATAATTATCAAAAAAGTGTGGTTTGGCCGTTACTTCTTCATAATTGATTTCAAGCGAAAAATCAATCTCTTTAATTTCCTTTTCAAGCTGACTTATTTGTGCTTCTACATTACTTAACTTGTTATTTAAAGATTTTAATTTCTTTTGATCTTCATAGGACTGTTGCTTTTTTTCTTTCGGAACCACCGTAACAACATTCCTTTTCTCAACCTCTCTTAAATTAAGCACATTGCGCTGTTCTAGGTAAAAATCAATATCTCCTAAATATTCTCTTAATTTATGATCTTTAAATTCATAGACTTTATTGGTCAATCCCTGAAGAAAATCCCTGTCATGCGATACTAAAATCAAAGTCCCTTCAAATTTAATCAATGCTTCTTTTAAAACCTTTTTTGATTTGATGTCCAAATGGTTGGTTGGCTCATCCATTATCAGCACATTAAATGGCTGTAGCAGTAATTTAGCCAGTGCCAAACGGTTGCGTTCACCTCCAGACAGCACCCGCACATATTTTTCCACCTCATCACCTCTAAACAAGAAAGAGCCTAAAATGTCTCTTACTTTGCTTCTATTGGTTTCATTAGCAGCATCAATCATAGTATCTAAAACGGTTTTATTACCATCTAAATATTCTGCCTGATTTTGAGCAAAATAACCTATTTGCACATTGTGCCCTAATTTTAAATGACCATCAAATTTTATATCTCCTACCATGATTTTAGCAAGAGTTGATTTTCCCTGACCGTTTTGACCAACAAAAGCGGTCTTGCTATCGCGTTCTATAACAATGTCAATATGCTTTAATACCTGATTACTGCCATAGTTTTTGGAAATATTATGAGCCTCAATTACTACTTTTCCTGGTGTCACAGACACAGGGAATTTTAGAGTCATCACACTGTTGTCATCTTCATCAACCTCAATTCTGTCAATTCTGTCAAGCTTTTTTATAAGGGATTGTGCCATCGTGGCTTTTGATGCTTTAGCGCGAAACTTTTCAATAAGCTTTTCAGTCTGTTCAATTTGTTTTTGCTGATTTTTTTGAGATGCTAATTGCTGTACTTTAATTTCTTCACGAAGTACTAAATATTTTGAGTAAGGCTTTGGATAATCATAAATTCTACCCAATGAAATTTCAATAGTCCTATTGGTCACATTATCTAAAAACATTTTATCGTGTGATACAATAACAACGGCTCCAGGATAATTTCTTAAAAAACCTTCTAACCAGATAATTGATTCAATGTCCAAATGGTTCGTTGGCTCATCCAATAACAAAATATCATTACTTTGTAAAAGAAGCTTAGCCAATTCAATTCGCATACGCCAGCCGCCCGAAAAAGTTTCAGTTAGCTTGTCAAAATCTTTTCGCTGAAAACCTAATCCCTGAAGAATTTTTTCAGTTTCACCCTGATAATTATAGCCTCCCAAAATTTCATACTGGTGATGATATTCGTTGACATCAACCATCAATTGATGATAGGCATCACTTTCATAATCCGTCCGTTCTGCCAGCTGATGATTTATTTGATCAACCTTGGCTTCAATGTCCATAATTTCCGTAAAGGCCTCATAGGCTTCTTCAAGTACGGTTTTACCATGATCAAAATCTATATCCTGCTTAAGAAAGCCTATTTTAAGTTCTTTATCTGTCGCTATTTGACCTGAATCCGGTTCCATCTCTCTTGATAAAATCTTTAGCATGGTTGATTTTCCCGCACCATTTTTACCAATTAAACCTACTCTATCGCCATTATCTAACTTAAAGGTAATATCTTCAAAAAGGTAATCTCCTTGAAATGAAATTGATAAATTGTGAATGTTCATCATAGAAATGTAACTTATATTACAAAGTCTTAATATTTTAAACTTATTTTTACCTTGTAAATGCGGATGCAAAAATACATTATTTTATATGTTAAAAAAAGGAACCTCATTATATAGCATTATAACCGGAAATTGTCCAAAATGTCATGAAGAATCCATGTATACTTTTAAGAACCCCTATAATTTGGGAAATACTTTAAAAATAAATGAGCATTGTTCCACATGTCATACGAAATACAGACTAGAACCCTCTTTTTTTTATGGGGCCATGTATGTAAGTTATGCCGTAGGAATAGCATTTGCCGTTGCTGCCTACGTTATAACTAATCTTATTTTTCAAGCCAGTTTAAAAAANACTTTTATTGCTATTGTGATAACTTTAGTGGTCTTTATGCCCATAATCATGAGACTTTCACGAAATATTTGGATTAACCTGTTTATACATTACGATAAAACAGTCATCAAGAAATAATTTCAAAAACTCTTTACTGAAACCTTTTTATGTCAATTTCTGCTTCTAAGGGCATTCCAAATTCGATAAAATCAAAGAGTTGTTTGGCTACATAAGGCCCAATCATAACGCCTCTTGTACCCAAACCGTTAAGAACATATACGTTTTTATAAACCGCATGCCGCCCAACTAAAGGGCGTCTGTCTTTTACGGTTGGTCTTATGCCGGCCATCTGATTCACTACTTTATAAGAGCAGGTAATCATGGTATTCAGTTTTGCTAAAAGCTCTTCTTTTCCTTTTAAAGTAACTTCATGAGTTCTGTCTTCCCAATTATACGTAGCACCTACAATATAATTATCATCACCTATAGGAATTAAAAACACCGGACCTTTTAAAACAAAATCTATTTTTAAATGGGGAGCATGAATAGTTAATAATTCTCCTTTAGTTCCTAATAACGGTAAGTCCTTAAAAAACGGGTTTTTATTAATTCCAAATCCTTCTGTAAAAACAATGTGTTTTGCCAGAATATCACCATATATCAGTTCGTCATTTGCAACTTCCAATTTATCATAATTAAACTTAGCCTCATAAAATCTATCGTCTTTTAACAACATGGCCTTATAGCCATCCATTAATGCTTTTACATCAATTCTCCCTGTTTGAAGAACTTCTCCAAAACCAAAAGATGCTTCAATATATCTGTTCGTATTTTTTATCAAATTAACCGAAAGATATTCCGAAAGATTTGGTTTATCAGAAGCTGAAAACCAATCATTTTGTTCCTCCAGAGAAGAAAATTTTCGCAGAACCGGAATTTTATAATCCAGTTTTATATCAAATTCCTGTTCCAAACCATGATACATTGGTACAGCCAATTGCAATTGTTCTTTACTTTTCCAAACTGGTGTGAATCGCTTTAAAACTACCGGATTATATAAACCTCCTGCTACAGTGGATGATTGTTGGGATTGATCATCAAAAACCACAAAAGTTTTGTGATACGCTCTGAGTTGCTCACAGAAACTAATACCCGCTATACCGCTACCTATGACTATAAAATCTACCTGCATTTTAATTGCGAAGATACGTAGATTATTATTTCACATTCATAAAAAAACCGCTCAATTATATAACTGAGCGGTTTTAATATGTACTACTTTATGGGATTAATAAGTCCACATATCAAGTTCAAAATCTCTGATTTTATCTTTAATTCTATCAGATTCTAACAACTGCATTAAAGCATTTTGAGCTATATATTCGGTAATGGCTCTATCTCCTTGCACGTTTTCTTCTTTATAAATGTATCCTTGGAAACGTCTTGCATTTAATATGTGATCAAACGAAAACGGTATGGAACTGTTTTCATTGTTAAACGCTTTAGCTTCGTGCAGAACATTTCTAGCATCCGGGAAGAATACCCAAAATAAAGCCACTAAATCTGGAGAATCTTGGTCAATTGTATTCACGTCTGGTGCCACAGGGGCTATTCCTAGCAATCTGTATTTCATTTCCGCCTGACGCTTATCAAAATACCATAAACCTTTAATTCGATACTCTTTAATATCGGCTGCGGTAATATCTCTTCTGTTGATATATTCAGGAGATAATTCTTCACCTGCATTGATTTGCTCTATACCTAACTCGGTTGTATCAATCCGCACTAAAGCTGATTGAATATCCTTTAAAGTACGCTTTCCAGTAAAATAAGAATCATCGTAAATGTTTTCTATATTACCATTTTTAATGTTCTTAATAAGTACATCATATAATGATCGTCTGTTACTACCTATATTATTTGTATCTATAGGATAATATAACGGAAAGTTAGCGCGCTCATCAAGAACAACTTTTTCCCAGGTCATTTTTGCAAAAAGAATATCTCTATCATCAACGTATCCATATTCTAATGGTTTATCATTGTCAATAGCTTTTTGTTCATCTGTCCTAACTCCGATTTCCTGTGGGCTTTTCGCATTAAGAATATTTGCCTGAGCAAACGCACCTGATACTGCAAACACAGTTGTAACGGTTAATAAAAAACTTTTCAATTTCATCTGTTATACATTTTAATTTATTAGAACCTATAATTAAATTCTAGTTCTAGTTTGTAAGCTCAATAAATACAGGTGATACTTTTTTAAGTATAACACTAACACCTTGAGCTTTCGCTTCAATATCAAATATTTGAACTCCAGAACCACGTTTAGCTTTACTTAAGGCTTGTTTTGCCCGTGTATCTAACTTGTCTCCATTTACTTCAATTGTAGGCTGACCCGGAACTTTGAATTTAAAGCCAGTTACACGTAACGGCAATTCAAAATCAAAATCATCAAATTTAGCTCCAATTGTTGAAATTTCAAGACTGTTACGTTGCATGTTCAAAGCACCGTCTTCTCCTCTAACCGTACCAGTTGGTTTAGGTAAATCCTTGATTCTGTACATCTTATTATCAGATACTTTTTGACCATCAGGTAAAGTACCGGTAACGCTAATAGTCACTTCTCTGCCTTTAACCATCGTAGGGTCCATAATATATTTACTGCCGCTGGCTCTGCTTAATCCTTGTCCACTTGCAGACACTTTATTATCAGAAACTCCGGCAAATGAAATAGTCATAGGGTTTTTAACACCACGATAAACCACATTCATTTTATCGGCTGAAATAGTAGCTGCATTTGGTTTTGGAACGGTAGCGAAAGATTGGTTTACAGTAACTGGTTTTTCCTCTCCATTTTCTAAGAAAATTAATTGTCCACCAATTTTATGTTCCCCAGCTGCACCGGCGCTCACTTTAAGTTTCACCTTACCATCTTCAATAGTATATTCTTTTTCAGTAAGTTTCCTTCCATCTAAAGTCAATTCTACTCTGTTTGGTTTTGTTGAGTTATCTTTTCTTCCTAATACAATTTGCCCATCAAACTGCTCACCATTAAAGTAAGCTGATTTTGAAGTTTCTAACAAAGTTGTATAGTTAGTCATGGATACCTCACTAGTAAGGGTTCCTTTTAACATGGTAGACATTACTTCAGATTCGGTAGTTTTGATATCCGCTTGAAGTTGGGTCATTTTAGTTAATGATGCCACTAAAGGAAATCCTTTAAAATTATGATCCAACCAATTGACTTTACCTGCTCCACGTTTTACATCTTCTGTAGCAAATTTTTCCTGAACATCTTCAATTACTGCATCCATACCTTCTTGGTTTTCTAAAACTTTAGCAACGCCATCTCTGAAAGTTGCAATTTGTTTTAAAAATTCTTGTCCGTCTGGCTTGATGATGTCTCCTTTGAAAAAATGTTCATCAAGATAGTCTCCTTTGTCCATTATTTCATATTCTGTTGGATCATCAATTTTTGCAATCATTTTAGATTTCAAATCTTCCAAATAAGCATTAAAGTTACCTGCCAGTTCTTTGATCTGACTTGCCTGTGCCTTTAACGGCTGATATTTAGCTGGTTGTTCACTAGCTTTTTGCTCTAATCCGGCCATGAAAGTTGCATTGCGTTCTGCTGCAGCTTCGTTAGACTCGGTTAGTTTTTCGTTCATTAATCCAAATGCTGAAAGCACTTCTTTTGACATATTTAATGCTAGCATAGCTATAAATATTAAATACATCAAGTTGATCATTTTCTGTCTGGGTGATAAATTTCCTCCTGCCATGTCTAATTTAGGTTTTAGTAATTATTAAAATTTGGGTAAAAACCATAATTAGTTTTTGTTCATTGCAGATAGCATACCACCGTAAACACCATTTAATGATGAAAGGTTAGAAGCTAATGATTGCATTTGTTCTTTAAGTTTAGCAGCATTTTCAATAGATTCTTCATTGATAGTTGCTTGACGATTTACACTTTCTAACTGCACTTTATAAAGGCTGTTTAAAGACTCCATTTGAGCCGCAGCTAATGATAATTCTTCGCCATATTTTTTAGTTGCCTCAATTGAATTAACAGTTGGAGACATACTTTTTGCAACACCTTCAAAGTTTTTGATGCTATCACCTAAACTTGTCATTAATTCACTATCAATTTTAGCGTCTTTCAATAATTCGTCTAATTTTTTTGATAGAATTCCCTCAGCGCTTTTTGATTCTTTTTTGTTGGCTGTAGATTCTCCTCCAGCTAATTCTGGATAAACTAAAGACCAATCTAAATCACCATCAACTGGTTCAAATGCGGATAGCGCAAAAATAATTGCTTCCGTTACAAGACCTATGGTTAACATAACGTTACCTGTTAAAGGTCCAATTTCAAAATGGATTATTTTGAATAGTGCTCCAACGATTACCACTGATGCTCCTAATCCGTAAGCCATATTCATAAATTTTTTTCCTGCTC
>BS_KBA_SWE02_21mDRAFT_10000521_pt1 | contig 14498 bp, 7 predicted proteins | sample BalSeasSWE02_21m_FD_9196 | JGI IMG/M metagenome (IMG submission 9196)
GTTTTTCAGTAAACCCATGAGCTATATGACCCATTCTGTTAAAATTGCTGGTGTTACCATTTGAAAGATCTTTGTAAGCATTCCACATTTCACTCCACATCATAATGCCTTTTGAAATACCATCAACTTCACCAGATATTCTATAATCTGCCCAAAGTTGCTCTTCAGCATCAGAGCCTAAATGCTCAAAAATAACATAGTGTGATGGGTCTAAACTCCAGGAATAATCAGCATAAGATTTTAAAACGGCGACCCTGTCAGCCTGGTAACTATCTGTACAGGAATAATTCGTGTCCGTACAATTCTGGGTAAATCCTTTTGTTAAGTCCCATCTAAACCCATCAATTTTGAATTCTTCAATCCATTGTTTGATGACGCGTTTGGTATAATTTTGGGTAGCAGTTCTTTGATGATTAAAGTCATTACCCACACTATAAGTGTGTTTTGCAACCGTATTAAAATATGGGTTTTCACTTGTAGGTTCTCCATAACTGTCACCATATCGGTTATCATTCCACATTCTAACCATAGAATTTTGGCCAAAGGCGTGATTTAACGCCACATCTAAAATAACGGCGATGCCGTTTTGATGACAAACATCTACCAGTTCTTTTAATTTATCTTTTGTGCCGTAATATTTGTCTAAAGCTAAATGAAAAGATGTGTTATAACCCCAGCTTTCATTGCCTTCAAATTCCATAACAGGCATGAGTTCAATGGCATTAATATTTAAATTTTTAAAATAGGATATTTTATCAATGAGGTCCTGGAAATTCCTGTCGGCATCAAAATCCCGCAATAAAACTTCATAAACTACTAAATCTTCTTTTTTTGGTTTATTAAAATTGCTGACCTGCCAATTATAGGCTGCTTGATTCGTTTGTAAAACGGATACCGCATATTTCTGCCCTGCGGGATAGGCTGGTAAATTAGGATACGTTGACGCTGGAATATATTGGTCGTCATTTGGGTCTAAAATCAAAGTAGAATAAGGATCGGCTACCTTAACTAACGATAAGGCCGAGCCTAAGGGGGTTTTATCAACCACCCAATATTGATAGGTTTCTATTTGCCCAGGTGTTAAGTCTGACAGAGTAATCCAGTGTTTACTTCTAGTAAAATCATACTTCATGACATAGTTTGAATTTGGCTGCCAATTATTAAAACTGCCGGCTACATAAATATAATCCTTACCAGGAGCAGTGAGCACTAAAATAGCCTCGGTGTCACTTAAATAGGTAATCCCGTCTTGATATGCTGCTGGCATAGGGGCACCAACAGAGGTTTGATTAATTAAAACATCAAAGTTTTTAGTTTTTGTACCGGTTCCTACGAGTGTAACTTGTAGCTCATAATGCTGATATTGAGTAATATTAGAGTGGGTATATGTGTAGGAGGTAATATTATTTTGAGTGTTTATTATAGCGCCATTTGCGGTTAAAACATAATTGGCGTTTCCCCCGGTGTTTGAAGCAGACACATTGAGCGATCCTCCTGAATTTAATAAGGTTGTTGAGTTTTGAGCAGGGGTGTTTAATATTAACTGAAAAAGACCTACTGGTAATTCTAAATCACTAGTTTGTTGACTTCCGTCGGCACTTCTTAAAACAATATTTATGGAAGTTATAGCACCTGTTCCACTATAGCTATAATAGTCTTTTATTGAAGGCGTTAAATCTAGTTTATAAATATTGCCGGAAACTAATTGAAGAACAGGCTGCGTGGTATTATTACCCCAAGTTCCTATAACATTTTGCCAAGCCGTATTGTCATCAATAGTTATGCCGGTATGAGCATAGATAATGCCTGAATAGGATTCTAACCCTGTACCCGTTTTGTCAAATAATAAGCTAGCAGAATTTGTTTCTTCTGGTATGGAGCCTCCCTGCCAGGATAACTGAGCATAATTAGAAATAGAGAATAAAGCTAAGGAAAGTATAAGTAAAATTTTTTTCATAACGGGTATTTATTAAATAGGAAAAAAGGAGTTGTTCAAATACGTACAACTCCTTTTGAATCTTAAAATTAAAAGAATTATCTTTTAGTTAAATGGTATCTAGGACCATCTGGGTCATTAAAATCAATTGTAACCACATAATTTCCTGCTGTAACAGCAATATTATTGTCTGGGTCGGCATCTAAAATACCATCTGCATTGGCATCACCCAAATCACCACTCCAAGTATTGTCTGCCCTGAATTTAATATCNCCATCTATTAAAGTGATATCATCTCCAAACATGACACCAGGTTGTATTTCAGTTAACGCGGCATCAGGACCATCAGCTCCCCAATTATTATATCCGGAACCAACAACGCCCCAAACAGGTGCAGCAACAATAGAATAGGAGTTATCTTTAAGATCCATTGTTATAAGATAATGGCCAGCAGTTACTGCTATGTTATTATCGGCATCTGAATCTAAAATACCGTCTAAATTAGCATCACCTAAATCACCAGACCAGGTATTTAAAGGTCTTATTTTAATATCACCATCAATTAATTTTACACCTACTTTAAACGTGTCTGTAGTATAATCATAATGGAACTTAGCATCAGGGCCAGCAGCCCCCCAATCATTGTAACCAGAACCTACAACACCCCATGAGAAAGGTTCAATGGTATAAGACATATCATTGGTGTCTATTGTTATTTTATAATCTCCGGCCGTAACAGCAATATTGTTGTCTGGATCAGTATCTAAAATACCATCTAAATTAGCATCACCTACATCACCACCCCATTCATTATTTTCTCGGAATTTAATATCTCCTGTCACTAAATTAACGTATGACACGATAACACCAGATGCTGCAGTTGTATAAAATTGTCCGTCAGGACCAGCACCGCCCCAATCATTGTAACCAGAACCAACTACTCCCCATGATGCAATTGCAAATCCTCCGCCAGTATCAACGATTTCAGGTAAAAATAAGGTTAAAGTTTGAACTGATGATAAGGTTTCTATGGCATTAGCGCCAGAATACGCTCTTAATCTAAAATAGACATCGCCAGTGTTTGGATTTTCCGTATTTGGGTCATTATCCAGACCAGCATCAGCCGCCATTGATAATAATTTCCCAACAGTTACTGCTTGATCATTTCCCGAAGTACTTCCAATAACCATTAAATCGGTGAAGTCTCCAGTTACGGAACCTTGTAATTCATAATTTACTGCTACTGGTACTTCAAAACTTTGGGATTCCCAAGTAAAACGCTCACCTATATTAGCTGAGGTTGCAGAAGTTAAAACATATTGTGGCAAAAAATTATTAGTAAAGGCAAACTCACCCGGAGCCTTAGCCGTGAATACTAATTCATCTTTTTCACAAGAATTGAAGCCTAGAACAGCTACAATCAAGACTAATAAAATTTTTATTTTTTTCATTGTATTTTTTTTAAAATTAATAACCAGGGTTTTGTTTTAAGTTTGGATTGGCACTTAAGTCTGACGTTGGAATAGGAAAAAGATCTCTGTAAGCTTCTGTAGTTGTTCCTCCAGGAACATTTCCTTTCCATGGCCAAATTGAATTTGTTGTGAATTTTCCAAAACGAATTAAATCTGTTCGTCTGTGGCATTCCCAATACAATTCACGTGCTCTTTCATCTAAAATAAAATCTTCTGTTAAATCAGATGTTGATATATTACCAGAGGTGTCTCCATAAGCTCTAACTCTTAACAGATTAATATAATCACGAGCTGTATTGGCATCACCACCGCCACCTCTTACATTAGCTTCAGCATAAATTAAATAGGCATCGGCTAGTCTGAATAACGGAAAATCCGTATCAGGGAAATCACCAGATGGGTCAGAACCAGCATTACCTGATCTGTCTACATTTTTATATTTTGCAATGGCGTAACCATCTGTAAATTTAGAAATATTCGCGATTTCTAAAGTTTGTCCTGCCGTGTAGAATAATTCTCTGCCATCAGCCGAATTTTCCATACCAGGAAATTTTTCAACAAAAGCACTGGTTGTTCTAACACCGGCCCATCCGCCATTTACTCCAAAATCACTTGGTGACATACTACCACCAACAGGAGCGTGCACTAAAAAGGTCATACCACCATAAGCTTGCGTATTTAAACCGTCAAATAGAATTGGAAAAATAATTTCATTTGAAAGATCATTGTCAGCTAAGAATAAATATTCATAATTAGGTTCTAAACTAAAAACATTTGAGTTGATTACTTTTTCTGCCTGAATTCTGGCATCTGCATATCTTGCTGTACCAAGGTAAACTTCAGCATTTAGGTATAAGTTAGATAATAACATCCACCCAGCTGCTTGATCAGCACGTCCATATTCATTTAAGCCTGCTGGAACTAACTCACTATCAATAGCTATTAATTCAGATTCTATATAAGAAAATAAATCTTGCGCATTTGTTTGCGGTGGTAAGAAGGCTCCAATAGGATCTGCCTCCGTTGTAAATGGAATATTACGGTAAAAATCCAAAGCATGATAATAACTAAGCGCTCGCATAAATCGAGCTTCAGCTCTGAACGTTTGAATGTCTTCTCTTAAGCTTGCGTCTACCCCTCTTGCATTTAAATTATCATCAGAGGTTTGTCTTAAAAATTCATTTACTAAACCAATTTGATATAAAATTCTATCATACATGGTTCTGATAAATTCGTTTCCAGGGGTCCAGTTTTGGTAATGAAGATCTTTTATGGTTCCATCATTCCAGCCTATAACGGCTTCATCTGTTGTGAGTTCTTGCAGTTTCCAATATAAACGTAAATAATTGGAGAAACCTTCATCTAATCCCGCCAAGTCAGGATTTCCAGCAGGTCCTTGTTGACCGCTTATGGAAATACCCGCATAAATTTTAGCTAAAAAAGATTTATAGGAGTCCGGATTATCAAAAACCGAAACAGATGTTTCCTGATTTATTGGTTTTAAATCATCAATTTCACTTGTACATGAAACAATGAAAGAAACGCAACAAAACAAAAACACTACTTTTTTAAAATTGTTTAACATAATTTTTTTCTTTTATAGTTCATTTTTTTATTTAAAATTAAAGTTTAATCCCAAGGAGTATATTCTTGGCTTAGGATAAACGTTGTTGTCAATACCACTTGATATTTCTGGATCTAAACCTGTGTAATTGGTAATTGTAAATAAATTTTGTCCAATTAAAGAGGCGCGTAGAGTCATTTTTTCGAATGGTATGGTATATCCTAATGATATGTTATCCAGTTTCATAAAGGAAGCATTTTCAACATATAAATCTGAAAACTGCTGATTATTTATAAATCCAGTTTTTATAGCGTCAACACTACCATTTCCATAATAATCACCTATTTGATTTAAAATGGCTTGACCGTAACCGTTGGCTGATCTAAAGTTATTATACATATAGTTGCCTAAACTACCTCTCAATGTAAAATTAAAATCTAAATTCTTGTAATTCATACTTGAAGTAAATCCGAAAAAGGCATCTGGGGTTCCAGATTGGAACCTGTATTTATCACTGTCGTTAATAATGTTATCACCGTTTAAATCCACATAAACACCTTCAAGTGGTGCGCCACCGGCATCAACAACTTGTTTATACACATAAAAACTACCTGGCTCAGCATTTAAGGCGTTAATCTGAATGGTATTACCAACACCTCCCGCTATACCACCAACTGGTTGCCCAGGGAAGTTAGGATCATCAGTTAAAGTAAGTTTAGTAATTTCAACGTCACTCACAGTGAAATTAGCACTGACATCCCATGAAAAATCTTTAGATTTTACAGGCGTCGCATTAATACCAATTTCAACACCTCTACTCACTGTTTCACCTACGTTTTGATCTAAAAAGTTTTCAAGGTTACTACCTCCGGGAACTTGAGAATATTGTAATAAATCTTTATTTTTTCTATAATAGAAGTCTAAAGTACCAGTGATTTTATTATTAAAAAGGCCGTAATCAATACCAGCATTATACATGGTAGCTTCTTCCCATTTAATATCTTCATTATAACCTTCAGGTCTTATAGTAGGAATAAATTCTGATCCAAACTGGTACTGCGATCTAAGATCTCCTGGTGAGTAAACACCTAAATAAGGGAATGAGCCCCCTATGTCTTGTTGCCCTGTGATACCCCAGCTTAATCTTAATTTTAAGTTTGAGATAACATTAGAACCTTTAAGGAAATCTTCATCTGACGCTAACCAAGAAAAAGCGGCAGATGGGAAATCGGCATTTCTGTTGTCTTTTGAAAAACGTGAAGAAATATCTCTTCTATAGGTTGCCGTAAAAATATATTTGCTAGCTAATGTGAAATTGGCACGTGCAAAATAAGACTCTAAAATTAATTGAAAGGGGATTGCAGGTACTCCGTTATAAAATCCTTCGGTGCTTGGTGAATCATAAGCTCCTGTTGATGTAATTCTGTTTCTATTATAACTAATGTTATAAAACCGTTGATAGGTATGACCAGCAGTCATATCAATTCCAGATAACAGAGATCCATCAAAATTCTTTTTATAATTTAAATAGAAATCTAACAATCTGTTTTTGTTTATGCCTTCATACGTACCAGTGCTTGAATATTGACCTGCATTTAAATTGTTAAAACCAGCATTTCTATCCGTAAGATATCTTCCGTCATATTCTTCATAATCAAACCCGGCATTTACATTTAAACGCAATTCAGGTAAAAAATGAAATTTATAATCTAATTGAATATTGGAGATGTTTCTTTTGGCTCTTTGTCGGTTATCTCTTAACATTAATAAGGAAACAGGATTTCTAGGTGCTAAATTGGCAACACCATCACCATCTTCAAATTCAAAATAACCAGCATAGTTTCCTTCTACAGGTTGTGTAGGGTCAAAAAATAAAGCACTTCCAATAGCCCCTTCATCAGCAAAACGGTTGTCAACTAAACTTCCTTTTGAAGTGATGTTCATTTTTAAATGATCATCGAAAAAGCGATTTTCAAAATTTAGGTTAATAGCATTTCTGCGGTATTGAGATGTTTTTAAAACACCATTTTGATTAGATAAGTTATAGTTAACCCTAATAGAACCATTTTCAAATCCTTTGGTTAGGGTCAGGTTATGAATACCTCCTTCGGCATGCTGATAAATCTCATCTTGCCAATCAGTATTTTCATTTCCTAAAAAACTTGGATCCTCTCTGTTATCCGCAACGTATTTTCTTAATTGAGAGGCGCTCAAAACATCTACTTTGTTAATAATTTGACCTGTAGAAGCCTGAACATCGTATTCCACATTTAAAGGTGCTTTTGACTTTCCTTTTTTAGTGGTAATAATCACTACTCCAGCAGTTGCTCTTGACCCGTAAATAGCGGTTGCAGAGGCATCTTTTAAAATGGTATAACTTTCAATTTCGTTTGGGTTAATAGAATTTAAACTACCGCCGCTTAATGGAATTCCATCAACCACAATTAATGGACTGTTATTGGCGCTAAGTGAACCACCATTTCTAATTCTAATCTCAGCACCTGCTCCCGGATTACCAGAAGAAGACGTAATTCTAACTCCGGCAGATTTACCTGCCAAGAGATTTTCTGGAGAGACTATAGCTCCTTTGTTAAATTCTTCTGAATCAATTCTGTCTAATGATCCAGTGGCATCTTTGACTGTTGTTGATCCATAACCTATAATTACCACCTCATTTAACTGAGAGGTATTTTCAGTAAGTTCAACATTTAATGTTGATTGACCAGTATAAGTAATTTCTACTGGATTATAACCCACAAATGAAAACACCACAATGTCTCCATTTTTTAAGTTAATTTGGTACTTACCATCAAAATCTGTTGCCGTTCCAGTAGCAGTTCCTTTTATAAGGATATTCACTCCTGGAAGCGGTATTGCAGTTGATTGTTCCGTCACTGTTCCTGTTACTGTAGTTTGCCCAAACATCAAAATAGGGGTAAATAACAGAACGAACAGCAAGCTACTTAAAGTTGTTTTCATACAATACTTTTAAATTAGTGTAATAATTTAGTTTGATATATTTTCACTTCTCGGGTAAAAAACAGCATAAAATTAAGATTAAGTTTTAACAAAAAATTGTGAAATCNGCAACGAAAACGTTTGCGTGTTGACAACTTTTAAATAATTCTTAACGTAAACGTTTGCATGTTGATAACTCGATAATATTTATAGGTGGGTTGATNGGAAATTGTTAAATTAGCTACGTCAGCAAATTTAAAGTACTAAATGTACTAATTTGAGCCTTATAATGCAAATTTAAAAATGAGACGAAAAGTTACTCTAAAACAAATAGCCAAAGAATTAGATGTTTCAATATCTACAGTGTCAAGAGCGTTAAATAACAGTAAAGAAATTGGAGAAGAAACACGTCAAAAAATTCAGGCTTTTGCCAAGTTTTATAACTACAAACCCAACAATATTGCGCTAAGTTTAAAAAATCGTCAAACAAAAACCATTGGCATTCTCATACCTGAAATTGTACATCATTTTTTTTCAACAGTAATCAGAGGTATTGAAATTGTGGCCAATCAAAGAGGTTATAATGTTATTATAGGATTGTCGAACGAATCTTTTAGTAAAGAAGTCATCAACATGGAAATGCTTGCAAACGGAAGTATTGATGGTTTTATTTTGTCAATTTCTAAAGAAACGTTGTTACGCCAAGACTATCATCACTTTAAAGAAACAATTAGTCAAGGCATTCCTATTGTTATGTTTGATAGGGTAGTTAATGATATTGACTGTGATAAAGTCATTGTTGATGATTTTAAAGGGTCTTATACTGCCGTAAAAAAACTAATTTCAAATGGTTGCAAAAATATAGCACTTATTACTACCATGGATTATGTAAGTGTTGGAAAACTAAGAACTCAAGGTTATTTGCAGGCTTTAGAAGATAGTAAAATTCATGCTAAAGGAAGTTTAATTTTAAAATTGGATGATGGTTTAGCTCTAGAAGAGCATCTGGATATCTTAGAAACTGAGATTGAGGAATTTTTTAAAAAGAATAAACAAATTGATGCCATTTTTGCGGTTAATGAATTATATGCAGTTACTGCCATGAAAGTGGCCAGAAAATTAGATTTTAAAATTCCTGAAGATATCCAAATTATTGGTTTCACAGATGGCGTGTTGTCAAAACACGCCAGACCTAGTTTAACAACGGTAAGTCAGCATGGACAAAAAATGGGAGAACAGGCGGCTCATTTGTTAATTGATAGATTGCTACTTGATTATGACGATCAAGATGATGAAGTTATTGATTTTGAGAAAGATATGAATTTTAGAACGGTGGTGGTAGAAACCGAATTAATAGAACGGGAGTCAACCAAATAAAATAATTATGACAAGTAATTATATTATTTTATATCTTTGAACCAAATCAAAACTTATATTTTTACTTCTCATTAAAAAAGTTTTGATAAGCTACCATGTTTATCAAAATAGTAATCATTAATATTTACTATTTATGGAAAAGCGTAGGTTAAGTTTCTGGGAAATCTGGAATATGAGTTTCGGATTCTTAGGAATCCAAATGGGTTTTGCCCTTCAAAATGCTAATGCCAGTAGAATTCTTCAAATTTTTGGAGCTGATGTTCATGAACTTTCGTGGTTTTGGATCATAGCCCCATTAATGGGATTAATTGTACAGCCTATTATTGGGCATTACAGTGATAAAACATGGGGTCGTTTTGGAAGAAGGAAACCTTATTTTCTCGTAGGGGCCATTCTTGCTTCAGTGGGCTTAATTTTAATGCCACAGGCTGAAATTTTTATAGCCTTTCTGCCTGCGCTTTGGGTTGGAGCAGGAATGCTTATGATTATGGATGCGTCTTTTAATATTGCTATGGAGCCTTTTCGGGCTTTGGTTGGTGATAACTTAAGAACGGACCAGCGAACCTTAGGGTTTAGTGTACAAACGGCATTAATAGGGTTTGGTGCAGTAATTGGCTCCTGGCTTCCTTATGCTTTACATCATTGGTTTGGCGTTTCAAATGAAACCTCAGAAGGAGCGGTACCTTTTAATTTAATTTTATCCTTTATTATTGGAGCAGCGGTTTTAGTAACTTCTATTTTGGTTACGGTGGTTTCAACAAAAGAATATACTCCTGAAGAACTTGAAAGTTTTGAAGAAGACCAGGTACATGCTAAGATTATGGCGCCTAATAGTGAAGATAAAAAATCAAGTTTATTTGATATTTTTGAGGACTTTAGAAAGATGCCGGCCACCATGCGACAACTGAGCTGGGTGCAGTTTTTTTCCTGGTTTGGTTTGTTTGGAATGTGGGTATTTGCAACGCCTGCAATTGCGCAGCATATTTACGGTTTACCATATACAGATAGTAGTAGTTCAACTTATCAGGATGCCGGTGATTGGATAGGCATACTGTTTGGCGTTTATAATTTGGTATCTGCTTTTTATGCATTTGCATTACCATATATCGCAAAAAAAATAGGAAGAAAGCGGACTCATGCCATTTCATTAATTATAGGAGGAATCGGATTATTATCCATATATATTATGCCAGATAAAAACTGGCTAATTCTATCAATGATAGGCGTGGGGATTGCATGGTCAAGTATTCTTGCTATGCCGTATGCCATTTTAGCAGGATCCATATCTCCAAAAAAGATGGGTGTTTATATGGGGATATTTAATTTTTTCATTGTGATTCCTCAAATAATTAATGCACTAATAGGCGGGCCACTGGTTAAATACGCTTATGATAATCATGCCATTTTTGCCTTGATGATGAGTGGTATAAGTTTTATAATTGCAGCGTCCTTAGTCTTTAAAGTAAAAGATGTTGATGATGTTGTACAATCTTAAATTATGAATAGTAAAAGAGGATTTATTTTTGATTTGGACGGTGTTATTGTTGATACCGCAAAGTATCATTTTTTAGCTTGGAAAAAATTAGCCAATAGTATTGGTATTGATTTTACCGAACATCAAAATGAACAGCTTAAAGGAGTGAGTCGCATTGAATCCTTAAAAAAGATTTTAAAATGGGGTGATATTACACTATCTGAAGCGGAATTTAAAAGATTAATGGCTGAAAAAAACACCAATTACTTAAGCTATATAGCTAAGATGGATGCCTCAGAAATTTTGCCAGGTGTCATTAAGGCATTACAGTTTTTAATTGACAAGAAACAACCCATTGCTTTGGGTTCTGCAAGTAAAAATTCTGTTGAAATATTGAATAAAGTGAATTTGTTAAATAGGTTTGATGCCATAATCGATGGTAACGCGGTTACAAAAGCAAAACCAGACCCCGAAGTGTTTTTAAAGGCCGCTCAATCAATCAATATTTCTCCTGAAAGCTGTATTGTTTTTGAGGATTCTGTAGCCGGAATTCAAGCTGCTAATAGAGCCAATATGATAAGTATTGGCATTGGAGACGCTTCTATTTTGGGTGAGGCAGATATTGTCTTTAAAGATTTTACCAAAATAAGCACTAGCTTTTTGGAAAAACTATTGTCAGTAACTAAAAGTGAAATAAAAAAAGTATAAGAATCATTTATAAAGTGATCATTAAAAAGTTAAAATGAATCAGGATTATATAAAAGCAGATCATTGGTCAATAATTGAAGAGGGCTTTGATGTCAATCAGGTAAAATCTTCAGAGAGTTTATTCAGTATAGGTAATGGTACCATGGGGCAGCGTGCCAATTTTGAAGAACAATATTCAGGACCTACATTTCAAGGAAGTTACATTGCCGGTGTTTATTATCCGGATAAAACAAGAGTAGGTTGGTGGAAAAACGGCTATCCGGAATATTTTGCTAAAGTATTGAATGCCCCTAATTGGATTGGTATCAATGTTTCCATAAATGGAGAGGCATTAGATGTGTTCAAATGTAAAAAAATAGAAAATTTCCGCAGAGAACTTAATATGAAAGAAGGTTGGCTGTCAAGAAGTTTTAAAGCAACGCTTCAAAATTCAATAGAGATTGAAGTGGAATCAAAACGATTTTTAAGTCTTGATTTTGATGAGGTTGGTGCTATTGAATATAAAGTCAAACTTTTAAATAATGATGCCCAAATTAATTTTTCACCCTATTTAGATAATGGCATTACCAATGAAGACTCTAATTGGGATGATAAATTCTGGGATGTTTTAAGTGTCAATCATGAAGACAATCAGGCCTTTATTGTGTCTCGTACCATGAAAACGCATTTTTATGTGTGTACCGCTATGCAATCTCAAGTATCATTAAATGGCAAAGTTATAAATCAACAGAATACGGTCAGTGAAAATAGTAATTACGTTGAATTTCAATATAAAAATCAGATAAAAAAAGGGGATACCATAGCGCTTACTAAATTCGGAGGCTATACCACGGATAGAAATCATGACAAAAAAGAATTGATTTCTGTGGCTAAAAAAACGCTTCATGAAGTTTCTAAAATAGGATTTCAGGCTCTTTTAGATTTGCAAAAGGCTGCCTGGTCTAAAATCTGGGAGATGGCAGATATCTCTATTGAAGGTGATGTCAAAGCGCAGCAAGGCATTCGTTTTAATATATTTCAATTAAATCAAACATACTTAGGAAAAGACGCCCGTTTAAATATTGGACCAAAAGGATTTACTGGCGAGAAATATGGAGGAAGCACCTATTGGGATACAGAAGCCTATTGCATTCCTTTTTATTTAGCAACTAAAGACCAAAAGGTAGCCAGAAATTTATTGGCATACCGCTATCAGCAATTGGATAAAGCCATTGAAAATGCAGAAAAACTAGGATTCAAAAATGGCGCGGCCTTATATCCTATGGTGACTATGAATGGTGAAGAATGCCACAATGAATGGGAAATAACTTTTGAAGAAATTCACAGAAATGGGGCCATTGCTTTTGCCATATTTAACTATCATCGTTTTACGTCAGATTACAGCTATATTCCAGAAAAAGGCTTGGAAGTTTTAATAGGAATCGCTCGTTTCTGGCATCAGCGTGCTACCTTCTCCAAAGCAAAAAACAAGTATGTCATTCTTGGGGTTACCGGGCCTAATGAATATGAAAACAATGTTAACAATAATTTCTATACCAATTACATTGCTAAATGGTGTATTAATTATGCGGCTGAAAATATTGCTATTATTGAGAAAGATTACCCTTCAGATTTTGTAAGAATCATGAATAAAGCCAAACTTTCAAATGCCGAAGTTACACAATGGAAGACCGTGGCTAACAACATGTATTTTCCTTATTCAGAAGAGGAACAAGTCTATTTACAGCAGGATGGTTTTTTAGATAAGGAACTTATAACGGTTGCAGATCTAGATAAGTCGCAACGGCCAATCAATCAGAAATGGTCCTGGGATAGAATTCTGCGCTCACCATATATAAAACAAGCAGATACCCTTCAAGGATTTTACTTTTTTGAAGATGATTTTACTGTTGAAGAATTAGAACGTCATTTTGATTTTTACGAACCGTTTACCGTGCATGAGAGCTCGTTGTCACCTTGTGTACACAGTATCCAAGCCGCTAAATTAGGCAGAATGGAACAGGCCTATACGTTTTATTTGCGTACCTCCAGATTGGATTTAGATGATTATAATCACGAAGTGCATGAAGGCCTTCATATTACGAGTATGGCAGGAACCTGGATGAGTATTGTTGAAGGTTTTGGGGGTATGCGCGTCAAAAATAACAGGTTGTCTTTTTCTCCGAAAATTCCGAAACAATGGAATGCTTATTCATTTAAAATTAATTTTAGAAACCAAATTCTAAAAGTTAATGTGAAGCAAAATAAAACACAATTTGAGCTGGATGGCACTGAAATGTTAGATATTTTGGTGAATGATGAATTGATTAACATACAGCCAAACAGATTGGTCAGCGTTTAATCTTAATAAAATTATTATGAAGTATCTAATTTTTATCGTTTCAGTTATTGTAGTTAACTTTTGTTCAGCCCACAATAATGATTTTTCACAAAAAACAAAAGAAAAAATGAGTTCGGAATCTTTTACAGAATATAATGATATTGAGAGAGTGGAGCCGTCTAATTGGTGGGTAGGTTTTAAAAATCAAAGACTTCAATTATTGGTTAAAGATGACAATATTTATTCGGCAGCAGTAGAAATTTCCTATGAAGGGGTGACTATTGAAAGAATTGTAAAAGGGGTCAGTCCGAACTATTTATTTATCGATTTAAATATTTCAGAAGATACTAAACCGGGAAAATTTAATATGTATTTCAAGTTTGAAAATGGCACACAGAAAATTCAGACGTATGAATTAAAGCCGAGAACCAAACCTTCTGAAGATTATATAGGATTTAACAGTTCTGATGTTATTTATTTGATTACCCCAGATCGTTTTGCTAACGGTGATGAATCGATTGATATTGTTGAAGGACTTAAGGAGACGAAAATCGATAGAACTGATGGATATGGAAGACATGGAGGCGATTTACGTGGTATTATTAATCATCTAGACTATATTCATGATTTGGGTTATACAGCTGTTTGGCCAACACCGGTTTTAATCAATGATATGTATAAAGGATCCT
>BS_KBA_SWE02_21mDRAFT_10000522_pt1 | contig 14495 bp, 11 predicted proteins | sample BalSeasSWE02_21m_FD_9196 | JGI IMG/M metagenome (IMG submission 9196)
AATACAACCACCAAATTTTACTTATGACAACCAAATTTATCATTACCCTCAGCACCCTCGGTCTAGTTACCCACCTATTATTCAACCCCACGCTGGCCGAAGCAACTACCCCACCAATTTCCGGTCCTCAATCTCCCACTCCTGCTACTACCGAGACCGCTAAACCCGCCACCGATACTGCTGCCAAATCAACGGCCCAAGAAGAATCTTCGGCGACCAAACAGTTAGCCCCAGGCTCGGTCAAAAATCCAGAATTAGAAACCGCGGTTAAAGGTTACATTGAAGCCTGGCAGAAAAAAGATTTCAAAACCATGCGCAATTACGAAAATTGGGACGGCGGTACTACTTTAGACGAGATTGGTTATATCAAGGCCTTAGACACTGATTTTCAAATTCACACTTGGAAAATCACCCAAATCAAGCCGGAAGCCGACACCAACAATGAATTTAAAGTGCTCGTCTTAATCGCACACACACCCCCGAAAGAAGTGGCCGCTTTCATCCCCGCCGGTCAAACGGTACGCTCTACACTTAATCAATGGTGGCGAAAAGACGGCGATAAATACGTTCACTTATTTAATATTGAACGTCGCAACTTACTTCGTTACAACGCGCCTGGTGCCGTCCCACCCACCGACAACAACAAGAAAGACAATAACGCCAAACCAGCCGAAAAAACCAAAGCTGAATAAGGTGATGCCGTTGGAGTCCGGAATTTATTCCGACGGTTTTGGTAGGGTGCGTCCCACGCACCATTTGGAAAACTGTACCGTGCCTAAGTGGTGCGTGGGACGCACCCTACCTTTATAATTTCTGCCCCACCAACATCGCCTCATTTCGAAAACCCTGACTAACCTCACCCAAAACCCCTTCCTCACGATAAATCACAATACGCAACGGTCTAAATAAATTTAGCAACTCATTCTCCGCCAACCGATAAATCGGATTTTTAGGCCCCTTATGATCCGGTGACACCAGAGTAAACGTTTGATAAAACAACAATCCATCAGGTTTAAGCGCATTTACCAACACCGGTGCCAAATTTCGGTCTAAAAAACGACTCACTATAATCACATCAAAACTGGCGGGCAACGGAGGATAAATCACCACATCCCGAATCTCACTATGAATCACCAACTGTTGCATACTCGCCATCTCACGCAACTGTTGAATTGCCTCCGTCGAATAATCCCAGGCCCAAGTCTCTAAGCCCTGTCGCGCCAGCAATAATGCATTAGCCCCTAAACCACAAGCCAGGTCCAATGCCGTACCTTGAGTAGGTAATAAATAAAGATAATCCCTCAATACTTGACTGGGAGCAGACTGATAACATTGACTAAATTTCATTTTATGTTCACCAAGTTATGGGGGTACGTTAGATGTTAGCCGTCACGTACCCTGGCACCAAATCCCATTTACCCCTAGACAAATCTAATCAGTTAATGTTAAATTAAACCTCCAGTTTCCCTTTAAAACTGGTAGTGATGCAACAGGTAGTGGTCGCGGTTTCAAACCTGACAGGTCTCGAAGACCTGTCAGGTTTAAACTTCTACCTGGAGCATAACTACCCTAAATCTACACTAACTTTATTTTCATTATGACACCCGTGGCACCCGTTTCAGATATATTATTTCTCACAACGCCCATTATCTTTACCTTACTCTCCAGCCTAGTCGCCCTCGGCGCCGACCGTTACCCAGTACTACTACGACGAGTAGCATTTTTATTATTGGGACTCGCCGGCCTGGCCGCAGTGACCAATGGCACATTAGTATTGATAGAACATTCCGCCATCACCGGTCAACTGCCGTTAGGACTCCCCTGGATGAATTGGCATCTCCGACTGGACCCCCTCTCCGCCTTTTTCTTAATCATTGTCGGATTAATCACCATCGCCGTCAGCCTATATGGACCAGGATATACTCAAGAATTTGAACACAGTCCATACTCTTTAGGCGTTTTAGGTTTTTTTACCGGCCTCTTCATCACCGGTATGATGCTAGTACTACTCGCCGACGATGCCTTCATGTTTATGGTCGCCTGGGAAATCATGTCCATCTCCAGTTATTTTCTAGTCGTCTATCAACATACCAATGCCACCAACCGCCGCGCCGCCTTTTTATACCTCCTTTTAGCGCACTTAGGCGCCTTAAGCATCTTACTAGCTTTTAGTATTTTGGCCGGCTTCGGCGGCGACTTTACCTTTGCCGTCATGCGTGACACTCAATTAACCCTCACTTGGTCAAGTTTAGCCTTTGCGCTAGGACTATTCGGTTTTGGCATGAAAGCCGGCTTAGTCCCCCTCCACGCCTGGTTACCAGAAGCCCATCCCGTCGCCCCCTCTCACATCTCTGCCTTAATGAGCGGAGTCATGTTAAAAGTGGCCATTTATGGACTCATTCGGCTAGTCTTTGACCTCTTAAACACCCCACACTGGAGTTGGGGAATCATCTTATTACTCCTCGGTTCCAGCACCGCCTTCTTAGGTATCTTGTATGCGTTACTGCAAAACGACCTCAAACGCCTACTTGCCTACTCCTCCATCGAAAACGTCGGTATTATCTGCATCGGTTTAGGACTCAGCCTACTCTTTTTGACCGCTGGACACCGACAAATAGCCGCCCTCGGCATGATTGCCGCCCTCTATCACACGCTCAATCACGCCTTATTCAAAGGACTGCTCTTCCTCGGAGCCGGTGCCATTTTACACACCACCCATGAACACAATTTAGAACAAATGGGCGGCTTAATTCGTCGAATTCCGGTAACCGCCTTTTTCTTCCTCATCGGCTGCTTATCCATCTCCGCACTCCCGCCATTTAACGGCTTCGTCTCTGAATGGTTAACCTTTCAAACCGCCTTGCAAGCCCCCAATTTTGAAAGTGGCGTCTTACGCGCTATGATACCCCTCAGTGCCGCCTTATTGGCTCTAACTGCCGCTTTATCCGCCACCTGTTTTGTCAAAACTTTCGGTCTGGCGTTTTTAGGACAACCACGTTCTCGACCGGTCCGCCATGCCCGCGAAACCAAATTAGGTATGAAACTGGCACAAGGTTTTTTAGCTACCTTATGCCTATTATTTGGCATTTTTCCCACTACTTTCATTGACTTAATTGAAATCATACCCCAACAATTAGTTGGAAATGGTTTACCCAGTGCCTCGGCCGGCGGTTGGCTCTGGCTCACTCCCATTGATCCACAAGTCGCCTCCTATGCCGCGCCATTAGTCTTACTCGCCATTATTGCCGTCTGGTTAAGCGCGTATTTTATTTTACGTAGCACCAAAAAAACCCGGCGCACTCACCCTTGGGACTGCGGATTTGGTCCTTTAAATGCCCGAATGCAATACACCTCCACCGCCTTTGCCATGCCCATTCGACGACTGTTTAAACCGGCTTGGCGAGTGGAAGAGATAATAAAAGACACCAAAGATGAGACCTTGTATAGTCGAGACATACGCTATCAACTCCACATCTCAGACCGTGCCTGGCCCATTTTATATGAGCCGCTGATTTATGCCATGATTTGGACCGCACGCCAAGTCGGACGCATTCAAACCGGCAACCTTCGTACTTATCTAGCCTATTCTTTCTTTACACTTCTGGTACTATTATGGTTGATAACGTGATTGCTCATTCCACCCAATGGGATTTTATTATCGCTTCTTATGTCTCGATTCTGATGGTCGTTATTGCCCTAATTATCAGCGTTGCGGCCTATTGGCGAGTCTCTAAAATTGAACGCTATTTTCAAACCGTCGCCGAGCGCGTAACCAAATTGCGCAACCTGGAAAAACGTACTCAACTGTTAGAAACGTTACATGAAGAGCGCTTGCTACGGTTAAAAATGCAATTAGAATTGTTGTCGATTAGTTTCCAAACGTCTTACGTCTTTAGATTTGCCTCAGCGGAGATTAGACAGCAATTGAGCCAGCATCAAGCCTTTTTTGAACAGTTGGAACAATTGGAGAAGTTAAGCGCAGAATGTGAAGTTAATTCCGAAAAGTTGTATCGTGAAGCGGAAATATGGGGTGAGGAGACCGACCCACGAGCCTTTGAGCACTTATTATCGAAAGCTAATCTCTTTCGTAATCAAGCGCAAAATCAATTAGAAATCGCTAAATTTGTGCGCAGTAAATTAAAGTTGGATAAGTATACTTAAAAAATCGCCCCTCCCCCCCGGCCCCTCTCCCAGAGGGAGAGGGGAGTTTAACACGGGACGCTGGTTGTCTCCCCTCTCCCTCTGGGAGAGGGGCCGGGGGTGAGGGCAACTATTCTTAATTTAACCGGCTTTAGGAAAAGAAATCATCACCATGACACTTTCGATTCGCCGACGCTTGCTATTAGTCTTACTCAGCGTTATCTGTGGTCTATGGGGCACCGTCACCTGGCGAGTTTATCTCAAAACTCAACATGAAGTAGAAGAACTTTTTGATGCCCACCTAGCACAAAGTGCCAAAGTATTATTTGGCTTATTGCAACATGAAGTCACCGAAAACGAAAACGATGAAGACGACCACGAAACTAATATTGAACAAGATGATTTTGGAAGTAAATCTAGTGCCCCTGGACATCGATATGAACACAAAATAGCTTTTTTAATCCGCAACCAGCAAGGACAAATTCTGGCACGATCTAATACCGCCCCGTTATTTCCATTGCCTCCCATCGCAACTGAGCATTTTAGTGATTATAGCATCAATCAACATTTATGGCGGGTTTTTACCACCAAACAAGGTCAATGGTTTATTCAAACGGGAGAACGTTATGATATTCGAAATGAACTGATTCAAGAAATTGTCTCCAGTACTCTCAGTATATTAGTCATCGCGTTACCATTGCTGGCCTTGTTGATTTGGATCGGAATTGGGCGTAGTTTTCAACCATTACAACGGGTCGCCACCGAAATCGCGTCCCGTACTTCAGACCAACTACAACCTTTAGACACCAAAACCATTCCCCTTGAAATCATCGTCATCATTAATGCGCTCAACAGTCTGTTTACTCGGTTAAAACAAGCATTTGACAATGAACGACGTTTTACTTCGGATGCCGCTCATGAATTACGCACCCCACTCGCCGGCTTAAAAACTCAAGCACAAGTCGCTTATCGAGCTATTGACCCGCAACAACGACAACAAGCCTTACAGCAAATCATTTATGGGGTGGACCGAGCTACCCTGATGGTCTCACAATTGCTCACACTGGCCCGCATGGAAGCCAGTCAAGGCCTGACGAAAACTGAAGTTAATTTACATGATTTGGCCAGCCAAGTTATTACCGAATTAGCACCACAAGCATTAGCTAAAGCCATCGATTTGGGTTTAGAGGAGCCACCAGGCGGTATCGTCACTACTCTGTTAGGCAACCCCGAGGCATTATATTTACTGATTCGTAATTTGATTGACAACGCCATTCGTTATACCCCCAAAGAGGGTCAAGTCACCGTTTCACTAGAAAATTTAACTCCTAGCAAAGTCACGCTACGAGTGATTGACACCGGCCCTGGGATTCCACTGGCACAACGGACTAGAATTTTCGAACGATTTTATCGAGGAGATAATCAAAATATTCCTGGCAGTGGACTAGGGCTATCGATAGCCCAACAAATCGCCAAATTACATCAAACGGAAATTCAATTAGAAGAGGCCCCGCCGTTACTCTCAGGACTACGAGCACGGGTGGAGTTTACAGTGGTATAGTATATTTCCTAATGATTAGGAGACACCCCCAACCACCCCCAGCCCCTCCTTGGTAAGGAGGGGAGTGCCCTCCCTCTTTCTCTTTGGTAAGGAGGGGAGTGCTCCCCTCTTTCTCCCCTCCCCTCCTTAATTAAGGGAGTGCTCCCCTCTTTCTCCCCTCCTTAATTAAGGGAGTGCTCCCCTCTTTCTCCCCTCCTTAATTAAGGGAGTGCTCCCCTCTTTCTCCCCTCCTTATTAAGGAGGGGTTGGGGGTGGTTAACCTAATAACTCAACTAGGTGTAAATCTCCCCCCAGTCCAAAACGAGCGAGTATGAAATATGGTTGGATTAAAAAATTTCCCCGCCACTTGCACTTGACGATTGAGCACGAAATCAAATAGCAATGAATTATATGGACGTAATTGAGTTAACACCTGTGCTTGTACTTTAGTGATAAAATTTTGTCGTTGCAGTAATCGGAGTGACACCACTGGCATAACCCCTGGCAAGGGATAATCAGAACCATAAAGTAATCGTGAATGCCACTCTTGACGAGTTAACACCGCAGTTAAATAATTCAGACGATTTATTTGAATCATGGCCGAAATATCACCAAATAAGAGACCTTGATAGCGCGGCTCGTCCATTAATCGAGAGAATAGCTCAAAATTCTTTTTTGGAGGCCCATTGGGGCCCTGGTCCGTATCGGGACTATTACCGGCCGAAGCACAGTGAGCCACGACCACTCTTACCCCCTGGTCCAATGGATGACGCAAGGCTAACGGATTACTGTAGGCTTCAACATTCATCCCAGAAACCGCATGTTCCCTCCCGCCATGACAGAGCAGTGGTAATTCTAAACGCGCCAGGGCCTGATAAAAACGTTGACATAACGGCGAAGCCGGATTGATTCCCATCACCGGCGGTAACCATTTAACTCCTCTGGCCCCTTGCGCAAAGGCACGTTCTAAGGCTTCTACGCAATCAGCACGATAAGGATGAATCGAGGCTAACCACTCAAAATCATTAGGAAATTGTTGGTGAATTAGCGCGGCGTAATCATTGGGAGTATAAAACGCACTCAGTGCCGGTAACGGTTCTCCTTTTTCGTTATGCGCATAATCAAATGCCAATAATAACCACCGTGACTCTCGTCCCCAACGTAATTGTTTTAATCGTGTGAGATAGCCGGCATCCACTGATTGATTCGGTGGCAAACAAGAGGCATTCAGATAAAATTTAAATTGGGTATACAGCCAAGGATGCCACCAAGTTTGGGAACGCGGATTGACCCAAATGCCACTAGGACTGTCACCTAAGCCAACTAAATGAACATGACTATCCCAGAATTGAGTAGTATCAATCCCAGTGAGGGCGGATAAGACCACTTCATGATTAGCTAATTCGGTAGGTAACGAATTTCTACACGCATTGAAAAAAGTGCCATGGTCGGGCCAGTATTTAAAGGCACTGCAAGAATAAANNGAAGCACCNCCCAANCCGCCGANGGCNANGANACCTAAAAAATGACGACGTTTCATNGGCNAANTTTATTTAAGCAGTTCCACTCGTTGTGGAAATGCGGTCAACTCTCTATTACCAATGCGGTAAGTGCGTTGGGTCTCACTGGCCGGCGTAATGGTTAAAGGTTCTTGGTAAATCACATTTAATATCGCCAAGATTTGACTTAATTCCGCTTGTGGCGATTCACTAATCAACCAAGCCATCAGGTCTTCAATCGGCAATGATTGCTTGAGTTTTTGAATAGTATATAATCCTATGATATTGATCTGGTCTGAGTTCATTGAATCTCTCTAATTGTTCTAATTGATGATAATCAGTAATCTGCTCGTTCCCACGCGGCGCGTGGAAACGAGAAGAAACTCACTTATCTGGTGTGCCACACCTCTTTAAGTGCGTAACACCGCCAACGCCATGAAGTCACGTTGGAGTAGAGGCTTTAGTTGGAGTAGAGGCTTTAGCCGGTGGGTCGACCCCGACGTTTAACTGAGGGCCGACCCCCACCGGCTAAAGCCTCTACTCCAACATTCTAATGAGTTTACGAAAATCTCATGATTCTATAACCTCAACCAAATGGGTGTGGCACACCAGGTGTACTGGTGTGCATAGAGTAGCTTGGTAAGGAGGGGTTGAGGGTGGTGGTGCGTTACGAATGGTTTACCGCAATGACCTTGGAGCAGACGTAACAGAAAACACCTAAATCTCCTTTATTCCTCTTCATATTCATAAATCACATCACCATCTTCGTCGATCTCAAATTCACCGCAACAATGCGGACAATTGGCTTGACCTTCAATGGAAACCGTAAACACTTTATCACAACGGGGACAAACCACATAAATATCCTCTTCAGTTTCGGTACCCCCTCCAGCAGTCATTTCAGTAAATGGCAAAGCGATAGAGAGATACGGACGATTTTCATACTTTTGTCGCGCCAACTCCAACAATTGCTGTAACTCCTCGTCATACTCCGAAGGTGCCGCTACCACCGATTTTTCTACCACTGGCGGCATCACCGGTGATAATGGCAACTTAGTCGCCAATTTTGGTACTAATACGAGGGGAGAACCATGGTATTGAGTTAATTGAGTTAACCGCGTGATAATCTCGTCTATGGTAGGACGTAACTGCGGATGGTCTTCCATACATTCACAGAGCAATTCAAATAATTCATTAGCTCCCGCCAAACGCCGCGGATTCAGTTTACGCGGACTATCATTAGTCAACAAGCGATATAACGTGGCACCCAATGCAAAGACATCACTTTTCGCACTAGGCTTACCATATTTTTCCCCGCCTTGTTGCTCCGGCGGCGCATAATCCAAGGTACCAAATACCGCTTGGCCAAAACTGCTCAATTTGGTCAAACTGGCCTGAGTCAACGGTAGCGCTGACCATGGCCTAGACACTTGTGCTAAACCAAAATCGATAATTTTAATGGCAATCTGATGAGGAGCCAGTAATTTAAGTAACAGATTAGCAGGTTTCAAATCCAAATGTAATACCCCGACCGCGTGAGCCGCCTGCAAGCCCCGAGCAATATGCAATCCCACGTCAATCCCGGTGGCCACCTCCAATTTTCCCTGTTGTTCCAACCAAGTTTCACCATCAATTGCACCATCAATATATTCCGTCACAAAAAAAGCCCGCTGTTGATTGATCGGATCCACATAACCATAATCCAAGGGCGCGGGGACATATTCACTGGCGATTTCACTCATGGTAAACGCTTCTTTAAAAACTTCCTCGGCTAACCCTTGGCGCGGTTGCCAGAAACATTTTACCACCACCGGTTGTTTGCGCAATTGATGCCGACACAAAAAAACACAGCCCATCCCACCAATCCCTAAAATTCGTTGTAGTGGATATTTTTCTACATCATGCAACGCATAACGAGAGCGGTCTATCGCTATGGCTTGTTGCAATGCGGTTAACGCGGAATCAAAGGCCCGTTCGCGAATTCGTACTTGAAACAAATTAAACGCTACCAACGCTTGCTCAGTTTGACCGTGAGTAGCGGCACTCGCTTTTAATAATAACGTTTCAGCCTCAGTTAACGCACCCGTAGAAGACAGGACACTGCTACCCAAAATACTCAATCGACTGTAATCTGGATGATTAGCCGGTAATTGTTGTAACCGTGAAACGGTTTCGCGAACCCGCACCAAACTGTCGTGATTATGAACCGTAAATTCATCTCGTGGTTTAATCTGCGCGGACAAATCGAAGCGAGTCATTAAATGGTCTAGCGACGTTTTTAACTCCTTAACATCTTGCCATAAACCTTGACGTTGCAACATGGCTAACGTTCTTTCTACTCGTGGCTCTTGGCGCAATTGTTCCTGCAAAAAAAATAAGAGGGCCTGGCCTAACAGGTCATTAAAACTAAAAAAAGACCGTACTCGATCATCTAATTGACCATGAGTAGCGGTTAATTTAGATAACTGCTCTAACAGCAACTGGGTTATGGATAAAGCACCGTTATCATTAATTAACGTGGCCAATTCGGTTTCGCTTAACCACTGGCAGTCACCTTTAAATAACTCGTCTTTAGCTTGCGCCAATTCCTGACATTGTGCCCTCACTTGTTCACAAAATTGTTGAAGTACCATAGGATTTTGGAGACCATAAGCGAAAGCAAAAGGAGGCAAATAATGAGTCGAAATTTGTTGCGCAAATTCCTTGACCACACTAGATGCCAACAGCGCCGGTTTACCTAAACCCATACTAATCGCTTCCAAGGCCATGACATAACTGTGTTGATAAGCCTGCGCAATTTCATAAGTGGTCAGAGTGAAATGCTCACTTAAGGTGTTCACCAGTTTAAGAACACCTTCTTGACTAGCGAAATTAACGACCTTTAAGAACGCCGTCAATCCTTTTTGCATAAAAGTTGGAAGAGACATGACTAACAATAAATCCTCCTGGTTGGAGTCCAAAACATGTTTTGGACTCCTACCTGATGCTTCTCACTGACACCGACCCGCTTGTTCCCAAGCCGTTAACGCCTGGTCATACAGCATCAAATTATTATACTGGGTGGACATTGGCATCGGCGGTAATTGCACACTGCTACGGCAACCAACGGCTTCAGTATACACTCGTTCCCAAATCTGCAAAGCGCGTTGATAATATTCCAAGTTAGCATACTGAGTTGGCATGGGCATAGCAGTTAACCGAACCACACTACCCCCAGCCACACAATTAGCTTGAGTTTGAGAAGCCGCAGTCACTCGCTCCCAGGTTTTTAAGGCCCGGTCATAAAACTCTAAATCTTGGTATTGCGTGGGCATGGGCATGGCTGGAAGTTGCACCTCCCGACCGCACTCGACAATCCGTCGGCTCACCTTTTCCCACACTTGCAAGGCTTGGTCATAGTATTCCAAATTGTTATATTGCGTAGGCATGGGCATGGACGGTAAATCGCTGTTACGCAATCGCCAATGCTCCGCTTGAGCAACCGGTGCAGTGAGCGTCAAGGAGACTAATAATATGGTTGAGCAGAAAGAGTAAACTGACATAAACATTTTCCTCGATAATATTTTCAATCTCTGAAATTCTAAAATTTATGGTATGGTAATGAGGTACCAAAGTACTGATAAGCTGGCCATCCTCCCCTCTTCCGCTGAACGAGGCGCCACGGCATTGGAGTCCAAATCTTCAGATTTGGCAATGCCGTCTCACCTTAACCAATCTCGTCCAAAGCTGAAGGTTTGAACTCCAACGTGGCTTAACTTAATGGCACTACGGTATTGGAGTCCAAATCTTCAGATTTGGCAACGCCGTCGTCTCACCAATCTGAAGATTTGAACTCCAACGCAGCTTAAACGCCGCTTAATTGAATGGCAACAAAGGGCCAGAGTGAGAACACCTTTACAAAAACTCAAAAGTATATCCCACCACAAGGTTGCCCTCTTCAACTATTTCCTCCATACTCTTTAATTCTAACTTGAGATGGACTGAAGCCTCTGGTCGCATCATCTTAGTTAAATCCACTGACGGCAAATATTCCGCCGGTTTAAAACGACGTTGCGCAATAGGACGATTGTTACTGTCTTGAAAAGTCAACTGCACTTCGGGGTAAGGTTGTGGAAACACGGCTTCGTTACTAAAAACAACTTGCACTTCAATGACTTCTGGTAATTCCGGCAGTGGTCGGATCAGCGGTCCTTGTTGAATCTGAAAACTCTCCACGTCACGGGTAACCGGCAGAGTACATAAAAAAGTATAGCAGAAACTATCTAGCCAGGGACGAAGTTGCGGATGTTGCAAAATTAAATCTCGTTGCCACAGCCAAATAATTTGCGCCAGCAACGAAGCCGCGAGGAGAGCCGCCAACAGCAACCAAAACAGCAATGATTGCCATGAAGTTCGTTTACGTAAAGCCTCCACATCTTCTTGAAAAATATCTGGAAAATCATCCAGGTCCGGCGTTGCCTCAACCTGACTCAAAGTAGAGTTTAATGACGGTTTAGGAGGTAATAACGAAGGCGGCGTTACCGGTTTTTTTACTAAATTTTTAGTGGCATCAAAAATATTTCGACACTGGCCACATCGCACCTTACCTTGAGCAAGGTTTAAATGAGCTTCGGTCAAGCGAAAAACAGTTTGACAGTATGGACATTGAGTTTGCATGAAATTAACTATAATGGTTTGAGTTAAGATGCGTCAAACACACCCTACCAACTTTCCAAACGGTGCGTGAAACGCACTTTACCAACTTCCTACCAAATTAATCCTGATTAATTCACTTTACGCACCACCACCTTCACCCACCTGCTGGAGTCCAAATCTTCAGATTTGGATCACCTACTGGAGTCCAAAGCTTCAGATTTGGACCTGTGCTTGCCAAATCTGAAGATTTAGACTCCAGGCTTAACTCAATGGCGTTGAAGGATTAATTCTTTACCGCTATAATTCTCATCCAGTTATCACGTTCGACAATTTCTTGAATAGCAAAATAAGATTGATAACTGGTAATCACTTCATTGGCTTGCTCCTTTAAAATACCTGATAAAACGATACCACTTCCCATTTTTAAATAACTGGCAAAAGTAGCCGCTAACGATATTAATGGTAACGCTAAAATATTCGCCAACAAACCGTCTGCTTGAAGCGCAGGAAGTTGTTCTGGAAAAATCGCCAAAATTTGATTTTCTACTTGATTATTTGTCGCATTCGCGGTAGTCGCTCGTAAAGCTTGAGGGTCATTATCGATAGCCCAAACTCGAGCAGCACCTAATTTAATCGCCGCAATGGCTAAAATGCCAGAGCCACAACCATAATCAATCAACGTTTTACCCGGCAAATCGGTTTGTTGCTCCAACCATTCTAAACATAGTGCCGTGGTGGTATGAGTGCCGGTACCAAAAGCTAAACCAGGGTCTAAGAAAATATTCACGGCTTGAGGTGCCGGTGGCGATTCCCAACTAGGACAGACCCACAAGCGTTGCCCAAATTGCCGGGCGTGGAAATCGTCCATCCATACCCGCGTCCATTCCTGGTCAGCTAAGATGTGTAATTGACACGGCGGTAAGGGTAACGGTGCGAGTATCGTCTGTAATTGCGTTTTTAATAACTCGCCATCGCGGTCCTCTTCGAATAATCCAATAACACGAGTGTATTCCCATAACGGNGTGGAATTTAAGGGAGGCTCATATAACGGTTGATCTGCCGCATCCTGCCAAGTGACGGACAATGCGCCCAACGCTGTTAAGGCTTCTGAAATTTGATTGACCTGTGAAGTCTCAGTATCTAAAACCATTTGGAGCCAAGGCATGTCGGATAAAGTTGATTTAAGGAGTATGCTAAAATAATATCAGATCAAAGTATTTATTGCAACTAAAGATAGAAAACTTGAGCCATGAGCGAGGATTTATCTTAAAGAGTTGACAATTTTTCGAAAATTATCAACACGAATTAACGTTTAAAATTGACATATATATAGGTTTCTCTATGGAACAAATGATTTTATTATTCACAGGGTTAGTACTTTGGTGGTGGTTTAATAGTTTTCGTACCCAGGAAGTAGCTAAAATATTCGGAAAAAACTGCTGTTTACAATACGGATTACAATTGTTGGATGACACAGTGGTTTTAGTACGAGTGCGAATAAAACGTAATAACCGTGGTCAATGGGGCTGGCAACGGACGTATTATTTTGATTTTTCCGATAGTGGAAATAATCGAAAATCTGGTATGATAGTAATGTGGGCCACACAATTAGAAATGTTAGACCTCCCTGGTTATGAGGAGCGTTTAATTTTACCGGTTTAAGTAAACAATCTACCTAGTTTATGATTTTAAGATTCTTCAATAAAAATGGTAGTATGTGGCACCAGATAGTGAGAATAGCGGCCATCACTCCTCAAACCTGACAGATGCTTTGTAATCTGTCAGATTCCCCCTACCTTATTACAACTATCTTGTGCATCACTATCACCACTACCTAAAAATTTCCCCTTCTTACCTAACCGCTGGTGTTAAATCCTGCTATAATTTATTTGATTCACTCCTAATCAAGAGAACTTATTACCATGTCAACCCTACTCGAAGCCAATCGTCCCCGCTTCACTTTTCAAGCCGGCGGCCAGTCCTTCCGCGTCCGTAAATTTCAAGGGCGTGAAATGATTTCCCGATTATTTATCTTTGAATTAGAGTTAGTCTCCGATGACCCGGAAATTAATTTTGACAGCATTCTCAATCAATCAGGATTATTAACCTTACAACAATACCAAGACTACGACTCCCGCTATGTGCATGGTTTAGTTAATCATTTTGAACAACGTAATGACGATGGCAATTATACCAATTATTATGCTACTTTAGTGCCGCAAGTATGGCTACTCACCCAACGGCAGGACTGTCGCATTTTTCAACAGTTGAAAGTACAGGACATTATCGATAAAGTTCTTAAAGAGGCCGGTATTCCCGCGGATTTCTACCGCTTTGACCTGATGAAATCCCATGAAAAACGCGAATACTGTGTTCAATATCGGGAAACCGATTGGAACTTTATTAGCCGCTTGCTGGAGGAAGAAGGAATTTTTGGCTATTTTGAACATAGCGAGAGTATGCACACTTTGGTGATGCCAGACCATTCTTATAGCCATCCCCCGATTCCGAGTCCCGAGACGGTGATCTTTCATGACCCCGCCGGCTATGCGGCCAACGAGGAACATTTGTATTTTTTCCACTATGCGGAACGTTTGAGTAGTGGCAAAGTGACCTTGCGCGACTTTAATTTTAAACGCCCGTCAATGGATTTAGAAGTGAATAAGGCCGCCGACAAGGAA
>BS_KBA_SWE02_21mDRAFT_10000523_pt1 | contig 14491 bp, 11 predicted proteins | sample BalSeasSWE02_21m_FD_9196 | JGI IMG/M metagenome (IMG submission 9196)
CCAAACCAGACCTCGTCGAACCCGCAAAACTCCGCCGTCGCCGGCTCGGCAGCGAAGAGGGACGTGCAGCCCTGGTACACGCAGTCGCGCATATTGAATTCAACGCCATTAATCTTGCCCTCGATGCGGCATATCGCTTCCGGGAACTGCCGTCTCAGTTCTATTCAGACTGGATATCCGTGGCCGCCGACGAGGTTCGCCATTTTCAATTGCTGGCGACCCGTTTGCAGTCCATGGGTTTCAATTATGGTGAATTTCCTGCTCACAACGGCTTATGGGAAATGGCCCAGCGCACGGCGGACGATTGTATGAAACGCATGGCACTGGTACCAAGGGTGCTGGAAGCGCGTGGACTGGATGTAACTCCCGGCATGATCGCAAGACTGGAATTAGCCGCTGATGCTGAAACCATTGAAATCCTTGAAATCATTCTGGATGAAGAAGTCCGGCACGTAAAAATTGGCAGCCACTGGTTTCGTTATTGCTGCGCTCAGCGTGGGCTGGAACCTGAATCCACTTTCCTGGGTCTTCTGCAGGAATATTTCAGAGGGTCAATCAGAGGCCCGTTTAATCTTCCAGCCCGTTTAAAAGCAGGTTTCACCCAGCGTGAAATGGACATGCTTTCAAAGTTATAGCAGGGTTTTGGATTATAAAAAAAGCGGTGATAATTCGTAGGAACCTGGCTGCACACGCAGCACGCTGCCCTGCGTATACCAGTCACCCAGCACAATTCTCTGCGCGCTGCGGCCCTGTACTTCCAGGTCATGGGTGGCAGGACGATGAGTATGGCCATGAATCATCCTCAGCACGTTATGACGCTCAAATGCGCCTTTAACTGCAGCATGGTTTACATCCATGATATTCATGCCTGCACCGCCCTTGTGTTCGGCACTGGCATCACGGGCCTGCAAGGCAATTTGTAACCGTTCCTGTGGGGTTTTGGCCAGAAAGTCCTGTTGGTAGAGAGGGTTCCGGGCCAGCGCTCTGAATTGCTGATAAGCAACGTCGTCGGTGCACAAGCTATCACCATGCATCAATAAGACCCGCTCACCATAAAGATCAATCACGTGTTCTTCCGGTATGAGTTGCAGGCCGGCCAGACTTGCGTAGCGGTCCCCTAACAGAAAATCACGATTGCCATGCATGAAATAGCAGGGCACCCCTGCAAGTGCAAGACCGGACAAAGCGTTGGCAACATCTGTCGAGCACCTTGATGGCACATCGTCACCCAGCCAGAATTCAAAAAGATCACCAAGGATAAACAGGGCATCGGCAGTCATGGCCTCATCCTGAAGAAAATTATTCAGTAATGCGGTTGTTTCCGGCCTACGGTCATCCAAGTGTAAATCAGAAATAAATAGAGTAGGCATATCGCGTCAGGTCATCAATTAGAATTAGTGGATTTCGACCGATTCAATAATGACTGGCTCAACGGGTACATCCTGCGGTCCGGTCTTGACAAAACGTATATCGTCCACCACGTTCATGCCCTCAACAACTTGACCGAAAACGGCATAACCCCAGGTGCGGGAGTTTTCTTTGCTGGTAAAATCGAGGGCGCCGTTCACTTCTACATTGATAAAAAACTGAGACGACGCTGAATCAACTTCATTGGTGCGTGCCATGGCCACTGTGCCGCGCAGATTTTTCAGACTGTTGTCGGCTTCATTGACGATCGGGTCCCGGGTTGCTTTGGGTGTTAGTGCCATCGCATCTTCACTGTTTTCGATCGTCATCCCACCACCCTGGATCATGAAATGGCTGATGACGCGATGGAAAACCGTACCATTATAAAAACCGTCGTTGGCGTATTGCAGGAAGTTTGCCACGGTTATTGGAGCCTCGGCGGGGTATAACTCTAACCTGATATCGCCGTAGTTGGTGTGTAGTGTTACCTGCGGGTTAATGACGTCCTGCTGGGCATGCGCAGCNGACAAGCTAAAAATCATTACAGCGAAAAAGGAAATCAGCTGTTTCATGGTGTGGTTCTCCGTATTGAAAGATTCTGTGTTGGCAATGATACTGGCCTATCCGACAGGTATAAAGAGTCTTTGTTCAGTCGTGTCGCTGGGATGCACTGATTTACTTTGTCGGAGCCTGTTGCATAGTCCATTTCACGGGCTTTTTATGGTAAGATTCCTGAGTAATATTCAGAATAAAAACAGTAACAAAACGCCGCATTAATTGCGCAAATATTATTATTATAAATCAAATAGATAGAATNCATTCCGGAGAGTATATATTTAATGGCTGAGCTCGCTAAAGAAGTCCTGCAAGTCAACCTGGAAGACGAAATGCGCCAGTCCTATATGGACTACGCGATGAGTGTTATTGTTGGCCGCGCATTACCCGATGTACGGGATGGTTTGAAACCCGTCCACCGGCGTGTATTGTTCGCCATGAGCGTTCTGGGNAATGACTGGAATAAGGCGTATAAAAAATCTGCCCGTGTGGTGGGTGATGTCATCGGTAAATACCATCCACATGGTGATTCCGCTGTATACGACACCATTGTCCGTATGGCGCAACCATTTGCCATGCGTTATATGCTGGTGGATGGTCAGGGTAACTTTGGTTCAGTTGATGGTGATGCCGCAGCGGCCATGCGTTATACCGAAGTCCGTATGTCGAAGCTGGCCCATGAACTGCTGGCTGATCTCGACAAGGAAACGGTCAACTTCGGTCCAAACTACGACGAATCGGAATACGAACCACTGGTTTTGCCTACCCGTGTTCCGGGATTGTTGATCAATGGCTCGGCCGGCATTGCGGTTGGCATGGCGACCAATATACCGCCACATAACCTGAATGAAGTTATCAATGCCACCATTGCACTCATTGAAAATCCGGAGCTTGATGTTGCCGGCATCATGCAACATTTGCCGGGGCCGGATTTTCCGACTGCCGGTGTGATTAACGGTGCGCAGGGAATTCACGAGGCTTACCATACCGGTCGTGGCCGTATTTATATGCGTGCCGTTACACACGTGGAAACCAACGAAAATACCGGCAAGAACTCCCTGATCGTCACCGAGTTGCCCTACCAGGTTAACAAGGCCCGATTGCTGGAAAAAATTGCTGAGCTGGTTAAGGATAAAAAACTGGATGGCATCACCGAATTGCGTGATGAATCCGATAAAGACGGCATGCGTGTTGTCATTGAGTTACGCCGCGGGGAAGTTCCCGAAGTTATTCTGAATAATCTCTACAAACAAACCGTGATGCAAAATGTGTTTGGCATCAATATGGTTGCGCTGGTCAATGGCCAACCGCGCTTGCTGAATATCAAGGAAATTCTGCATGCCTTTATCGGCCACCGCCGTGAGGTAGTTACCCGTCGCACCCTTTTTGATCTGCGCAAAGCACGTAATCGTGCCCACGTACTCGAAGGTCTGACCGTTGCCCTGGCCAATCTGGATGAGCTGATCGAGATGATCAAGACTTCAAACTCACCGGCTGAGGCAAAGGATCGTCTGCTAGCCAAATACTGGGATCCGGGATTGGTGCGTGCCATGCTGGGGCAGGGTGGAGCAGAGACTTCAAGACCTGAAAACCTCGGCGCTGAATATGGTCTGCAGGAAACCGGCTATCAACTGTCACCGGTACAAGCTCAGGAAATCCTCAATATGCGTCTGCACAGGCTGACCGGGCTTGAGCAGGAGAAGCTGACCAAGGAATACGAGGAAATCCTTGGTATGGTGCGTGATTTACTGGAAATCCTTTCTGATCCAAATCGCCTGATGACCGTCATACGTGAAGAGTTGGAAGAGATACTGGAAAAATACGGTGATGCACGGCGCACTGTCATTTTGGAGACGCGGCTTGATCTGAGTCTTGAAGACCTGATAACCGAGGAAGATGTGGTGGTCACCATATCCCACGAGGGTTATGCCAAGTCCCAGTCGCTTGACCGATACCAGGCACAACGTCGGGGCGGTAAAGGCAAGTCAGCTACCAAGGTCAAGGAAGAGGACTTTATTGACAAGTTATTCGTTGCTAATACACATGATACGCTTTTGTGTTTTACCTCTCGTGGCAAAATTTACTGGCTCAAGGTTTACGAACTTCCACAGGCCAGTCACGTCAGTCGTGGCAAGCCCATTGTTAATCTGTTGCCATTAGAGAAAGACGAGCGGGTTAATGCTGTATTGCCGGTTCGTGAGTACTCCGAAGACCTTTTTGTGTTTTTTGCAACGCGCAACGGCATCGTCAAGAAAACCCCGCTGAAGGCTTATAGTAATCAGCGTGCCAACGGGATATGGGCAATTACGCTCGATGAAAATGATGAGCTGGTCAATGTTGAAATCGCCCGTAGCGACAGCGAGGTCATGCTGTTTTCAAGTTCCGGTAAGTGCATCCGGTTTGCAGAAAAAAATGTGAGCTCCGTCGGTCGGACTGCCAGGGGGGTTATTGGAATCCGTCTGAAGAAAGATCAGAAAGTTGTCTCAATGCTGGTTTTGGGGGATGGTGATATCCTGACCGTTACCGAACGCGGTTATGGCAAACGTACAAAACCTGAAGAACATTCATGTCAGGGCAGGGGTGGACAAGGCGTTATAGGCATCCAGACATCAAAGCGCAACGGCAGTCTGATTTCCGCCTTACAGGTAACGGATGATGACGACATTATGCTGATCTCCGATTGTGGCACTCTGGTTAGAACCCACGCCCGCGAAATATCCACGTTGGGCAGGAACACCCAGGGTGTAACACTTATTCGTATCAGGGAGGACGAGAACCTGGTAGGTCTGGCGAGGATTCAGATCGTTGAAGATGCCGAAAACTCTGAAGAAGGCAGTTCTGAAGAAGACGACGCAAGCGAAATTCAGGAGTGAGACAGGTAGGATGAGTTTGCTAAACGCGAGCTCATCCTCCCGTTAACGACTGACAAAAGTTATTTTTTGTTGGTCGAAATACCCAGTAACTGATACGGCGGGCACCAGCGTAAAGTGCCCGTCAGTAATGGTACGATACCAACCACACCCCACCAGGACTGATAATAGAGTCCTGCAGCGACAATCACCAGACCAGCAATAATACGTATCATGCGGTCGGTTTTACCAACATTACATTGCATGGCTTTCTCCTATCCGAGCGCGGCTAAAACCGATTCAGCAGAACTGACCCGGAATTCACCAGCTGCCTCGATCAATAAATGTGTGACAATCCCGTCATCGGCCACTAATGCAAAACGTTGTGACCGATGGCCCATTCCAAATGCGGTTCCATCCAATTCCAGCCCGAGTGCGCGGCTAAATTCACCGTTGCCATCTGCGAGCATATCAATGCCGTTTGCCTTTGCGCTTATACCCCAGGCGTGCATCACAAACACATCATTGACTGCCATACAGCCAATGGCGTCAACACCCTTGCGGGTAAATTCATCAGCAAGTTCAACGAACCCTGGTAGATGGTAAGCCGAGCAGGTCGGTGTAAATGCGCCAGGTACAGAAAACAAAACCACTTTTCGGCCGGCAAAATATTCGGTGGTTGACAGGGGTTGTGGACCATTTTCTGCCATTTTGCTTAATATTGCCGTTGGAATGCGTTCGCCAATCTTGATGGTCATGTTCAGATTCCCTGTTTTTTTTATGTCAGGCCGCGATAGCGTCTGAAATGGCGGTCAACAACGATTCGGGATCCACGGGTTTGGTAACGTAGGCTGCTGCTCCCTGGCGCATGCCCCAAACCTTGTCAGCTTCGCCATCCTTGGTGCTGACGAAGATAACGGGAATCTTGCATGTGAGCGAATCTTTCGAAAGTTTTCGGGTTGTCTGAAAGCCACTCATTCCTGGCATAACAACGTCCATCAAAATGACGTCGGGCATTTCCTGACGGGCAATTTGCAGCGCCTGATCGCCGTTTTCTGCGCTGATGGTCTCGTGACCCCATTTTTCGATCAGGTTTTTCAGCGTGAATATCTGGGCGGGAGAATCATCTACTATTAATACTTTTGCCACTGAATGATGTCCTTTTTATGGGTTCCTTCCCACTCAGGATTATGCACTAAATACGAAAGAAAAAGCAGATATCTTTATCGGATCGCAAAACACCTATAAAAGATTGACCACGGTGCGTCCCAGCGAGTCACCCTTCATCAGTGTGTTGAAAGCGTCACCCAGATTGTCCAGACTGACCTCATTGTTGACAATCGACTCGAGGTGGCGGGGTCGCCATTCATTCGCCAGGCGATCCCAGAGAATTTTCCGTAGGTCATAAGGGGTGTTGTTGGAACTGATTCCGATCAGACTGACGCCGCGTAAAATCAAGGGCAAATTAGTGGCATTTAAACCAATGCCACCGGCCATTCCGCAGCTTGCAATATTACCCCACAGACCGATAACACGGCTGATACCCGACAGCATGTCACCACCGACGTTATCTATGCAGCCAGCCCAGCGTATGGACTCCAGCGGTTGTTGGCCCCAATGCAGGTCATGGCGTGAAATACACTGGCGGGCGCCTAACTCTTCGAGGTAATCAAACTGATCCACTTTGCCGGTGATGGCATGTACTTCGTAGCCCACGCGGGTCAGGATATCTATGGCAAAACTTCCAACGCCGCCACTCGCACCGGTTATGACAATCGGCCCGGCTTCAGGAGTCTGACCAAGCGCCTCCATCCGATACAGGGATATCGCTGCTGTGAACCCGGCGGTGCCTATACCCATAGCTTCACGGGTTGTTAGTCCGGCGGGCAGGGCGATCACGCTGTTGCTGTCGAGTCGCACATACTGACTGTACCCACCGTCGCGCTTTTCCGATAGGTGGCAACCGGTGACCAGGACCTTATCTCCGGGCGAAAATCGTTCACATTCTGAGGAAATCACTTCACCGGCAACGTCAATACCCCCTACAAGTGGATACTTCTGGAGAATTTTCCCCTTGCCGGTTGCAGCCAATGCATCCTTGTAGTTGATACCGGACCACTCTGCACGAATCACAACATCACCCTCGCTGAGGTCATTAATGCTGATGTTTTCAATGCCGGAACGGTAACCTTCTGCATCGTTTTGAATGCGAAACCCCTTGAATGATTCTGGTATTTTAGTCATTGGTTTATCGTCCTGTTTCAGGTTTCTAGTTACCCCGGTGTATGGCCCGCTTATCAACGTTTAACGCAGCTTCGTGGATAGCCTCGGAAAGAGTCGGGTGGGCGTGCACAATACGCGCCAGATCTTCGCTGGCACCATGGAATTCCATGGTTACAACGCACTCGGCAATCAGTTCCGATGCATTTGGGCCAATAATGTGTACACCAAGGATTTCGTCAGTCGTCTCATCTGCCAGCATTTTGACCATCCCGGCGGCATCACCCATCGCCAGACCCCGACCGGTCGCTGCGAACGGGAATGAACCACTGCGATAGGCCACGCCTTCCTCAATTAACTGTTGTTCCGTTTTACCGACCCAGGCGATCTCAGGATCGGTATATATGACCCATGGAATGGTATCAAAGTGGATGTGCGCAGCTTTTCCGGCAATCAATTCAGCGACAGCAATACCTTCCTCGGATGCCTTATGCGCCAGCATGGGGCCACGTACACAATCGCCCACCGCCCAGACGCCGGGCACATTGGTTTGTGACTGTTCATTGACGCCAATCTGTCCGCGTTCATTCAACGAAACCCCACAATCGTCAGCCAACAGGCCCTCGGTATAAGGTTTGCGACCGACAGCGACCAGTAAGCGGTCAAAGCAAATTTCACTCTCACCTTTTTTGTCTTCGAGTTTTACTTTAACTTCGCCGTCTGCGACGCTGGCTGATTTAACCAGCGTTCCGAGACGGATATCCAGGCCCTGTTGCTTGAACAGACGACCCGCCTGTTTGGAAATATCCTGATCAGCAGCCCCAAGGAAGGATGGCAATGCTTCGAGCAACGTCACCTGGGAACCGAGACGTTGCCACACCGAACCCAACTCCAGCCCAATAACACCGGCGCCGATGACACCGAGACGTGCCGGAACTTCTGTCAGATCCAGCGCACCCTCATTATCGATGATGTATTTGTCATCAAATGTCACGTTGGGGATGGCTATGGGCACTGACCCGGCGGCCAGGATGATATTCTTTGCCTCGAGTACTATTTTCTCGGCAGATTCATGGGCTGTAAATTCAACCCTGTGATTGGCCAATAACCGTCCTCGACCGTGGAATTGTTTTACCTTATTGGCCTTGAATAACTGCGCAACTCCACCGGTCAATTTGCTAACCACGGTATCTTTGCGGGCGATCATGGTCTTGATGTCGATACTGGCGTCCGAGACGCTGATACCATGTGCTGCGTAATCATGTTGCAAGTGATGAAAATGTTTGGAACTGTCCAGCAGTGCTTTGGACGGGATACAGCCGACATTCAGACAGGTTCCGCCCAACGCCGGCTTGCCATCTTTACCGGTATTCATGTCAATACAGGCTGTTTGCAGGCCAAGTTGGGCCGCTCTGATCGCGGCCACGTAACCGCCGGGCCCTCCACCGATTACAATTACATCAAATTTTTCAGACGCGCAGGATCTTCAAGCACATCTTTTATTGCAACAAGAAATAACACCGCGTCTTTGCCGTCTATGATGCGATGGTCATAACTCAACGCGATATACATCATCGGCCGTATAACAATTTCACCCTGATCGACCACCGCGCGGTCCTTGATGGTATGCATACCGAGAATCGCGCTTTGTGGTGGATTCAGCAGTGGCGTGGAAAGCAGGGAACCAAAGGTACCGCCATTGGTGATGCTGAAGGTTCCGCCCTGCAGATCTTCGAGTGTGATTGAACCGTCGCGAGCCCTGCCTGCGAATTCACGGATGGCGAGTTCCGTCTCGGCCAGGGTCATGTGCTCGGCATTTCTCAGTATTGGCACCATCAAGCCACGTTCAGTTGACACGGCAATACCGATATCCTGGTAGCCGTGGTAGACGATTTCGTCGCCTTCCAGGGAGGCATTGACAATCGGATGTTTGCGTAAGGCAGCGCAGACCGCCTTGACAAAGAAGGACATCAAACCCAGCTTGACACCATGTTGCTTTTCAAAAGCATCTTTGTATTTCGTACGTAAATCCATCACTGCTTTCAGATCGACCTCATTGAAAGAGGTCAGAATAGCTGCGGTGTTTTGCGCCTGCTTCATCCGCGAGGCGATGGTTGAGCGTAAACGTGTCATTTTGACGCGCTCTTCAGCACGTAAACCTGAGGGGGCAGCGTTACGTTGGTGGTTGATGAGATCACCCTTGGTGATACGTCCGCCGCGTCCGGTACCGGCAACCTGGGTAATATCGGTTTGCTCTTCTTCGGCAACCCGTCGTGCAGCCGGACTCAGTTTTGCCGTTTCGGTGGCTGCTACCTTAGTATCCTTTGCAGGCTTTATCTGACTATCTTTTGCAGCCTTTACCTGACTATCTTCCGCAGCCTTACCCGGCGCAGCGTCTTCAGCAGACTCAGATGGTACAGCAACAGCACCTTCTTCAATAATGCCGAGCAATTCNCCGCTGGTGACGGTTTCACCGCTTTCGCGGATTATTTTTCCAACCACACCATCAACCGGTGAGGGTACTTCCAGTACGACCTTATCCGTTTCCAGATCAACCAGGTTCTCATCCCGACGAATGCTGTCGCCGGGCTTTTTGTGCCACGCGGCAACCGTTGCATCTGCGACAGATTCTGGCAAAACCGGAACTTTAATTTCTGTGCTCATTGTTTTCCTCGTTTGGGGTCTGAGTAGCGATTGAGTGCGACGACCAACCCCGGATATTTAATTAGATAATAGCCATTTGATCTCATTAAAGTTTGTTCTTCACTGTTCCTCGCCGCCACCAACAGTGATAGCTTCAGAAACCAGCCTGTTCTGCTGTTCAATATGTACTGAAAAGTAACCCACAGCCGGGGAAGCTGAACTCGGCCGACCCGCATAATAAAGTGCCTGACCCTCGTGTTTATAGGCCAGCAGGTTATGCATGGTCTGGTACCAGGCGCCTTGATTTCTCGGTTCTTCCTGACACCAGACTATTTCGCTGTCGGTGGGGTAGCGATTAAAAATGTAGGTAAGTTCAGCATGCGGGATCGGGTACAACTGTTCGACCCGCACCACTGCAATTTCCTTTTGCCCGGATACCTCAAGCGCCTCCATCAGATCGTAATAGACCTTGCCACAACACAAAACCACCCGTTTGACCTGGTCTTTATCGATGCTGCGCTCGTCATCAATCACCAGTTGAAATCCACCGCGGGTCAACTCTTCGAGGGTAGATGTAGAAGCCTTGTTTCTGAGCAGGCTTTTGGGTGTCATGACAATCAGCGGTTTGCGTGTGCTTAACAATATTTGCCGGCGGATCATGTGGAACATTTGTGCAGGTGTCGAGGGCACACAAACCTGGATATTATCGTTGGAGCATAACTGCATAAAGCGTTCCAGACGGGCGCTCGAATGCTCCGGGCCCTGGCCCTCATAACCATGAGGAAGAAACAGCACCAGACCGCATAAACGGCCCCACTTGGCTTCGCCGGAACTTAGAAACTGATCAATGACAACCTGCGCACCGTTAACAAAATCTCCAAACTGCGCTTCCCAGATGACCAGTGTTTCAGGTGCAGCGGTGGCATAACCATATTCGAAACCCAGCACAGCCTCTTCAGATAAGAGGGAGTCAATGATATTCACATCAACCTGCGGGTTGATCTCCGCCAGGGGCGTGTAATTAGAACCGTCAATCTGATTGTGCAATACCGCATGCCGGTGAAAAAATGTACCCCGACCGGTATCCTGGCCAACCAGACGCAGGCCGGTTCCGGTTCTGATCAGGCTCGCATAAGCAATGGTTTCACAAAAACCCCAGTCCAGACGCTGTTTCCCGCGAGCCATTTCTTTACGGTCATCAACAATTTTCCTGACTCGCGGGTGGAGTTTGAAACCATCGGGTATCGTTGTCATTTTTTCAGACAGTCTTTTAATTTCAGCGCGATCAACACCGGTTTCAATACCACTGCCGGTATAGATACCGCCATGCTCGAAGTTACTCCATTTAGCCGCATGTTTATTTGTGCGCGGATGTGATTCNACGTCAGCCACTTGTTCGCCATCATCCAGTTTGCGGCGATATTCATCCATCAGCATTTGCGGATAATCGGGCTCAATGATGCCGCGCCGCACCAGGTCATCCGCGTATTTCTGCCGGGGGGATTGCATATCGCGAATTGTCTTGTACATCATCGGCTGTGTTGCAGAAGGTTCATCCGCTTCGTTGTGGCCATGTTTGCGATAGCAAATCAGGTCGATGACCACGTCGCGGTTAAACTCCTGGCGAAAATCACAGGCAATTTTCATAACATGATGAACCGCTTCGGGGTCATCGGCATTGACGTGAAAAATAGGTGCATGCACCATTTTAGCGATCGCCGTGCAATACAGGGTGGAGCGGGTATCCAGTTTATTGCTGGTGGTGAAACCAATTTGATTATTGATAACGATATGCATCGTTCCACCCACTGCAAAACCGCGTACTTCTGACATCTGGAACAATTCCATGACCACACCCTGGCCTGAAAAAGCGGCGTCTCCGTGGACCAATATGGGCATAACGGTGTCGAGCGTGGTGTCGCGGCGACGAACCAGGCGCGCACGGGCAGAGCCGACCACGACCGGATTGATGATTTCAAGATGTGAAGGATTAAAGGCCAGCGCCATGTGTACTTCGCCACCCGGCGTTTGAATATCAGATGCAAAACCCAGGTGATATTTGACATCCCCGGGGCGGTCGGGATCGCTCTCGCTGTGTTTGCCCTCAAACTCATCAAATAACATTGAAGGGGATTTTCCGAGGATATTGACCAGTACGTTCAATCGTCCGCGATGCGCCATGCCGATCACAACTTCTTCAACGTCGTGAGAACCGGCATAGAGCATGGTTTCGTGCAACAAAGGTATCAGGCTGTCGCCACCTTCGAGTGAAAATCTTTTCTGGCCGACGTATTTGGTGTGCAGGTATTTTTCCAGGCCCTCGGCTGCCGTCAACATTTGCAGAATACGCAGCCGGGCAGCGTCGCTTACGTTGTAAAACCCTTCAGAGCCCTCAAGTTTTTTCCGCATCCAGTCGCGTTTAACCGTATCGACCATGTGCATGTATTCAGTGCCGATACTTTTGCAGTAAACACGTTCACACAATTCCAGGATATCTTTGAGCTTCATCCGGGGTGAGGCAACCGCCAGTGATCCGGTGTCGAATTCATGCTCAAGATCAGTTTCATTCAGATCATGAAAATCGAGTTGTAGATCGGCAACCGGCCCGTGGTGGGGTTTACCCAGTGGATTCAATTTCGCGACTTCATGACCGCGGATCCGGTAGGAATTGATCAGCCTCGATACGCTGGCTTGTTTGTGGTCGGTGAATTCAGTGCCGGTCGCCGGGTAGCCTTTATTATTGACAGGCAGGTTGCGAAACCGCTCGCCGACTTCAATGTGACCCGTTTCCGGTGTTTCGGCAGCGGGCATCGATTCAAAGTACTTGCGCCATTGCTCCGGTACGACAGCTGGGTTTTCCAGCCAGGTTTCATACCAGGTTTCAATATAGGACGCGTTGCCACCATACAGATGCGACGTCAGGTATAACTGCTCCAGTGTTGAGCTCACTTTTTCTTTGCCTTCCGGGTTCTGCGAGTTGAAGAAATAAAGGTGTTGAAGCCAAGTTGGTTACAATACCTCAAAATGTTCTACATAAACATTTTACAGCCTGTCGAAAGAGTATAACTGACTCGGCATACTGATGGCAGTTGCATTGTGTTGAACACTTCAGTTTATGAACGCTATCCAATCAGGTCACTATTTTTGAATCGCACGATCAACGTGATTTGGTCAACAGAAAATGTCCGCTATTAATCAATTTTGCCAGATTCTCGAGTGAAGACTGATCGAGTTTGTCAGCAATGATCCGCGGTTGTTCCCATTCACACAGGGACTCAGCCAGCGCAATGCTGCAGTCGTATGGCTGACCTGCAGCGTACAATCGTGCGCCTTGCGGACTTTCAACCCAGGTCAGGCGTGTCCATGGATTTCGCATCAGGCTGGCGCCTCTGTGCATTACTTTGAGTAATTTTTCAGAGCTGATAGGCACGGGTGGCGGCATAGGGTCGTGCGCCAGCCTGAAACGACTCAGGAAGGCCGCCAGATAGTTATCCAGGTTCTGATTCGCATCAATGCCGGCCAGCATCAATTTGCGCAAATTTTGTAGCGCCTTGCGGTCAATTTCTCCGGCGCGGTTTAGGGAATTCAGATCAGCATCGGTATACCGTCCGCCTTGATGATCAGAGAAAGCCAGCCATTCACCCAATCCTTGTAAAAGATCTGCTGCAGACGGAGCACGGGAACCAATGGACCAGGTCATGCCTGGTTCCAGCGCGACCCCATGATGGGCTACATTGGGTGGCAGGTAGAGCATATCGCCGGCTTCAAGTATCCATTCCTGCTCAGGACTAAATTGTTTTAAAACATTGAGCGGGCAGCCATCCAGCAAATCAGGCTCAAATGATTGTGCAATCTGCCATCGACGTGTGCCTTCGGCCTGCAACAGGAACACATCATATTGATCGACATGCGGACCAACGGAGCCGCCAGTCTCGGCGTAACTGATCATCAGGTCATCCAGTCGCCATTGCGGAATGAAATTAAATTGCCGCATCAAATCCTGTAACGGGGCGTAATGCTTTTCCACGTCCTGTACCAGCAGGGTCCAGTTTTCATCAGGTAAAGCGGCAAAATCCGCTTCATTGAACGGGCCATGGACGAGTGTCCAGTCTGCGGCTTCAAGCGTTCCTTTCACCAGGCGTGATTCGGCCATTTCCTCACAGGCAAGACCCGCCAGGTCATCACCATCGAGGAGGGGTTCAAATCCGCTGATGGCCTGGCGGATCACGCAGGGATGTTTTTGCCAGTACTGCTCGAGGAATTGTTCAGTACTGAGTTGTCCCAACGGTGCGCTCATAAACCATCCTGATTAAGAGAACGGGCCATTTCTGCAGCATTGCCCGTATAGGTCGCCGGTGTCAGTTGCAATAATCGCTGTTTGGCAGTCTCGGGTATATCGAGTGCCTGAATAAATTCCGCGAGTATTTCAGCGGTGATGGCCTTGCCGCGGGTCAAAGTCTTGAGTTGTTCATACGGATTCTCAATACCATATAAACGCATCACTGTCTGGATGGGTTCTGCCAATACTTCCCAGCAATTATCGAGGTCGCCGGCGATTCTTGGTGTATTAAGCCGGAGGTTACCCAGGCCTTTGAGCAAGGAGGCATAGGCGATCATCGCGTGCCCTGTCGCGGTGCCAATGGTACGCAAAACGGTCGAATCCGTCAGGTCCCGCTGCCAGCGCGATATGGGCAGTTTTTCCGCAAGGTGGTTCAGCAGGGCATTGGCAACCCCGAGATTACCCTCAGCATTTTCAAAATCAATCGGGTTGACTTTGTGTGGCATGGTCGATGAACCGACCTCACCAGCAATGGTTT
>BS_KBA_SWE02_21mDRAFT_10000524_pt1 | contig 14483 bp, 12 predicted proteins | sample BalSeasSWE02_21m_FD_9196 | JGI IMG/M metagenome (IMG submission 9196)
AATATTATCGTTTGCGTTAAAGCAGTTCCAGATCCTCGAGTAGCGGATAAGATCAAGATAGATCCTGTTACTAAGTCATTGCCTCGCCTGGATATTCCCCTGGTCATGAACCCTCTTGATAAGAATGCTCTGGAGGCTGCACTTCAACTTAAAAAGAAATATGAAGCAAGTATCACCATTATTTGTATGGGTCCACCTTTGGCCGGGAATGTTGTTAGAGAATGCCTGGCACTGGGAGCCGATAAAGGTATCCTATTGACTGATCGTGCTTTTGCAGGCGCGGATGCATACGCAACCGCCTATACTCTTGCAAAAGCAATTGAGAAGAATAAGCCTGTGGATTTGGTAATTTGTGGGATGTCCAGCAGTGATGGAGCTACAGAATGGGTTGGCCCTGAAATTGCCACATTCTTGGATTTGCCAGTGGTCACGATGGTCAGGGAAATTGTTATAGACGAAGGTGATGAGTGGGTAGTTAATGCGGATTATAAAGGTGGGTATAGGAAGGTCAAGCTTAAACTGCCTGCAGTCATCACCGTGACCAGAAATTTGAATAAACCAAGACTGCTAAGTTTATCTGGAATTTTAAAGGCTCGGAACAAGGAAATCTTGGAATGGAACCTTGAGAAACTGGGTATCCCTAGAGAATCTATCGGCTTGGAAGGTTCACCAACAAGGGTTACAAAAATGTTTCAGTTGAAGAGCCAGAGGCAAGTGCAAATATTGGAAGGAACTTTACAAGAAAAAGTTGAACAGTTGGTGAGAATCCTGTCGGATGCGGGAGTAGTCTGATGGCAAAACAAGGAGTAGCTGTTTTTGTTATAGTCGAACAAGATGAAATTGGAATCGAGCCTGTGTCCATGCAACTTATCGGAAAAGCTCGACAGTTGGCCGATTACCTTGATTCAAATCTAGGGGTGGTTCTCTTAGGAAATGGATTATCGAATAATGCCCAGAAGTTAATAGAAGCAGGTGCTGACAAAGTTTATCTGGGGGATGCGGAAATTCTTATGCCTTTTCAATCAGAACTTTACACAGAAATTATAGTAAAACTGATGGCCAAATCTCGTCCTCAAATATTATTGCTGGGGTCAACGTTCTTGGGCAGAGAACTGGCCCCTTTGATCGCATCCAGGCTGGAAACCGGTCTGACGGCACATTGCACGCAACTGGAAATAAACTCTGAAGGCATCCTGGAGCAAAGCATTCCCGCTTATGGTGGCATGATTACTATTGTTTGTCCTGAAAAACGCCCTCAAATGGCGACTGTGGCCAATGGAGTGTTTGCAAATCCGATGTTGGATCCATCCAGATCCGGTGAAATTATTTCCATTGAAGTGCCCGATAATTTTCCTTTTCGTGTTCAGACTCTGGAGATTGTAAAGGAAAAGTCGGAGGGTGTTTCATTGGATTCAGCAAATGTGATCGTTGCTGGTGGAGCCGGTGCAGCAGACCAAGAAGGTTGGCTGCAAATTTCTGAGTTGGCCGATGTATGTAATGCTGGTTTAGGATCGACCAGGCCAGCTGTTGATGCAGGTTGGACAGAATTGGATACCATGATCGGCCAAAGTGGAAAAATGGTAAGTCCGGACCTGTATATTGGTGTGGGTCTTTCAGGAGAATTACAACATATGGTTGGTATTGTTGGGGCAAAAGTAATGATCGCTATAAATAATGACCCCAAAGCCCCTGTCTTTGAACAAGTGGATTACGGCGTGGTTGAAGATTGTAGGGTTTTTGTACCAGCCCTCGTGGAAAAATTAAGGAATATCAAAAATTCGGACGGGGGAGGAACAAATGTCAATTGAGCGCCTTTTGAATCCTGGTTCCATTGCTGTTTTCGGGGGTGCCCATGCTGAAGAGCTGATTCGCCAATGCGATCGCATGGGATACCAGGGAGAGATCTGGCCGGTTCACCCTAAAAAAACAGAGATACTGGGCCGAAAGGTCTACCGTTCGGTGAATGATTTGCCAGGTAGCCCGGATGCTGCTTATATCGGAGTTAATCGCAATCTCACTGTTGATATCGTCAGAGACCTGGTTGCAAGGAAATCGGGTGGTGCGATCTGTTATGCCACTGGTTTTATAGAAGCGGGTGAAGATGGTTTAGAACTCCAAAAACAATTATTGGAAGCATCGGGTGACATGCCGCTGATCGGACCGAATTGCTACGGGTTGCTCAACTACATATCCGGGGCCATGCTTTGGCCTGATCAGCAGGGAGGTCAACGGGTAGAGAAAGGGGTTGCCATCATTACTATGTCATCCAATGTGGGTTTCAACCTCACCATGCAGCGACGCGGTCTCCCCATTGCTTACATGATGTCATTGGGTAACAGGCTTAAGTTCGAACTCCATGATGCGATCCGTCTTTTGGCTCGCCAAGAACATGTGACGGCGCTTGGACTTTACCTGGAAACGATGTCCGATCCCAAAGCATTTGAGGAGGCAGTCAACTTCGCCCGTGAATTGGGAAAACCCATTGTAGCCATCAAAACCGGTCGCTCTGAAGTTGCCCAGAAAATGGTTGTGTCCCATACTGCCTCACTGGCCGGATCAGACGTACTGGTGAGTGCACTCTTCGAGCGCCTCGGCGTGGCTCGGGTAGATTCATTGGAAGCGCTTATGGAAGCGCTAAAGGTGTTGCACATCCTAGGCCCTTTGAAGGGCGGTCGTATCGGCGCCATGAGCACTTCGGGCGGCGATCTCACGCTGCTTGCCGATGCTCTTGGTTCGGGTCTTTCCATGCCCCCATTGACTGAAAAGGTGGCTAATGAACTTCGTAAAACGATTCATGAGAGGGTAGTGGCAGCCAATCCATTTGATTACCAGATGTTCACTTGGAATGACGAAGAGCAAAATGCAGAGAATTTCACAACCTTTTTAACAGAAGATTTCGATGTTTCACTTTGTTTGCTGGATTACCCAAGAGAAGATCTTTGTGACCAGTCAACCTGGAATGGTGCTGAAAAAGGTTTTGTGCGGGCAGTACAGAAGACTGGTACCAAAGGAGCAGTCTTGGCAACCGTCTCAGATACGATTTCTGAGCCTGTTGCAGCACGATTGATGAAAGATGGCGTTGCAATGTTGGCAGGTATTGATAACGGAGTCGCCGGCATTCGTGCAGCTGTTGACGTAGGAGCTGCCTGGAGCCAACCTCCCAGTCTTCTTTTAATCGCAAAACTTGATCAAGATTTGGATGGCCCAATTTTGGTGTTGGACGAAGCTGGGTCTAAAGAACTCCTTTCCGGGTGGGGCATTACAGTCCCTTCAGGGCGTGTTGTTCAAAGCGCTGAGGATGCGGTTGCCGTGGCCAATGAGCTAGGTTTTCCAATCGTCGTCAAAGCATTGGGTGTTGTGCACAAGACCGATGTCGGCGGGGTTAGACTCAACCTTAACAGTTCAGAAGAAGTATCAACTGTAGTGCAGGAATTATCCAGCCTTTCCAGGTCTTTTCTAATAGAGAAAATGGTAACCGGAGTTGTAGCTGAGCTGATTGTCGGTGTGGCCCGTGATCAGCATTTTGGCCCGTACCTATTGGTTGGGGGCGGAGGAATATTGGTTGAGGTACTGAAAGATACTCAGTCAATCCTGTTGCCGACTTCCAAAGAATATATATTACAGGCATTGGGTAAACTGAAGTGTGCCCCGCTATTGAATGGTTTCCGTGGGGCTGCTCCTGCCGATCTGAATGCTACCGCGGATGCCATTATGGCTGTAGCAGATATCGTGGTCAAAAATCCTTCATCCATCCTGGAGTTGGATATCAACCCGTTAATGATCCTGGCAAAAGGAAAGGGAGTGGTTGCAGCCGATGCACTTATCAGGCTGAATGAGAAAACACTTAACCAGGTTATGCGCACCAAAAACTGACATCCAATAAAAAAAGGACCTTTGATCATGAACGTTAACACTAATAAAATTGAAAAAACAATTATTGATAAAGCCAAAGAATTCGGGGCTTCATTGGCTGGAATTGCATCTGTGGCTGCATTGAAGGCTTCTCCCTCCTTTGCGATCTACGAAAATAGACCTTACTATGAAGATTTTAAGGCTATAGAGTGGAAAGAAGAACATAAATCAGTACTTGTGTGGGCATTGGAACATCCAGCATCTGAGCCTGTACTGGATTGGTGGAGCATGAAAGTTCCTGGACTCACCCCTGGGAATGGTATTTTGAGGATGCAATCAAAAAAGATTCGCGTGTGGTTGGGTGAAGAACTTGGGATCAACGCCCTTTCGTTGCCTTATCAGATAGAGTATGGGGGAACTTTCCTCAAAGATTCTGCTCACCTAGCGGGATTGGGAGTTATCGGCAAAAACAACCTCCTGGTCACTCCAGAGTTTGGAACTCGAGTACGCCTTCGAGGTATCTTCATGGAAGCTGAACTAGCTCCAACCGGTCCCATCGACTTTGATCCATGCAATGGTTGCCCAATGCCTTGTCATAAAGCTTGCCCGAGAAATGCATTTAGAAGTGGTTCGTTTGAGAGATCGTATTGTAAAGAGGAACAGGACCAATGCGACGCCAATTTTGAGATTTTGGATGGTTTGATCATGGGAATCGAAGAACCCAGTGAGGTTGTTAAATATTGCCGGAAATGTGAGTTCGCCTGCCCGATTGCACAAGGAAGTGCCCATTGATCAAGAAGAATATGGTAGGAATAGAATAAAAGTCTGATGATAGTCCCCTTAACCCCTCTTGAATTCAGGCAACGCGCTGTGAAATTATATGGATCAAATATTGGCGTTGTGGATGGATTTAAAAGGTTCACATATGCTGAATATGATCAGCGGGTTAATCGTTTTGCAAACGCGCTTGCGAATTTAGGGGTAATAAAAGGTAATGTTGTTTCATTTCTTTCATATAATTCTCATCAATTACTTGAGGCTTATTATGCAGTTCCTCAAATTAATGGAGTGTTAAATCCGATCAATATTCGGCTGTCTCCGCCTGAAATTGAATACATTATCAACCACGCTGAGGCTACGGTTCTGTGCTTTCACCAGGATTTTGTTGATGTCATAAAACAGATAAAACCGGATCTGGTGAATATTAAACATTACATAATTCTGGAATCAACCAATGAATGTGACTGGGCACATGATTTTGAGACCTTGTTAACGAACGCAGATCCCTTTTCAGATATCGATCTTTCAACAATTGATGAAAATGCAGTTGTTGAGCTCTTTTATACATCCGGGACTACCGGTCATCCCAAGGGTGTTGAAATAACCAATCGGAGTTTGTATTTGCACACCTTGAATGCGATCATCGGCTTTCAAGTAAGCGATGAAGATGCGTTACTCCATGTTGTGCCTTTATTTCATGTGAATGGCTGGGGCACTCCGCAGTTCCTGACAGCGGTTGGCGGAAAGCATGTAATGTTGCGAAAGGTTGATTTTAGTGACATGCTCTGTTTGATAGAGCAAGAAGGCATTACCAAGATTCTTGGAGTTCCAACGATATTTAATGGTCTCTTATCACATCCGGATCTGAAAAAATATGATCTTAGCTCCTTAAAGGAAGTGATCATTGGTGGAGCTGCATCCTCCTTGTCTTTGATCGAAAAACTTGAATCAGAACTTGGATGTAAAGCGATCGTAGGTTACGGCCTTACAGAGACCTCTCCATTTGGGGTTATTGCCAGACCGAAACCACACTTAAAGGAAGATAAATCAATAAGGTTGGCTACACAAGCTAAAACCGGGCTGCCGATTGTTGGAGTCCAATTGCGTGTAGTTGATGAATTAGGGAATGATGTACCTGCAGACGAGAAAACCATCGGAGAGATCGTATTTCGCAGCAACGCCGTTATGAAAGGGTATCGAAAAGATCCGATCGCAACACAAGAAGTGATCAAAGAAGGCTGGTTTCATTCTGGAGACATGGCTATCGTGGATGGTGAAGGATATATCACCATCGTGGATAGGAAGAAAGATATTATCATCTCTGGTGGAGAAAACATCTCTTCTGTAGAAGTGGAAAAGGTTATCATGAATTATCCGACTGTGTTTGAGACAGTAGTGATCGGCGTGCCTGATGATAAGTGGGGTGAAGTACCTAAAGCTCTGGTTGTTTTAAAACCAGGAATGAAATCCACTGAAAATGAAATCCTGATGTTTGTACGAAAGCATCTGGCAGGTTATAAAGTGCCCAAGTCAGTTGAATTTTTAAGTGAACTACCCAAAGGGGGAACCGGGAAGATCCTTAAGAACGACTTGCGTGAACCTTATTGGATAAATTTAGACAAGAGAATTCATTAGGAAGAAAATAAATATCCGATTCCACTTACTCAACCTCAAAGCGATTCTGGTGTTTTTTGAATTAGTACGGAGCAAAATAGGATGAAAACGATCAAAGAAAAAGTCGATGTGCTTATCGCAGGGGGAGGAACTGCAGGGCATATAGCTGCCATCCAGGCTGCCAGGGCCGGAGTAGTCACAGCTGTTATTGAAGCTGGAACGATGTTGGGTGGCACAATGACTGCAGGTGGTGTTTATATGCCCAACCATTTCTTCAATACAAATGGTCCTGTCGTTAAGGGAATTCCATGGGAGCTGTATACAAAATCAAAAGAAATCGAAGGGCTTGAGACTCCAGATTACAGAAAAAGAAGACCCAAGGAAACACCAGGATATTATAGCTATATCAATATCCCGATATATTCAGCCGTAGCTGACCAAGAAGCTTTGGATGCCGGTGTGATCTTGCATTACCATGAATTTATAGTTGATGTTAAAGCTATTGGTAATGTTTGGGAAATCACCTCATATGGGCGTGGTATTAGGAGAAAAACCGAAGCAATTGAGATCATTGATTGCACAGGCGATTCAGATGTAGTTCGATTAATGGGACTTAAAGTTCTTAGATCGAATGTTCGTCAGCCAGGTGCGCTCCAATATAAGATCGAAGGTATTGAACATGAGCAGATCTGGAAAGATGAAGTTCAAACAATTTATGAAGAAGCAATGCAGAACGGGACTCTCAAAAAAGGAGATTTTGCATATCCAAACTTGGAACCATTTAAATATTACCTTGATCATGGCGGTCACAACGCAACGCATATTTATGACGCAAACACATATGATGCGGATGGACAGACGCGTGCCAATATCGAAGGCAGGGCACGAATGTTGCGAATGTTCAAATTTGTAACAACTTCGATCCCTGGTTGTGAAAGGGCTACATTAAATATGATGGCTTCCTATGCGATCGCCCGGGAAACATATCGAACAATGGGTGAATATATGATCACAAAAGAGGATTTTCTTAAAGCAACCGATTTTGAGGATAAGGTATGCAACGCTTTTAATTATATCGATATGCACAGCCAAGAAACTGGTTGCGAACTCCAGTATCTTGAGTCATCCGATCTCCTACCGAAATTACCCTTCAAAGCACTCATCCCGAAAGATAGCGCAAGAATTACCGTGGCCGGACGGAATGTATCTGCAGACAGGATCGCATTTGCAGGTATTCGTGCCCAATGCACCTGCATGGCAATGGGGCAGGCTGTAGGCGCAGCTGCAGCCCTGGCAGTAAAGAGTGGTATTCCTTCAAGAGATGTCAAAAGTAAAGATATTGTTGCCTTGACAATGGAGCATGGAGCTTGCCGGGTATAAGGCAATATTCGAACACTTTTAATTACTTTTCGATTAGGTAGTGAAAATGAAAACAATAACAGAGCGATCCAGGACTGTTCCAGTGATGGCTGAAACAGATGTGCTGGTTGTAGGAAGTGGTCCGGGTGGGCTGGCAGCGGCTTTGAGTGCTGCCCGGGAAGGTGTTGAAACCATACTTTTAGACCGCTTTGGTTGTTTCGGAGGCAATATCACACAAGTTGGTGTGGAAGGCATTGCCTGGTATCGACACGAGCATACGACAGACTCCGAAGGTATTGGTATCGAGTTCGAAAATCGTGCAAAGGAGATGAAAGCCAGTAATCCTGAACCTCAATCCAATAGCGAAGCCATTAACGCAGACATGTTTAAATTTGTGGCTGATCGAATGGTGCAAGAATCAGGAGTTACTCCTCTTCTGCATTGTTGTGCCGTCGATGCAATTCTGGAAGGCAACCAGATCAAAGGAATAATTTCACATAGCAAATCGGGAAGGCAAGCCATTCTTGCCAGGCGAGTTATCGATGCAACTGGAGATGCAGATATCGCCTTTATGGCGGGTGCACCTTGCCAAAAAACGCCAAAAGAAGCAATGATGGCAGTAACTGTTATGTTTTCATGTATGGGAATAGACCGGAAACGATTTCTCGATTATGTAAAAACAAACCCAGCTACATATAAGGATTGGGGCAAGAGTTGGAAGATCAAGACTGATGGCAAGGAAGACCACTTGTTCAGCCCATACCTTGAAAAACCCTTCGAGCAAGCCCGCTTGGATGGCCTTATCCCTGAAGATATGACTGGTATTTCAGGGACTTGGAGTTCGATAACTGAATCCGGCGAGGCCACCTGTCTCAATATGATTCACATGCCCGGCATCGATGGTACGGATGTGTGGGATCTTACCAAGGCAGAAATAGAAGGGAGACATCAGTCTCTGTTGGCAATAAAAGCCTTGAACCGCTATGTTCCGGGTTTTGAAAATGCTAAATTAAGAACATTCGGTATGACTTTGGGTGTTAGAGATACCCGCAAGATCATTGGAAAATACAATTTATCCGGACAAGACGTGAAAAATCAAGCCCGTTTTGATGATTCAATCGGTATTTTTCCTGAATTTGTTGATGGATATGGAGTATTGATCCTGCCAACCACAGGAAGATATTTTCAAATTCCATTTGGCATTATGGTTCCTCAACATATTGAAAATTTACTGGTTGCAGGACGTTGCGTAGCCGGCGACAATATTTCCCATGCCGCAGTTCGCAATATGATGTGTTGTACGGTAACAGGACAAGGTGCTGGTGTAGCTGCTGCTGAGGCCGTTAAAGATAATGTTGGTTTTAACTCTATTAATATTGAGAAAGTCCAAAATAGATTATTAAAACAGGGAGTGCGCTTATACTAATAAATTCCAAAAGCATAATCATCTTCAATTCATAAAGATGAGACCATACCAATAAAATGGAGTAAAAATGAACACATATTCAGATTTAGATACACCCGAACGGATATTATTAGGTCCCGGCCCAAGCATGGTACACCCACGTGTGCTGCATGCTCTCTCACACCCACTGATCGGACACCTGGACCCTAAATTTATCAACTTGATGAAGGAAGTACAGGACTTATTGCGTTTCGTCTTTCAGACCCAAAATGAGATGACTTTACCTATTTCAGGTACAGGCAGTGCCAGCATGGAATCCACACTTGCTAATCTTATCGAGCCTGGTGACTCAGTCCTGATCTGCATAAATGGTTATTTCGGAGAGCGATTGGTGGATATGGCTGGCAGGTATGGCGCTACCGTTTATCGTTTGGATAAGCCGTGGGGAGAGGCCATCCTTCCGGAAGAAGTTGAAGCTGCTTTGAATAAGCAACCCGTGAAATTGGTTGCAATTGTTCATGCAGAAACCTCCACAGGGGTGCTGACACCCATAGATTCTTTGGCAGAGATCGTCCACAAATATGGAGCCTTGCTTCTGATCGATTGTGTAACCTCGCTGGGAGGCGTACCGGTCAAAATTGATGAATGGGATATCGACATTGCCTACAGCGGTTCCCAAAAATGCCTGGGTTGCCCTCCTGGCCTTGGGCCTATCACGGTCGGGGAACGGGCTCGCCAGGCAATGCATGCCAGAAAAACAAAGGTTGCCAATTGGTATCTGGATTTGACCATGCTCGAACACTACTGGGGAGATGAGCGTACCTATCATCATACAGCCCCGATCAGTATGAATTTCGCCATCCGCGAAGCCCTGCGCCTTGTTCTTGAAGAGGGTTTGCAAGAACGTTTTTCCCGGCACACAGCCATTAGCGCCTTGCTTTGGGAAGGGTTGGAAGATCTTGGCCTAAAATTGATCGTTCCGCTTGAGTACCGCCTTCCAACGCTTACAACCGTGGCGGTTCCAGAAGGTGTCAATGAAGTGGAAGTACGACAACGTCTTTTGAATGAATACAACATAGAAATTTCAGGTGGTTTGGGTGCTTTTAAAGGAAAAGCCTGGCGCATTGGATTGATGGGATATTCCTGCAGCCGTCAAAATGTGACCCTTCTACTGGCTGCGCTTGAGATGTTACTTAAGAAATGACATGATGGGTCTTAGGGTTTTTCCTGCAATTCTTCTACAGCTAATATACAGCTAACAGAAAAGAAGCCATAGAAAACGTGGGGAAAATGGACGATTTACCCCCCATATATACTACCAGATAGAAGATATGCTGGGTAGAAAGCCTTTGCCCTTTCTCTAATTCAATTGGTTCGCGGTTCGAGCCCGCGGTCGGTCACCTAAATGTGGGAGTATCACCCCCGATAACCCCCACTGTCGAACCGACAAAAGATATGAACATCGCCAATAGTTTTGTGTATCCGGGAAACTGTACAAATATCTCCCAAGTTGGACGCGAAGATTGTGCGGATTGTACATTGTTTCTTTCCGGGTGGAACCAATTAAATTTTGAAAGAGCAAAGTAATTAGGTTTGCCTGAGGTTTATACTGATTAAGAATGATGGATTCTGCTTATTTGATGTCTTCTGGCGAATAATCTTGTGAGCCTAAAGCGGGTTAGCCCAGTCTTCAGGTCTGAACTCATCTGCTGTCTTTTTATGGGATACTACAGGTTGCTTGATCCAGGAAAGATCCTGGAGTCACACACTAACTAGTATAAAAGATGTGAATGAGCTACTCCTTAGTCAATTCAATTTCGCCGGCAGAGTAAATCTTCTCTCCAAGTTCATCTTCCACTTCTGCATCCTTTGCAGTTGCCAGCCTCACCTTCGTTCTTGCTTTTTTCCTGTTCTGTGGTGTTGAATCCAGGACAATAATCCGCCTGGCGACTGCTTCAACCAGGTTACGATCGATCAGGATCTGGTTTGGCTTTAGATCACAATCCTTGATTTCTATGGCCAGGTCTGAACAATTTCTGGACTTCCGGGCTTTGCTAATAAATTCTTCCAGGCTTTCACGGAAATCCCGGGACTGAAAGAAGCCATGAACCCGCAGGCGCATGCCGTTCCGGATCTGGATCAAGCCGTTGGCACCGCCGTTTAAACGGACGGTGATGGTATCACCCGCGTCATGTTCCAGGTCCAATTTCTTGGCAGGCAGATCGCTGTCGCAATAGATTACCAGGCGGAAGAACAGGTCATCCATGAATTTCCACGGATCGCGTACGACAATTCCTTCCAAAACAACATCATTGATCAAAAGAACCTCCATATGTCTGAATCCCTACAACATTAGGGAAATTACAGGGTGCTGCATAAATATCTAAGCCTGATTCCTATCGAATATTTGTATATTTCAAGTCCAGAAAATATTTATAGACCCAACAAAATTAATAGCCGGACACATAATCAAACCCAGTGGGTAGTGTCCGGCCAACGATTGAAAAATATTTAGTTGTCAGTATCAGTATAGCAATTTGAAGGGTCTTATCCTAGGGGGACAATCATCCATACAGATCGGTTTTCGTCCTCTTGAAATCTCGCCGGTCCTGCCACAGCCTCACCAACCCTCCTGCCGGAAAGGAGCATTTGCTCTGACAGTGAATGTCTATCCGGGCAGACCGGGAAACAGGCTGGTCAAGGGTGCCATGAAAGTGCATTGAGAATCAAAAACTCTTATAATACATTATCCATAAAGGTAGTTTTAATCTATCTATTTCTCGTTTGAATCAGCGACAGAAACGAATTCTGATGGTTCTTCTGCTCGATCCTTCGTAATTACGAGAAGGAACCGGACAATCCGCTGGCGTTCTGCTTCCGGAATATTTACTAGGATATCGAATAACTCCAGTAGATTTGGATCTCGTTTCGCCATTTCTCTAAACTGAATAACCACATGCTCGTCTGAGTCAAATGATACCCAACCAGCAGCATTGTAGACTTCTACACGGGGAACTTTAAAATAATCTGCGAGAGAACTGAGAACGTGGGGACTGGGTCTTTTCTTGCCTGCCATGAATTCAGAGAGGTAGGAGGGGGAGATGCCTATAGAACGCGCAACTTCCCGCATATTAACCCCGCGTTCTTTGGCATGTTGTTTAATGTATGCAGTGACTCTTAATGAATTTGTAAGTTCTGGCTTTTTGTTCATAATGCCCTCTTGTATAACAACATTTTTTGTTATAGAATTCATCTATTAGCGAATATATTTCACCAAAGGATGAGTTAGTAATTATTTATGAACTATCAAAATTTATCTGAAAAATATCCTTCTTCTATTTGTGAGCTCCTGAACGAATTTCGGCAATATCTTACTGTGCGAAAAGATCGAGATGAAGCAACAGCAAAAGCATACTGCTACGATGTCAAGGTTTATGTGGATTACTACATGGAACATGTCGATTCAGAGCTCGCTTACTTTACGGTTTCTTCTGAAAATATCATCGAGTTCTTGGACTTTTTGAAGCACAAGCAACTGCGTAATCCAACAGTCAAGCGCCGGTTGATCGGTGTTTATAGTTTTTGGAAATTCTTGTACCGAACCGGAAAAACACCGAACCCGCCAGTTCAACTCGATGACCTTGACATCATCGTGAAGAAGACGACAAATCCTACCGTCCCCCTTAACTCAAAAGCATTTCAAAAACTACGGAGTGTTCTCAAACATGACCTTGCGCAAATCTATTGATGACATTAAAGACCTGCGGAATCTTTCAGTGGCTTGGATGGTACGGTCTACAGAATTAAGCCAACGCCGCGTCCTTGAACTTACGAAAGCTGATATTCTGTACGATGAAAAGTCCATCTTGTTAGAAGATGAGATTCTTTCTTCAACGCCGGTTTACTTGCATGAATACCTAAATCGCCGTGATCAGGTTTTTCCAAAAACACCTCTTCTTTTCCCGACTCTGGCAGGTAGAAGTTTTCTACCGGTAAAATACTCCATTCAGTTCAGGAGCTTGCTAAGAGATGCTGGACTCGAAGGAGTTGCGACTCATCCCAAAAACCTCAGCGATCAGCAGTGGGAGCAGGTCGAACGTATTCGTTTTGAAAAGCAGCGAGGTCGCTACCAGGTGATCCTGGCTGGAACGCTGTGCTCTTTTCTGGGGTTACGACCCAGTGAAGTGGCCAAATTGATCAAACGTGATATGGATTTCGGGGGATTGATTATCTCTCTCCGTGATACCAAATCACAGGAAGATCAGCAGGCACCAATGCTGCCGTTCATGGTTGAACCACTTGAACGCTATACATCTCACCTGGCTGAGAATGATCCTCTTTTTGTTCGTTTATCGGGTCAGCAGTGGGACCGAAAAGATGCTTGTAATTCACTGGTCGCTTATGGCAAGGCAATTGGCATTCAGGGACAGATCACCCCAAGGCGCTTACGTGCCACCCTGGGAAAAACCCTCTCTGATTCTGGTGCTCCGCCTGCATTAATTGCCAAGCTCCTGCGGCACAAGGACGCAGCGACTTCGCTTCGCCATTACGCTCAGACCGAGATCAATCAAGTTCGCAGGTACCTGATCAACATGGATGAACAGATTACACCGTCGACCATGAGCTTAAAACCCACAATGGATACTTACGAAATGTTTGGATGGATTGCAGAACCTGGCATGGAGGATGAATGAACGGATTTAATCTTAAAAGAGGAATAGGTACGATTGTTGTCTCAATTGTTAAGGTTCTGGTTTCTCCTGGGGGAAACAGTACTTTTGGTACTGCCTCCCTCCAGGAAAGAATTGCCTCAGGCCGATCTATAAGCCGCATTCTGTCCGGGGAGGAATAAATCCACCCCTGGGCGATCATCTATCTGGACGACACGTCACCGTGCCGTTCTGGCAGCCTACCCGGGACTATGAGGAGACGGGCAGCCTCCTGCCGTCCGAAGACGGACTCATCCCTGCTTGGCCTTGCTCCCGACGGGGGTTACCTGGCCGCCCATATTACTATGAGCGCCGGTGGTCTCTTACACCACCTTTTCACCATCACCTGGCTCCAGAGGAGACAGGCTGTTTGTTTCTGTGGCCCTTGTCCGGCAGGTTGACTTCTTGCGAAGCTACCCCACCCCGGTAATTAGCCGACGTCGTGCCCTGTGGAGTGCGGACTTTCCTCGACCTGTGTTACCAGGCCGCGACCGTCCAACCAGCCTGAGGCGGTTTCATCATACCTTTTCTTAATACAACCGTCAATAATGGCTTGAAACAATTTCTTGCAGCGAATAATGAGATATGTCACCCCGCAAAAGTTACCAAACAATTAGCATTGAACGACCAATTGTGCTATATATATATTATAAACTAATCCTTAGTAAATATTCAAGGAGATTGAAATGTCAAAGACAATTGAAGATCTAAAAGCTGCGTTTGCTGGAGAATCACAAGCAAACCGTAAATACCTGGCTTTTGCG